>ERZ1643246.2244-NODE-2244-length-18849-cov-10.311323_pt1 | contig 18849 bp, 20 predicted proteins | sample MGYA00579265_ERZ1643246 | MGnify/ENA primary metagenome ERZ1643246 (study PRJEB29033, sample SAMEA4952261) | chicken gut metagenome | biome: Broiler Chicken; feature: Gastrointestinal Tract; material: Caecum | place: Ireland | collected 2018 | study: Broiler...
CTTTAAATTCTGAATCAATAGCTGTTGCTAGTATCATACTACCAAATAAGTGATCCGCTATGCTATAATTATTTGGTTCATCAATAATTATATTTTTTAATTCATTTGATCGAACATAAAAATCTAATACTTTACTTATTTCTTTTATTTTTTCCATTCTGTCCTCCTTATATATGAATAATATTATATTATATATTTTAATGGATTGGAATGTTTAAAGTATTAGGAATGAGTGGTATTGAATTATGGTTGCAGAAAAACTTTAGTTTATGGTATAATATTTTCAGAATATAAAAAATAGAAGGAATGAATATGAAAAATGGATATAAAATTGCTTTAATAGTCATTTTAATTATGGCTCTTATTGGAGTAGGTATAGTTGGATATTTTTTCTTTTTTTATGAAAAACCTGTGGCAGAAACTCCTGTTAATGAAGTTCAAATTACAAATACTATTGAAGAATATGGCTATAACTTAGATGATCGTGATACAGCATTATTTAAAGAAAAGTTCGAAGAATTAAAGAATCTTTTAAATGAAGAAAATTATGATGTGGAAGAATATGTTTCTTTAATTAGTCAATTGTTTATTATTGATTTATATACTATTGATAATAAGATTAGTCGTTATGATGTTGGCGGATTAGAATATGTATATTCTGGGGCTGTTTCTTCTTTTCAATCGGTTGTTGAAGGTTCTATTTATAAAACGGTAGAAAATAATTTAGATGGTTCTAGAACTCAAGATCTTCCAGAGGTTGCTTCCGTTACAGTTGATTCTATAAAGGAAACTACTTTTACCATGCCAGATGAATCTGTAGTAAATGGTTACGGAGTCAATCTTTCATGGACATATGTAGAAAAATTAGGGTATGATAATTCTGCTACCATTATACTCATTCCAGATCAACAAAAATATGGTGTTGTTTATTATGATCCAAATTAGTTTTAAATAAGAAAATTGAGGAGAATTTATATGAAAAATAAAAATCATAGTATTGAGAAGTATACGGTTATTGTTATTATCTTTGTTTTGTCTATAGTTGTTTTTGGGGTTAGTGTTTCGTATTCCTTTTTTTCAATAAATGTTGAAGGGGATAAGAATGTTACACCATCTCAGACGGCTCATTTTGAAGTTACTTCTACCATTAATGATGCACCGGCTATTAATGCTGCAGAGCTTGCTTTAATTGATAGTGCCAATTATCAAACAGAAGCTCAAAAAGTTGAATTTAGTGTTACAAATTCTTCAACTTCTGATGCTAAAGCTAAATATACAATAGAGTTAGTAGAAATGAGTTTAACTAAAAATTTAGCAAGTAAATATTTTAAATGGGCACTTGTTGTTGATGGATCAACAGTAGAGACTGGAGATTTTGCCGATAGTAGTATTGCACCTGAAGGGACCAGTGATACCACTGTTGTATCTAATTTATCCAAAGCATTAATTTCTGAAGAGGACGCAATTACATTAGATATTGGAGCAACAGATGATTTAGTCTTTTATATTTGGCTAGAAAATGATGATTCAGTTGATCAAATTTATTTAACAAATGGAGATTTTAGTGGTAAGCTTTCTATGAAAGCGGTTCCAACAAGATAGGCTTTTCAAGGCCTTTTTATTTTGTTTGAATTGTGGTAAAATATTTATTAAGTGGGTGAGGTTATGGGAAATATTGGAGCTTTATTAATCACTTTAATTGCCGGGGTATTTTTCTTGTTTGGATTTGTATTGGTTCGGTTTGTAAAAAGAAAAAAGGAATTAACTATTTTGGCAACTTCTATGGCATTGGTGGTTATGCTTGGTATGGTGTTTTTTGATTTGATGCCTGAAATTGTAGAAATGAGTGAAGTATTACTTTTGGGAAAATGGCAAAAATTGCTTTATGTTTTAGGCTTTATGTTTTTAGGAATTTTGATTTTAAAAATTTTTGACATTTTTTTACCACATCATCATCATGAACATCATGAACATGAAAGAAATCACGCGGAACATAACCATCATTTAGTCCATATTGGATTTATTATGACAACTTCTTTAATTTTGCATAATATTTTAGAAGGAATGAGCATTTATATTATTGGTACAGAAAGTATATCTGCTGGTTTTTTAACTGCTTTAGCTGTTGGTTGCCATAATTTACCTTTAGGAATAGAAGTGGCTAGTAGTATGGAAGCTATAAAACAAGGTGCTTTTTTAAAGAGAGTTTTACTTACTTTACTTGTTTTTTCTTCTTCTGTAGGAGCTCTTTTCCTATTTTTTCTAGGAGAAAACATTTCTTCTTATGTTTTACTTGCTTTAGTTTGTGTGGCTTGTGGTATGATTTTGTATATTTCCTTATTCGAATTATTGTTAGAAATAACTGGTTATTTAAAGAGAAGGGAAACTTATTATGGGATGGCTATTGGTGTGATTGTTATTTTATTAATGACTTTTATTCATTAATTATTGTATAATGGTATAGCAAAAGGAGTGATTATATGGGACGTGCATATGAAGTTAGAAAGGCTAGTATTCAAAAAACAGGTGCAGCAAAAGCAAAATTGTATTCCAATTATGCAAAGGAAATTTATTTAGCTGCTAAGAAAGGATCACCTGAATTAGAAAGTAATATTTTATTAAAACGAATTGTTGAGAAAGCTAAGAAAGAACAAGTTCCTAATGATATTATTAATCGGGCGATAGATAAGGCTAAAGGCTCTGGTGGAGAAGATTATGAAGTAGTAACTTATGAGGGATTTGGGCCTGGAGCTTCTACTTTAATTATTCGGACTTTAACGGATAATGTAAATCGAACTGTTGGTATGGTTCGGGCTGCATTTAATAAAATTCATAAAAGTCTCGGTGTTACAAATTCGGTTTCTTATAATTATGATTATTTAGCTATTATAAGTGTTAAAGGAATGGATGAAGAAACAGTTTTTAATGCTTTATTAGAAAATGGAATTGAGCCAATTGATTTTGAAAACGAAGATGGAGAACTTGTTATTACCGTAAAACCTACAGATCATAATAAAGTAAAAGATGTATTAGAAAAATTGAATCCTAACGTTTCTTATGAGCTAGATGAAGAAGGAATGTATCCTAAAGACAAAGTCGTTTTAGAAGGAGAAGATCTAGAATTATTTATGAGATTATTATCCTTATTAGAAGATATAGATGATGTTACAGATATTTATCATAATGTAAATTTAGAAGCAAAGTAAAAAAACTTTGCTTTTTTTAAAGGAAATTGAAACTTTTTAGGTAATGTTATAAGTAGAAAGGAGGTTTTCTTATTGATCGTAAAGTAAATGAATTTATTTTTGAATACATACCTAATATTTTTCAAAAGTACCCAAATTTATTTCAAGATAAAGCTTTTTACACAGATTATTTGGAGCAAAAAAAGTATTTAAAAGAGCAAAATGAACTTATTTTAAATGAACTTTCAAATGAATTAGTTCCTAGATTTGGTGAAAGTTATCGATCTTCTGAATTATTTATGATGCAAAAACTTTATTTGCTTTATCCACGTAAAGTTCCTAAAAAATTATTAGAGTTATCTTGGGAACATATTAAAGTTTTGTTAAATTTGTTTTCAGATGAGGAAAGAAAATTTTATATCGAGTGTTGTCTTATTGAAAAATGGTCTGTCGAAAAGCTAAAAGAAGCTATTTTAAAAGATGTGTATGAAAAATATTATTATGTAAAGAAAGTTTATGGAAAACACGGATTTGATTTTTCAGATTTTAATGCCGTTCTTGATTTTGTTTGGCAAGAAAAATAAATTTTCATGATTTTTTCACATATTTGATATAATATAAAGCAAAAGAAGGTGAATTATGAAAATTTTAGTTGTTGATGATGAAGAACTTATTCGTGAAGTTGTAAAGGAATATTTACAGTTTGATGGCTTTTTAGTCGATGAAGCAAGTAATGGGGAAGAAGCTGTAGAATTGGCTTTACAAAATGATTATAATTTAATTATTATGGATATTATGATGCCCAAAAAAGATGGGTATCAAGCTGTAAAAGAAATTAGAAAAATTAAGGATGTTCCTGTCTTGATGCTTTCGGCTCGTGGTGAAGAATTTGATAAATTGTTTGGTTTTGATTTAGGTGTCGATGATTATGTAACAAAACCATTTAGCCCTAAGGAATTGGTGGCTCGTGTTAAGGCTATTATTAAACGAAATGAAAAAAGTGGAACGAAATTAGAATTTGGTGGATTAGTTTTAGATGATAAAGCTCACGAAGTTTCGATTGATGGAAAGGTTATTAATTTAACGCCTAAGGAATATGATTTATTAAAATATTTTGTTTCTAATAATCATATAGCTTTATCGCGTGAGCAATTGTTAACGAATATTTGGGGATATGATTTTTATGGCGATGACAGAACAGTAGATACACATGTGAAAACTTTAAGACATCAATTAGGAAAGTACGGCCAATATATCAAAACGGTTCGTAAAGTAGGATATAAGTTTGAATTTTAAAAAATATATTTCAAGTATTAAAGGTAAAACTTTAATTTATTTGATTTTGTTTAGTGTGTCAGTTTTGTTGTTGTTGTGGTTTTGTCAAGTAGTTTTTTTAAAGTATACTTATCAAGATTATCAAATTCAAAATATGAATCAATTGGCTTCTAGTATTCAACGGTCTTCTTTTGTGGATTTAAATAATACACTTGAAGAGGTTGCCTATGAAAATGAGGTATGTATAGAGTACTATTCTAATGCTGGAAATATATATTACTATAATACAATGATGAATGGATGTGCTCTTGGAAAGAACAATCAAGAAATTTTGAAAACAGAGAATTCTTTTATACAATCTGATTTAACTTCCGATACTTATAAAGTTATTAATAAAGAGTATGAAGTGCAAGCCTTTTTGTATGGAATAAAAATTGATTCTGGAAATGTTTTCTTATACTCTACATTGGAAGATGTGAGTGGGGCAAATACGGTTTTAAAAAACCAGTTAATTTATTTAACTATTATTGCAATTATTTTTGCTTGTACCATTTCTTATTTTTTATCCAGAAAAATTACGGATCCGATTTTAGATATTACAGATAAAGCTAGGAAACTTGGATCTTCCCCAACTATTTCTTTTCCAGATTATGGAGTTTTGGAAGTAGATGAACTTGCACAAGTTTTGACAAATGCTCAAGTGGAAATGGTTAAAACAGACGAGCTTAGAAGAGATTTAATGGCAAACGTTTCCCATGATTTAAAAACTCCGCTTACGATGATTAAAGCTTATGCAGAAATGGTTCGAGATATTTCTTACAAAGATGAAAAGAAAAGAATTGAGCATTGTGATATCATTATGGATGAAGTGGATCGCTTGAATGTTTTGGTAAATGATATTTTAACTTTATCTAAAATGCAGGCAAATGCTGATGAAATTCAATTAACGCGTTTTGATTTAGTAAAAGAAATAGAAACTATTGTAAAACGTTATGAAATTATCAAAGAGACAGAAAATTATCATTTTGTTTTAGATCTTCCTTCTAAGGCAATTGTTAATGCGGATCAAAAAAAATTGAATCAAGTAATTTATAATTTGATTAACAATGCCATTAATTATACTGGTGATGATAAGACTGTTACTATAAGAGTAAAAAAAGAAAAGGATTCTTATTTGGTTGAAATTATTGATACGGGAAAAGGTATTAAAAAGGAAGACATTGCTTTTATTTGGGATAAATATTATAAAAATGATAAGAATCATCGAAGAAATGTAGTTGGAACTGGTCTAGGACTTTCCATTGTTAAATCTATTTTAGAAGCTCATCATTTTCAGTATGGAGTGAAATCTATTGTAAATAAAGGTACAACATTTTATTTTTATGTTAAGAAAAAGTAACTTTATAAGATATTCATTTTTCTTTCACGAATTTTTGACAAATATAAGGTATTCTTTATTTATGAAAGGAAGGTGATGTCTTTGAAGTTTTAAGAAGATTTAAAAGATTAAAAGATGTAAAGTTAAAATAATTTATAGATTATTCACTTTATCTTCACATAAACTTCATAAAAAACGTGTAATATGTTTATCATGAAAGGAGAAGTGATAAAGTAAGATACGACCCATATATTTTGGAAAAAAATATATAAAAAAAAACTCTATACAATATAAATAACATATAAACTCAAACTCACACTTTTTTAGAGGAAGGACGACCTTTTTAATGTCCTTCCTCTTTATTATGTGAAATTTTTTTAAAATAAAAAGAATTACCTTTTTATGGTAATTCAGTTGTTTATTCTTTTTCTTCTGTATCTGATTTTGTTTTCCAAGTTGTTTCTCCACAAGTAGTGCAGACATAAGGAACTAGTACATCTTTTCCTTTAGGACATTCTGTGTTCGTTAAATCTACGCATAATAGTCCGGTTTCTTGGTCAATGTAAGCACGTCCTTCAACACTTTTTTCTTGACAGTCTTGACAATTATTATTTTTCATAAATTTCCTCCCAAAATTAATATGTTCGAAAGTTGAAGTTTCATACCTATTATCGTATAATACTTTTTGAAGTAGGTGGATTATGAGTTTTAAAATTGGGAATGTTGTAATTAAAAATCCAGTAGTTTTGGCTCCAATGGCGGGTTATTCTAATACAAGTTTTCGTAAGATTATTAAAAGAATGGGAGCTGGACTTATCTATGCAGAGATGGTTAGTGATAAAGCTTTGGCTTACGGAAATGAAAAAACGTTTAAACTTTTGAAAATGAGTGAAGAAGAAAGACCTATTGCTCAACAGATTTTTGGAAGTGATGTAGATACTTTTGTTAAGGCTGCTAAACTTGTTGAAGAAGTAATGCATCCAGATATTATTGATATTAATATGGGGTGTCCTGTTCCAAAGGTAGCTGTGAGTGCTCAAGCTGGCAGTGCTTTGTTAAAAGATCCTCAGAAAGTGTTTGAAATTGTCTTTGGAGTAGTTCATGCTGTATCTATTCCTGTTACTGTCAAAATTCGGATTGGATGGGATGAAAATTCTAAAAATTGTGTTGAGATTGCTAAAAAATGTGAAGAAGCTGGAGCGAGTGCGATAGCCATTCATGCTCGTACTAGAAAACAAGGGTATTCTGGAAAGGCCGACTGGTCATGGATTAAAAAAGTTAAAGAAGCTGTATCTATTCCTGTTATTGGAAATGGAGATATTAAAAGCTGTTTTGATGCTAAGAAAATGATGGACGAAACTGGATGTGATGCAGTAATGATTGGACGAGGAGTACTAGGAAATCCTTGGTTAATTCGTGATTGTGTCAATTATTTAACTTGTGGTACTTTGCCTTATAAAGTGTCTTATGAAGAAAAAATTAATATGATGAAAGAGCATTTTACTTTATTAAAAGAAGATAAATCTTTAAAAGAAGCTTTATTAGAGATTCGTTCTAATATCTTGTTTTATTTAAAGGGAATGCCTGGAGGTAAAGAAATTAAGCAGAAAATTTGTGAAACAAAATCTGAGGAAGAAATTTTGAAAATTTTGGATGAATATTTAATCTTTTTAAAAAAAACTCAAGATTGCTAAAATAAAATAGAGAAAAGGACTAAGCCATTGGTTCTTTTTTTGCTTTGGAAATTTATAACCTAGCCAGAGTAGTATAAGGCTAAAACTTGAAAAAATAAGACTAATATATAGAAGAGGATAAAATTTGACAAATGTTAGTGCTACAAGGCATCCATCTAAAGAATTTGATAAACTTAAAAATATCATTGTTCTTTTTTTTATTGAAATATGCTGTTTTTCTTTTTGGCCTTTTAAGCAAAGGATTCCTAAAATGAAAAATAAAATACTTTTAAGAATAGGTTGATCTATTTGAATTTTAAGTAAAGAAGAAATAAGTAATAATATATATAAAGTTAAGATATAACTTAACCATAATAAAATAAAATTTTTAATAGTTAATTTTTGTTCGTTTAATGAAAAGCCAATTAAAAAAGAATCCATACTTGTGGCAATTGCACTTAAAAAAAGCATACGTCTCACCTTTAGTAGTGTATGTCTTCTTTTTTCTTTCGTGTAGGCTTTACTACTTTGAGAATTTTTTTGTACTTTAGTTGTTTGTTTTTTGATCTTTAATTAAAATAATTAAAATAATAAGTACTACTAAATATTCCATATAAACTTTCTAATCTCATACTATCACCCCGATACTCTCAAAGTAAGTGCTAACCTAGGGCTAGCATTGTTCATTTTACCATTTTTAACTTTCTATTTTTCTTTTGAGGTGTCAAATGAGCTTTTTTGGAACTGAAATTTTGTTTTTCATTTAAAATATAAAAAAACCTCGTAAAAACGAGGTAAATTTTCTTAATGGCGCTCAATGTAGGACTCGGACCTACGACCCAACGGTTAACAGCCGTTTGCTCTACCGACTGAGCTAATTGAGCAGTACATCTTGATTATATAGTAATATTATGCAAATTGTCAACAAAAAAATGCATTTTTATGCTATAATTTATTTAGAATGGGGTAGAAAACATGGACTCAAAAGATTTTTTAGATAAGAATTTGGAAAAAGAACAAGATTCTTCCATTGAAACTTTAAATATGAATGACTCTGTTAAGGACTTGCCAACTTCTAAATTTAAATCTATTTTGGATGTGGAAAAACAACAAGAAGAATTACTGAAAAATTATGAAGCTCAAAAAAGTAAGGAAGTAGAAGTTAAAATACCGGATCTATCTAATGATGTACGTATTTTGGAAAAAAAATTGCAAGCAAAAAAACACAGTGTTTCCATTTCCATTGTCATTGTTCTTATTTTAGTTGTAAATATTTTATGGATTGTCGGTGTTCATTTTCTTATTACTCCTAAATATGAAAAATGTGTTACGCAGAATGAAGAAATAAGTAGGGAAAATCAAGAATTGAAAGAACAAATAGATTCTTTAGTTGCAGAGTAATTTGCAATTCTTTTTTTCTTTTTATATAATTAGATTGTGTGATATGAGTTATAAAAAATATTTTTTTTCATATATGAATTAAAGAAAACAGAAAGGAATTTTTTATGTTAGAATTAAAACATATTAAAAAAAGTTATAAAACTGGAGATTTTGAACAGCAAGCTTTGAAAGATATTCAATTGAAATTTCAAAAAAATGAATTTGTAGCTATTTTGGGACCCAGTGGAAGTGGTAAAACAACTCTTTTAAATATTATTGGTGGATTGGATCGATATGATTCTGGAGATTTAATTATAAATCAAAAGTCTACAAAGAATTTTAAAGATAGTGAATGGGATGCTTATCGAAATAATTGTATTGGCTTTATTTTTCAAAGTTATAATTTGATTAGTCATATGGATGTTTTGAATAATGTAGAAATGGGTATGACACTTTCTGGAGTGTCTAGTAAGGAAAGACGTAAGAAAGCTATTGAAGTTTTGACAAAAGTGGGTTTAAAAGATCATATTCATAAAAAACCTAATCAACTTTCTGGTGGACAAATGCAACGTGTCGCGATTGCTCGTGCTTTGGCGAATGATCCAGATATTATTTTGGCCGATGAACCGACAGGAGCCTTGGATTCTAAGACAAGTGTTCAAATTATGGATCTTATTCAAGAAATTTCTAAGGATAAACTTGTCATTATGGTTACGCATAATCCCGAACTTGCTCATACGTATGCAAATCGTGTCATTGAAATGAAAGATGGAGAAGTGATTAATGATACTGAAAAGGAAGTGAATGGTCATTCTAATGAGGAACAATATCAAATTCGCAAAACTTCTATGAATTTTTTGACAGCTTTACATCTATCTTTGAATAATATTCGTACAAAAAAGGGAAGAACTATTTTGACGGCATTTGCTTCTTCCATTGGAATTATTGGAATAGCTCTGATTCTTAGTTTATCTAATGGTTTTGATCGCCAAATTGATATATTTGAACAGAATACGTTAAGTTCTTTGCCAATTATTATTAGTAGACAATCTATGGATTTAAATGAAGAGACTATGAGTCAATTAGAAGAAGATTTTTCTAGTAGCGAAGCGGATTATCCAGATATTGACTATGTCATTCCATCTAAAACAATGATAGATGAGTATACACATACGAATAATATTACAGATGAGTACATTACTTATATTGAAAAAATGGATCCAGAAAGTGTTGCAGGTATCTCCTATACTTATGCTGTGGGACTTAATTTGCTTCAAAAAATTGATGGAAAAGTAAAACTTTTAGATACTCAAAATTTGTCTATTCAAAGTTTACCTCATACCATAAGCGATGATGTAGAGAGCGTAGTAGATATGCATTACGATGTTTTAGCAGGTCGTGTTGCCACTTCTAAAGATGAAATTGTATTAGTAGTAGATAGCAAAAATCAAGTGTCTGAAGACATCTTAGAAGCTTTAGGAATTCAAAGTGATGGAAATGTATCTTTTGAAACTTTACTAAATTCTACAATAAAACTTGTATATAATGATGATTATTATGTAAATCATGGCAACTATTATCTTCCTAGTAGTAATTTAGAAAGTGTTTACAATAATGCTAATAATTTAACTTTAAAAGTTGTTGGAATTTTACGATTAAAGAGTGATTTTCCGAGTTATGCTGGAAGTTCTGGAATTTATTATACAAATGATTTATTAAATGATGTTTTGGAAAAAAATTCTACTTCTAAAGTAGTTGAAGCCCAAAAGAAGGCTAATTATAGTGTTTTGTCTGGTGAGATGATTGATACTTCTACTTTAGAAGGAGAGAATACTAAAGAAACTTTATTAGCTTATTTAGGAAATAAATCTGTTCCATATGTGATTCAGATTTATCCAAAAGATTTTGATACTAAAGATCAAATTACTTCTTATTTAGATAGTTATAATGATGGAAAAGGCGAAGAAGATAAAGTGGTATATATTGACCAAGCAGATTTAATGAGTTCATTATCTAGTAGCATTATGGATGCCATTACGATTGTTTTGGTAGCTTTTAGTTCGATTTCTTTGATTGTTTCTTCTATTATGATTGGAATTATTATGTATATTTCTGTTTTGGAAAGAACAAAAGAAATTGGTATTTTAAGAAGTCTTGGAGCTCGAAAAAAAGATATCTCGCGTGTGTTTAATGCTGAAACATTTATTATTGGACTTACTTCTGGTTTAATTGGAATTTTTATTGCATGGCTTTTATTATTCCCAACAAATTCTCTATTATATAATTTAACTGATTTGGAAAATGTAGCTGTGATGAATCCACTTCATGCTGTCATTTTAATTGTAGTAAGTCTTGCTTTAACGTTAATTGGAGGTTTTATTCCAGCAAAAATTGCTAGTAAAAAAGATCCAGTTATTGCTTTACGTACTGAATAGTTGTTTTTTCGACAATATGTTTCAAAACTTGTCAAAATCTCGTCTTGAAACTTTTTGGCTAGGCCTTTATAGTAGTAGGCACCAAACACGAAAAGTTTGGTAGAGAATTCCTTAATAATTTTATTTATATAACTACTACCCTATACAATACGCTTTATTTTCTTAGTCAATACACACTTCTATTTTTATTTCTTGGAAAAGGAATTCTCTTTATAGGCAACTTCGGTTGCCTTTTGTTTTTGCTTAGTACTTGACAATGCACAGTAGTTATGTTATTCTCTTAGCAAGAGAGGAGTGATACTATTCATACGCAATTTAAAAAAGGCGTTTTAGAGTTACTCGTCTTAAGTATAGTAAATGAACAAGACATTTATGGATATGAACTTGTATTAAAAGTTCGGGAAGCTGTAGATGTCAATGAAGGAACGATTTATCCGATTTTAAAGAGATTAACGAATGAGGATTTTTTTGAAACGTATTTAGTAGAATCTAAAGAAGGCCCGACACGAAAGTATTATCATATCACGGCTAAAGGAAAAAAAAGATTGCAGGAAGTCTTGGCTGAATGGAAGAAATTTTCAGAAAGTATTCAAAGATTTATGAATGAGAGGGAAAAGCAATGAAAAAAGAAGAATTTTTAAAAAAGTTACGAAAAAGATTAGATATTTTAGAAGAACATGAAGTAGAAGATATCTTATCTGAATATGAAGAATATATTGATGAAAAAATTGAAAATGGTTCAACTGAAGAAGAAGCGGTTTCTTCTTTTGGCGATGTAAATGAACTTGCAGATGAACTTTTAAAAGCTTATAAAGTTAAAGTAGAAAAAAATGATGATCCGATTGGGAATTTTGCTAATAAAGTCATTCAACTTATTGATCAATTAATTAACGATTTTAGTCATAAAAGCCCAAAAGAAATTGTTCGCTTTATTTTAGAGATTATTATAATTTTTTGCTTTATTGGATTGTGTCATATACCTGTTTCTATGTTAGTAGATTTAGGTTCCAATGTTTTTGATATTTTATCTTCTCCTTTAAATAGATTTTTTTATACGATTTGGCGTTTTGTTTTGGAGTTTGCTTATTTTATTTTAGCTATTGTAGTTTTTGTTCGAATTTTTAAAGCTCGATATTTACAAGGGATGCATTTCGATTGTGAAGGAAAAAAAAAGAAAAAAGTATATGTTAAAGAAAAAGAAATAACACTAAAAAAAGAGAATACTTCTTTAAATGAAAAAAGTTTTATTACAAGTTTTAGTGAGTTAATTATTAAAATATGCGTTTTTTTCTTAAAATTTATTGCCATTTGTATTTTGTTTGGTGTTAGTATGTATTTGATTGGCATGAGTGTTATTTTGGTTATTTGCATTTATTTATTGATTCAGGGAGTTACTTATTTTGGCTTTTATTTAGTTATGCTTTCTTTGTTTTTCTTAGGTATTATTTTCTTTAGTATTTTGTTTAATTTTGTTTTAGACCGAAAAAGTCATGGATTACAATTAGCTATATCTTTAATCATTTCTTTTACTTTACTGGGGGTAGGTTGTGGGGTTGCTACTGTTGAAGTGGCAAATACTGAGTTTATTAATTCACCTCCAAGTGATGTAAATATCGAAACGATGCAAGAAGAACTTGTGATGAATAAGGATACTGTATTTATTGGAAATATTTCAGATTATAAAGTGGATAATACTTTAGAAAATGTTTTGGTAGAATATCGTTATTATCCTCTTGGAAATAAGATGGCAACTAATGTACGTAAAGTCGATGATTTTGTTTATTTAGATTGGTCTTTAGAAAAACTTTATTTAAGAAAAGAGTTATTAAATCATATCATTGCTGATTTAAAAAATAAACAAGTTTATAACTATTATATTGAACCTACTATAGTGATTACAGCTAATGAAGAGAATATTGAAATTATCAAAGAAAATCGTCATAAGTATTATAATGATGTTTCAAATTATTCTTCATGTAATTTTGTACGTACTTACTATGTTGAAATGCTTAAAGAAATGGAAGATGAGAATACTACTGCAGTTGTATTATCTGAGTTTCAAAGCGATAAACTTGCAACGGTTACCTTAAGTAATACTCTTGCTAAGGATTTAGAAGTTGGTTCTTCATATGAGTTCACATTTAAAACTTATCAAGCGTATATTGATACAGATATTGAAAATGTTTTTGATGAAAATGAAGTGGTCAGTATTAAAAAAACAGATAAAGTAGGAGTAGAACAAATTCAAGAAGATAGCTGTAGTATATTTTATTAAAAGTTTGTCCGTTTACCGGATGAATTTTTTTTGCTTTTATGATAAAATTATTCTAAGGGAGGGTTTTGATATGGAAACTCTTAATATGGATATGGGAAGTAAAACTTCCGAAATTAGTATGTTAGAAAGATATGGAGAAAATTTAACAGCCAAAGAATATATTACTGATCCAGCTATTGCTCGTGATAATGAAATTAAGCAATGTATTTTGACACTTTTAACACCAGAAAAAAGTGCTTTATTGGTAGGTAAGCCAGGTATAGGTAAAACAGCTATCGTTGAAGGATTAGCTTATCGAATTCAAAAAAATATGGTTCCAGATGCCTTGAAAGGCTGGGAAATTATTAAAGTAAATATTACTTCTTTGTTAGGTTCTATTCATGCTGATGGGCAAGAAGAAAGCCGAATTGATTTATTAGTAAAAGAATTAAATCAAAAAGAGAAAACCATTTTATTTATTGATGAAACTCATGTTTTAGTAAACAAAAATACTTCTGAAAATGGTGGAATTGATTTTGCCAATATGTTAAAAGCTGGTTTGGATCGTGGTACTATTAAAATGATTGGTGCTACTACTACTGAAGAGTATGAAACTTATATTTTACGCGATCGGGCTTTTTTAAGACGTTTTCAAAAAATCGATGTATTAGAAACAGATAAACCAACGACTGTTAAAATTTTGATGGGAACTTTGCCTAAATTGGAAAAGCAAATAGGAGTAAAGCTTAATTATTCTGATTTTATTAAAGAAAGAATTATGACATTTATCGTAGAAATGACCGATGAATATAAACGAGTATATGAAGTGGCATCAAGGTATCCTGATATTTGTTTAACGATTCTTTCTAATGCCTTTACTTATGCTTTATATGATAATCAAAAAGAAGTTAAAATGGAGCATATTTATAAAGCTATTTGTAATGCCAAAAATATTTATGAAGATGTTAAGAAAAAGGAAATTGAAAGATTTAAAATTGAATTTAAAGATTTAATTCAAGAAGAAAATGTGAATTTAGATGAAAGGGGATAAAATATGACTAAAGTTCGTGTTTTTCAAATTGGCTGTGGAAAAATGAGTAAATATATAATGCGTTATGTTTATGAAAAGAAAGGAGAAATTGTCGGGGCTTGTGATATAAAAAAAGAATTGATTGGACAAGATATTGGTAAAATTATGGAAAGTGAAAATAAAGATGTTTTCATTAGTTCAGTTCATGATTTAGATAGTATGTTAAAAAAAACAAAACCTAATGTCGCGGTTATAACGACTATGAGTGTTTTAAATGATATTTCTTCTTTAGTTCGTACTTGTATATGTAATGGTGTTCATGTTTTGACAACTTGTGAAGAGGCTTTTTTTGCTGAAAATTCTAATCCGATTGTTTATAAAGAATTAGATGCTTTAGCAAAAGCTCATCATGTTACTATTATTGGATGTGGCTATCAAGATATTTTCTGGGGAAATATGATTAGTAATATATGTGCTTCTACGCATCGAATCACAAAGATTAAGGGAAGTAGTTCCTATAATGTCGAGGATTATGGGATTGCTCTAGCAAAGGCTCATGGAGCTGGCTTAACACCACGAGTATTTGATGAAACAATTGCAAGTACTAATGAAATGAGTGAAGAGGAAAGAAAAGAACTCATGAATCAAAAAAGCTTTTTTCCAAGTTATATGTGGAACGTTGTAGGTTGGTTGGCCAAAAAGCTCGGTTTACATATTCTTTCTATGAAACAAAAGTGTATTCCGATTTTGACAGAGGAAAAGATTCATAGTGATACTTTAAACCTTGATTTGGACAATGGTATGGTTCGGGGCATGAGTGCTGTCGTAAGTGCAGTAACTGAAGAAAATATTTTGCTTGAAGTTGAATGTATTGGTAAAGTCTATACTAAAGATGAGAAAGATAAAAATGAATGGACTGTTTTTGGAGAACCTACTACTCAAGTTTTAAACGATGCACCGGATACTGTGTTGCTCACTTGTGCAGATGTAGTAAATAGAATTCCTCATGTTCTTAAAGCACCTAGTGGATTTCTTTCTACCGCGGATCTTCCTGAACCTGTGTACATTGTGACTTCCTTTGACGAATATTTATAGTATTCGTTTTTTTATTTGTGGTATACTAAAAGTATAGTGGAGTAGGTAGTATGGAAAAGAAGTTTCAATTAGACAAAAAAATATTGATTACTTTAATGATTGTTTTAGGTATTTTAATTCTTATCTTGGGAATTTATTTCTTTTTTGTGCCTAGATTTCGAGTTCAATCGTTTTCTTCCAAAGTAGAAGTTTCATATAATGAAGAATTTAATTATCAAAGTGGCAAGGTTTGTTATGGTACTTTTTTCCATTGTGAAGAAGTAGAAATTAAAGAAGAAGGAACTGTAGATACGTCAAAATTAGGAAGTTATCAAGTTACTTATGTTTTTGAACATCAATCTAAAACTTTTTCTAAAGAACAAGAAGTTTTGGTTGTGGATAATGAAAAACCCGTGATTTCTATTGAAGGAGAAGAACCACTTACTTATTGTGCGAATGGAATTGGTTATGGTTATAAAGTTACTGCGACAGATAATTATGATGGTGATTTAACGGATAAGGTTGTCAGTAAAGTAGAAAACGAAAAAATTCATTTTGAAGTTGTTGATTCTTCCGGAAATAAGGCGGTTTTAGAAAAAAATGGGATTTTAAAGGATGAAGAAAAACCCGTGATTACTTTAAATGGAGAAAGTAGTGTTTTTGTTCCTTTAAATGGTGTTTATGAAGAAAAAAATGCTTCTGCGTATGATAATTGTGATGGAGATCTAACTGTAAATATTACTCTTGAAGGTACGGTTGATACTACTAAAGCTGGGGATTATATGCTTACTTATAAAGTTTTAGATAGCAATAACAATGAAGCTTCGGTAGTTCGTCATGTTTACGTTTATCAATCTTCGGATTATCCTTCATTAGAGGGTAAAAATATTTATTTAACTTTTGACGATGGTCCAGGTGCTTATACTTCTAAGCTTTTGGATGTTTTAAAAAAGTATAACGTTAAGGCAACTTTTTTTGTTACTGACCAAAATTTGACTAAAGGATATGACGATGTTTTAAAACGTGCTTATGATGAAGGACATACAATTGGTTTGCATACAAGCTCTCATAATTATGGGTATATTTATTCTAGTGTGGATGCATATTTTAATGATTTATATGCTATTCAATCTAAAGTCAAAAGAATTACAGGATATGCTCCGATGATCCTTCGGTTTCCAGGAGGAAGTTCTAATACGATTAGTAAAAGTGCTGATGGGGGAATTCATATTATGAGTCAATTAACTAAGGCAGTTCAGGCTAAAGGGTTTCGATATTTTGATTGGAATGTTGACAGTAAGGATGCAGGCGGTGCAAAAAATGCTGCTCAGGTTGCTTCTAATGTAATCAATTCTTTAGGAAATAAAAATACCTATGTTGTTTTGCAGCATGATATAAAAGAATATAGTGTGGATGCGGTTGAAACAATTATTCAGTTTGGTCTTTCACATGGGTATACTTTTCAAGCTTTGAAAATGGATAGTCCGAGAGTTGAACATACAGTAAACAATTAAAAAACGAATAAGATGCTTATTCGTTTTGAAAGCCATATCTTTGTACGGGATATGGTTTTTATAATTTTCAATCATAATTTTTCTGGTATCTGCTAAATTTTCTGGCAGTTCATTTATATCAAACCATTTTAGTTCATTACATTTATCTGGCTCCATGATTTTGGGAGTTTCTTGATATTGATCTGCCCAGAAAGTAATTAAAATGTAATCTGCATCTTCAAATTTTGCATGAATCGTTGAACTAAAATGTAGGTTTTCTTTTAAAAGAGTTATTCTGATTTCTTCTTTTGCTTCGCGAATCATAGCATCTTTTACACTTTCATTTTTTTCTAGATGGCCAGATGCTGCGACGTCATATTGGCCGCTTAATATTTCCGTGTGGTATCTTTTTTGTAAAAGAACATATTCTTGATTGCTTTCAGTTTTAGTTAAAATAAGGAATACAGCACAACGGAGGGTAAATCTTTTTTTCATTTATTCTCTATTAATAATTGCTAAAATAATGATTAATATAATCGCGACTACAATTCCGAATACTAAAATATTTAAAACATCTTGAGACATGTATTGAAGAAGAAAATCTTGTATAGTTGTCCATAGATCTTTAAAAAAATCAATAACAGGTTTAAAAAAAATTGTTATATCATTCCATATATTTATTATCATAAAATTCACTTTCTTTCTTAAACATTATAATATATACTTGCAAAAGTAGCAATAATTTGTTACTATACTTATGCATGGCGGAATTGGTGAAGTGGTTAACACACCGGATTGTGGCTCCGGCACGCATGGGTTCGACCCCCATATTTCGCCCCAGAATGGAAAAAAGTCGAAAGACTTCAAGATAGAAATCGATTCTTATGAGTCGATTTTTTTTGTTGTTGGAAAGGAATTGGTAATATTTGGTAATTAAAGGGAGATTAGAAATAAGTAAGGAACTACAAAGAAAGATAAGCAATCTAGGTAAATTTAATGGTCAGAAATTAAAATTATTGGAAGGTAGTATTATCACTGTAGCCAAGACCAATATCGCTTATATTGAGCCTTATAAATTAGAAATAGGTAGTGATACATATTTAATCTTTGGTAAGAATGAAATTATGTATATTAGTAAAAATAACATTACAAATAAAATATCGTTACAAGAACTAGAAGAAGTAATTAGAAATGCTAAAAATTAAAAGGACGAAAATGTTCAAAAATGGACGAAAAAGGACAATTTTGTTCTTGAAATAGACATTTGAGCTGTAGATAATGGTATTATAGAAAAATTTTACCAAAGCAAGTGAAGGAGGAATGATTATAGATAATAAAATTGCTGGGGTATATTTAAGAGTTAGTACCGAGGATCAAGCTCGGGAAGGATTTAGTTTAAGTGAACAAAAAGAAAGACTCGAAGCCATGTGTAAATTTAAGGGCTATAAAATTTATAAGTTTTATGAAGATGCAGGAATTAGTGCCAAAAACATGAAAGATAGACCTGCTTTTAATGAATTATTAGAAGATATCAAAAGTAAGAACGTAAATACCATTGTTGCTTTAAAACTAGATAGAGTAACAAGAAGTATTTATGACTGGGAATTTATTATGAAATTTTTGGAAGAAAATGAAGCTTATATTGATTGTGCGAATGATGAAGTAAATACTA
>ERZ1643246.2245-NODE-2245-length-18847-cov-13.148787_pt1 | contig 18847 bp, 14 predicted proteins | sample MGYA00579265_ERZ1643246 | MGnify/ENA primary metagenome ERZ1643246 (study PRJEB29033, sample SAMEA4952261) | chicken gut metagenome | biome: Broiler Chicken; feature: Gastrointestinal Tract; material: Caecum | place: Ireland | collected 2018 | study: Broiler...
AGCACCATTCTGTCGTTGACCTCGCCGCCCGATTCGCGGAATCTTTCCAGAAGGTCCTTTACAGAGAGTGCACTCTTTTCCTCTCCGCAGACGTCGTATATCACCCTGCCCTCCTGCATCATAATCAGTCTGTTGCCGCAGCGTATGGCGTCCATCATATTGTGCGTTATCATTACAGTCGTCAGATTATTTTCAGCCGCAATCTCTTCGGTGAAGGCGAGCACCTTTGCCGCCGTCTTGGGGTCGAGCGCGGCGGTGTGTTCGTCCAAAAGTAGCAACTCGGGCCTCTTCAACGTTGCCATAAGAAGGGTGAGCGACTGCCTCTGTCCGCCCGAAAGAAGGCCGACCTTTGCCGTCATTCTGTCTTCCAGCCCCAGCCCGAGGCGGGAGAGCTGTTCGCGGTAGAACTGCTTTTCGCTGCGGCGTATGCCCGGCATAAGCGAGCGCAGCTTGCCGCGGCGGTAGGCGAGCGCCAGATTTTCCTGTATCTCCATATTGGGCGAAGTGCCCATCATCGGGTCCTGGAACACCCTGCCGAGGTACTTTGCGCGCCTGTATTCAGGCAGGCGGGTCACATCCTTCCCGCCAAGAATTATGCTGCCCTCGTCCACGGGAAAAGTGCCGCAGATTACGTTCATAAGCGTAGATTTGCCCGCGCCGTTGCCGCCGATTACCGTTATGAAGTCTCCTTCGTTTACCGAGAGGTTGAAGTCCCTCAGCGCAACCTTTTCGTTGACGGAGCCGCGGTTGAAGGTCTTGCAGATGCCTTTGAGTTCCAGAATTACCTTTTCAGACATTGCCCTCACCCCCTTGTTCGGTCTGCGGCTCTTTTACGCCGCCCTGGGGCGGCTTTTTATTTTTGCGCGAAAATCTTGCGAACTTGTGGAAATACTTCTTCTTCCAATAAGGTATGGCGAGGAAGATTGCCACCACTATCGCAGAGAACATTTTGAGATATTCGGTGTCCAGTTCCAGCCAGATGACGAACTGATATACAATATAATAAATTATGCCGCCGAGCAGCACGCCCGAGAGCTGAACGGCAAAGTTACGCGAAATGCGGGTGACTATGGCCTCGCCTATTATGACGGCGGCAAGGCCTATTACTATCGCGCCGCGCCCCATATTTATATCGGCGAAGCCCTGATACTGCGCAAGCAGCGCACCCGCGAGAGCGACAAGGGCGTTGGATATCATAAGGCCTATTATCTTGTTAAGGCTGACGTTTATGCCCTGCGCGCGGCTCATATTGGGGTTGTTGCCCGTGGCGCGTATGCCGCAGCCTATTTCCGTGCCGAAGAACCAATAGAGCAGGCCTATTATCACTGCGAGGAAGCCGAACATTATCAGTATCGTCCAGCCCGCTTCGAGCTGGGTTACTATAACGTAGCTGCCGCGCGTGTCCACCACCGTGTTGGCCTGTCCCATTATTTTGAGGTTTACAGACCAGAGTATAAGCTGGGTGAGTATGCCCGAAAGTATGGCGGGTATGCCCAGAAGGGTGTGGAATATGCCCGTAACGAGCCCCGCGAGCGCGCCCGCAATCAGCGCCACGATTATCGCCGCCCACGCGTTTACGCCCGCCGCCATAAGTACGGCGCACACCGCGCCGCCCGTGCATATCGAGCCGTCGACGGTGAGGTCGGCAAAGTCGAGCACCTTATAAGTTATGAACACGCCTATCGCCATCAGACCCCAGATGAGGCCGAGCGATATAGCGCCCGGTAGCGCATTGAAAAACATAAAATTTTCCCTCCTTCTCCTATGCGGAAATCGGCTCGTAGCCGTCGGGAATTTCAATTCCCAATTCTTCGCATATTTCTGCGTTGTATTTTCTTACGGGCGCTTCGTCGTAAGCTATCGGAATGTCGCCCACGTATTCTCCGCCGAGCAGTATGCGCGCCGCAATGCCCGCCGTTATCCTGCCCAGATTTTCGTAGCTTATGGAAAGCGTGGCAATTCCGCAGCCGCTGCAAATGCCCTCTTCGCCCGCGATTACGGGTATGCCTGCGGGGCGGCAGATGCTGTCTATGAGCTGGGTGTTTGAAGCCACCGTGTTGTCGGTGGGCACATAAACTACCTCGCTTTGCGCCGCCATCTGCTGAACGACGGCGCTTATGTCGTTAGAGTCGGAGAAGGCGTAAAGCGTACATTCATAACCCTCGTTCCGCTCTTCCAGGCAGCGCTTGACCTCCTCAACCTGGTAACGCGAGTTGGCCTCGGACGAGCAATACAAAAGCCCCACCTTTCTCGCCTCGGGGACGAGCTCGGCAATCATATCGGCCTGCTCGGAAAGGGGCGCGAGGTCGGAAGTACCCGAAACATTGGTGCCCGTGCCTTCGCCCGACACATAGTTATCCAGGCCGAGAGCGACGTCGTACACGGTAACCGAAGTGCCCAGAACGGGAATGGTTTCGGTCGCGTTATAGCTTGCCTGCAACGCGGCGGTGGCGTTGGCCATAATCAGGTCGTAGCCCTTCGCCACGAAGTTGTTGGCTATTACAGAGCAGTTTACGGTATCGTTCTGCGCGTCCTGGTAGTCAATCTTAACCGTCTTGCCCGCCTCTTCCATAAGCGACTGCAACTCGTCGGTAAAGCCCTGCGTAGCGGCGTCGAGCGCGGTGTGGCGCACGAGCTGGACTATGCCTACCGTATAGTCGTAGCCCGCATCGCGCGGGACGAAGCCCACCGCCGTGACGACCGCGCCCAGCGCGACGACGGTTACGGCAAGATTTTTGAGCCAATCGAGATTTTTGCCCATTATTCTCCCTCTTTCAGGTAATAAAAGTTGCGGCACGCGGCCGTACAGACCGCAAAAGCGGCCGAAAGTAAAAAAATATATGATAATTGAGGCATATACGCGCCCCGATTGAATTTTGCACAGCTTTTAAATGGCGGGCATACGGCACAAAAAGCGCATACGCACCGCATTGAGCGCGAGGCACGCCGCATACTTTTACACCTAAAAGCGTTAAAGCAAAATTTTATATATAATAACACATATGTTCCGCGCTGTCAATGCCTGGCAGAAAAACTGATTATATTTTAATGCGACAGTCAAGCCGGCCCATTTCCCTTCGCCCTTCCCGCAAAGCACGCACACGCCGCCTTACCCCCCCCCGTTGTCATTTCGACTAAGCGAATGTAATGAGTGCACGAAGAAATCTCTTGCCTGTCGGTTTGGTTTTTTTAGATTTCTCCGCTCGCCATCGCTCGGTCGTAAGGAGCGTAGCGACGGAATAGCGATTGCTACCGTAAGGTCAATCGCGTCAATGACAAGGTATGAGCTCTTCGGTTTAAATGACATAAATATATTTGTACAACAGAAACAAACGCAATAAAGAAATTTTGCCGCAAAAATTTGAGTTGACATTTACGCGCCGCAGATTTACAATATACACATTGCAGGCAAATGGTTTGCATATATATTTTGCGGATATGGCGCGGACAGGCGCGCCGCGGACAGAATGTTAACAATAATATATGCGGATATGGCGGAACTGGCAGACGCGCAGGACTTAGAATCCTGTGGATACCCGTGCAGGTTCAACTCCTGTTATCCGCACCATAAAAAAGGCGAGGAATTTTCCTCGCCTTTTTTATGGTGTAGTTCTAGAAATACAGGAGTTGAGGGGAGGCAAGTAACCGCAGGTTACGCAGGTCGGAGGTTTCGACCGACGACTTGACAGCCCTCGGCTTGGGCTGTCAACCGTGCGCCGCGCACAAGCGGCAACTCCTGTTATCCGCACCAAAACAAGGGGGGGGGCGCAAAAGCGTCCCCCTTGTTTTGGTATGAGTGTTGTAAAATAACAGGAGTTGATGGACGAACGAGGCATTTCATAGCACAGCGGTCATCCGCTGTGCGTGCCGAAGTGAGATGAGTGAGCGCATATGTAAGGCGCGAACGGTGACCGAGCTGTGCGGTTTATATACAATACGCACAGCGAGACGGCAAGTAGCGGGAGCGAGCGGTTTGCGTTACAGGAAATTATTTTACGGATATCATACGCAAACTGAACAGCGGACACCCGCTTTTTTCCGACGAACGAGGCATTTCATAGCACAGCGGATACCCGCTGTGCGTGCCGAAGTGAGATGAGTGAGCGCATACGCAGGGCGCGAACGGTGACCGTAGTGCGGCGGTTTATTCGCAATACGCCGCACAAGACCGCGCCGCCAAAGGCGCAACTCCTGTTATCCGCACCAGACCAGAATAATACGAACCAAAGCAATAGGCGGAAGTTCGTATTATTTTTTGCCCGCGATTTCTTTGGGATGATCGTCCGCTTTGAATGACTACATTTTCCAGCCCTCCGAATTTGCGCTTTTTCGGTCGGCTATGGTAGCATAGTTCCTCGCGGACGTCAACGGCCGCAAAATCGTCGCAGAAAACACCAATAGAAAGAGTTTGAGAGCCGAGTAAGGAATTTCCCTTGCTCGGCTCTTTTGCTGTTTGTGAGGCATTTCCCGATCTGTACGCAACGATTTTGGCTTTGTCCCGTTGACTTCCGCAGGCTTGCTATTCAGAATACCGATATTCACCGTCCTATGCACCTCCGCCTGTTGCCCGAAAAAGGCAAATACAAATTCAGAGGTGTCAAAATGGAAATGTTGGTAACCAAGTTCTCAAAAGGAAAGTATCGCAACGAAGGTGAATTGTTCGCCGAGCCTATCTCTGCCGATAACGTCAAACTTATGGGCGAAATGATAGCGTTACAAGCGCTCCGTACTGTAAAAAAATTCGATATGAAAGTTGCAGACAAGCTGTATATCGGTCTCATCAAAGACCTGCACCATATGTGTGAAATAGACTATATCGTATCGGACGGCTACGACGTGGCGCAGACTGCAATCTGCTTCCTGTACCAATTCGTCGGTCATACAGCCAATGAAATCTACGGCAAAGACAAGCGCGGAAAAGAAATTACAATCAAACTTGCCTGCTATCGTGAAGTAGACCACTTCATCAATCTTCTTCGCAACAGACCAGATAGGCGAGGAACAGTCGTTGAATCCATTGACTTCACAGACTACAAAGCGCTGCCTATGGATCCCGTGAACTGCTTTGAACACGAACAGACGGATTACAGCAAATACGATGAACTCGTAGGAGCATTGCAGTTATCCGCATTGGAGCTTGCTATCTTGAACTGCTATATGAACGGCATGGTGCAGTCCGAAGTCTGCGCTGAACTCAATATTGGTAGAGGTACGATCAACCACCGCAAAGCAAGCATTCGTAAAAAGTACTATTCGCATATGGTTGTTTCCTCATATTGAAATGGTGGCAAGGCCAGAAGATAAGAAGCATTATGAGCATATGCGCGTGAAGCGCTGAGCGTGGCACAAGTATTGAAATGCGGCCGCAAATATTGCTGTATACAAGGAGTTTGTACATTGGAAAATAGGCTGTATAAAAAAACCGAGGATATCCTCGGTTTTTTTGTCATACTATTGATTATGCTTTCCTTAAAACGCCCATAGCATTCTCGTAATTCTTTTTATAGCCCCTCTTATAGCAAAAGAAAATATCGACAAACTTCCAAATCCCGTTTGCGATGCTAGCGAACGTCCCCAAAAACGGAACAACGAGCAATATGGACGAGACGATCGTCACCGCAAGTTTTGCAATGCCAAATTTTACGTCTCCGACATAGAATCTGTCAAACCCCAACCCGCCGAGATAGATCGACAACAAGACGGTCACGACTGTCTGTTTGAGCGGCAGTTGTATGAGCTGCTGATATTGGTGCATGTTGAGCGCAACTATCTGCTTTGAAAACGCCTCTCTGTCGTCCGGAGTAAGCGCCTTTCTGAAACGAACTAACACTGCGCGCTTTGCGTCGTCATTTACCGGTGTGCCGTACGTCTGCTGCTCGACAGCCGCCGCATCGCCGTACTCGGATGCCGGCACTGCGCGCAAGGTAGGAGCAGCCTGAGACACGGGCGCCGAATACGAGGCGGCTGTGTATGGCGTCTGTATAACACCATTTGCGGTGTATGGCGCCTGAGCGGCATTGCTTGAGGCACAGAGCGCCTGCATCCCAACGGCGGCCTCCATTTCCTGCTTTGCGATCATTTCTTCGAGTATCCCACGCCGCTTTTGGCTGTATTTGAGTAGATTGGAAACAACAATGCAAAGCCCGCCCATGAGGATAGCATAGAATATGGGGATCACAATGCCGTAGCTGACGCCCTCGGCGTAGATTGTAATTCCGTCGAAGGATATCTGCCCCAGAATCAGGCTGAGCAGAATGAAAATACTGCCGATTGTAGTCATCCTTGCGGCAAACCCCGAAAGCCAGTACAACCGTATTTTACACAGGTACAGGATATAGAACAGGGCGGACAGCAAACAGCCGATCAGCACAACCCAGGCAAAAGCGACCAAATATATGCTCACCGTCTGTTCGATCGTGCCCGTATTCAGGCGTGGATTACAGAGATCCCAAAGCGAAACGGAAACATCTCCGTAATACAAATTAAAATCAGAACCAAGAAATCGCGATATACTCGTCGTGAAGGTGACTGAAGCATCATCCGTGACGCTTTCGGTAAAGGAAATCGCGTTTACGAACAAAAAGATAAAGGCAACGACCCCGTTCAGCAGCCCCAAAATACCACAGACCAGTTCAATCCGCTTTAACTTTTTCAGCGATATCTGCTTTTCTTCTTTTGCCATAACATACTCTCATTTCTTGTGAAATTTTTTTATGTGTACTATACCGCTCATACCATTTATCATCTGATAGCACTGCGCGGCCTCATCGTGGGACAACAACGACAAGTTACACGCTATGCACAGATACTGCTTCGTATAGTCGGGCGAATATCTGCCGATGACATCGTCCCCTTTTGTATTTTTGCACGTTTTTCGGAGCAGAAGAAAAAGACAGGTCTCCATCGCGGCAAAGAGCAGAAAGAAGATACAGATAGCGGCGACGCTCCCCGCAAGCTGCCTGTTCCTAAAATATTGTGGCCGCATGACACAGCTGCATATGCTCAGCGCAAGCCATAAGAGGGTGGACAGGACGACGGCCACCACAGAGACGGCGACATATTCCGAGGCGATCACCTTCGCCTGCGGGACATCCGGATTGCAGTGTAGCATCTCCCACCCCTTGACGCCCACTGTCTGGTCGCTTACCTCCCTTCTAATCAAAGACGGGTATTCGTGAAACACCTTTTGGTAGGCGGCAATGTTGCAGATTTGCCGCAGGTTGTCTTCGTATTTGACCGAAAAACTGTAAACGATGAAGACGGGAACGGCGCAGAAGACAGATATTGCAAAGACGACGCCAAGGTCGTACCAGATCGAAACCCCGAAGATGCTGTCCGGCTCCATAGCCATTTTTAAAATCTCTGCGATAAAGACAAAGATTGCCGAAAAGAACACAAGAATGACGGAAATCAGCGTAAACCCGTGCCCGTAGGCGACATTGACGCGGTAGTCCATCTCTCGGCGCAGCGCCTCGTACTCTGCAGTGTCAAAAGTCTTTCCCCGCAGCTCAATAAGCCCCTTCCTGCCGCTGTCTTCCAATGCCTTCATGCGCGCACCTCACGCCCAACTCCATGTATAATTCTGATAGGTTGTAACCAAATACTTTGCCGCGAGAGAGATATTGGAAAGATCTGTACTAGAAATACGTATAAATCTACCCGGACCAATTTTAACCGACCACAGGGACGTCGATTCAAACGTTACAAGCCGCAGATTGCTGCATCCGGAGAAAGCATACTCACCGATGAGACCCAAACCGTACGGAATGGTCATTCTCGTTAGACTGCTGCAACCATAGAAGGCATACTCGCCGATGCTCTGCACACCTTCCTCAATTGTCACCCACAGTAGATTACTGCAACCATAGAACGCTCCCTCCCCGATGCTTTTCACGCTGTCAGGAATCGTGACGCTCGTCAATCTGCTGTAACCTACGAAGACATAATTTCCGATGCTTTCCGATCCATCCGGGAGCACAATGTCTTGAACGAGCACATTGTTTACATACAGGTTTCCCGCGTAATATAACGGATTTGCATACGAATTTCCAAACTCAATTTTGCACCATGCGGCGATATTGGTGATATATACCCCTTTTAATCCGATGCAACCATTGAAAGCATACTCGCCGATGCTCTGCACGCCGCTCCCAATCGTCACACTCGTCAGCCCAGTGCAACGTTCGAACGCACCCCTCCCGATGCTCGTCACACTGTCCGGGATGGTCACACTTGTCAGTCTGCTACAATTAGCAAACGCAGAGTAGCCGATGCTAGTCACGCCGTCAGAGATGGTTACGCTTGTCAGTCCGTTGCAATTTACGAACGCATCCCTCCCGATGCTAGTCACGCTGTCAGGGATGGTTACACTTGTCAGTCTGCTACAATTAGCAAACGCAGAGTAGCCGATGCTAGTCACGCTGTCAGGGATGGTCACACTTGTCAGTCTGCTACAATCAGCAAACGCAGAGTCGCCGATGCTAGTCACGCCATCAGAGATAGTTACGCTGGTAAGCGAAGTGTAATTACTGAACGCCAAATCATTGATCCTATTTACGCTGTCCGGGACAGTAAGCTCGGTCACAAGCTTGCCGTCCAAGTATAACTTTTGCGCGTATAAAAGCGGATTACTGGCTGCGCCAGTAAATTGTATTGCACACCATGCAGCAAGATCTGTTATATACACAGCGTTAAGGCCATCGCAATCAGCAAACGCACCACCGTTGATGTATGTTACGCTGCCTATTTTCACACTTGTCAGTCCGCTACATCCAGAAAACGCATACCCCCTGATGAAAGTCATGCTGTCAGGGATGGTCACACTCGTCAGCCCGCTGCAATTTGCGAACGCACGCTCACTAATGATCGTCACACTGTCAGGGATGGTCACGCTCACCAGCCCACTGCATCCAAAGAACGCATACTCGCCGATGATCGTCACAGGTAAACCATTATATATGGACGGGATGACAACGTTTGCATTGTAATTCGCGTTAATCCCGCTGACAATATAAACACTATTATATAAGGTAAATTGCAGCGCTGTAGTGTAATTTGCCTGATATCCGCAAATCGTACACTTATCATTTTCATCCCAATCGTGCTCCGCTTTACTAACCACTTCGTCAGTGTGTCCACAAGTCGCGGCATGCCAATGGAACATCTCGTCGCTTGTCCATGTATCCGAAAAAGTGTGCCCCGTCGCATTTATTGTAACAGAAGTCAGCTCATTGTTGCCGCTTGCGTCCGAAAAATATTTGCCGCAATCCTCACAGAACCAGTATTCCAAGGTTCCCTCTTCCGTGCAGGTCGCTTCCTTCCCGTCATGGTGGACTAAGTTGTGGCCGAAAGGTGAGATCTCTTCATACGTCGTATAATCACAGCGGGTACAGGTGTCGTATGCTTCCCAGCCGACCTCCGTACAGGTCGCTTCCTTTCTTTCATGATGCACAATATCGTGCCCAAGTGCCGCAATCTCTTCATACGTCGTATAATCGCAACGGGTGCAGGTGTCATATGCTTCCCAACCTGCTTCCGTACAGGTCGCTTCCTTTCTTTCATGATGCACAACATCGTGTCCGAGCGGCGAAAGCTCCCCATATGTCGTATAATCGCAGCGGGTGCAGGTATCGTATGCTGCCCAGCCACCCTCCGTACAGGTCGCTTCCTTTCCGTCATGGTGAACCAAGTTGTGGCCGAGAGGTGATATCTCTTCATATGTAGTGTAGTCACAGCGGGTACAGGCGTCATACGCCTCCCAACCGACCTTCGTGCAAGTTGCTTCTTGTGCATCATAATGCAAAATATTATGCCCGAGCGCACTGCCTTCACGCGTACGTGTATCGGTGACGGAACAGAACAAGCAAGTGGCGGTCTCTGTACCGTCCTGCGTGCAGGTAGCGTCGTTGTTGTACACGTAATCGGTAAAGATGTGCGTATGCCCGTCGCCCGTGCCAGATGAGCCGAACCCACAGCCCGCAAGCAGGGCAGCAGTCAAAAACAGGCTCGTCACCGCCGCCAGAAGCAGCCAAACTTTTTTCTTCATCCAAGTCCTCCTTTTTGATGAACACCTTCGGGCGAAAATGTTCATCGAATATCTTATTCAATGAACAAATCGATGCAAGAAGTACATATAATAAACGGTTTATGAACATTTCAGAGGGCTATTACTCTAAATATAATTCCAAATACTTGCGGTTTGAGCTACAACCTGATATAATATGGAATAAGGAAGTTCATTGAATAAGATAATTTATGTACTTTTATGTTTTATTGTAAGAGTTTCCCAAGCCTGTTCATCATATCTGCCTTGTGCTCCATGAGCGAGTGGGCATAGCGGTTGAGCGTGACGGTTGGGTTTTTATGTCCGAGAATTTCGGAAAGCGTTTTTACGTCCATACCGCATTCGATGGCGCGGGTAGCAAACGTATGCCGCAGGGAATGAAAGCCTTTGTGCGGAATATTCAGTCTTTTCAGGAGCAATTCAAAACTTCGCTGGTAGGAGCGGACGGAAACAGGCTTTCCTCTTGACGATACCACGAATGGAGAATCGCTCTTTTTCTTTATACCTTTCAGAATAGGTAACAACTGTTTCGGCAATGGGATCACGCGGCGGGAAGTCGCAGTTTTCGGCTCGTCAATAATAAGCCCGTCTTTGCTGTCATGACAGGACTTGGAAACGGTCAGAATGCCTTTGGTAAAGTCTATATCGCTCCATTGCAAGGCAATCAGCTCACCGATACGCAATCCGCTGTAAAGGCAGAGAATAATGCCGTATAGTTTATCTTTCTTGCCATTCAGGATTGCCTGCTCTATCTGCTTTTGTTCGGCGAGTGTAAAGCACTCCACAGGCTTTTCTTTGAGCTTCGGGCGTTTGAGCTTATCCGCCGTGTATTCTTTCGTCAGCCCTAACAGGTGCGCCGTTTAAGAGAACTTTGAATGACGGAAATTATAGCGTTGACACTATTAGCGGAAAGTCCCTTGCCGGTCTTACGATTGCCGCTCTGCAAAAGCCCTGTAATGAACTGTTGCAGGACAAACGGAGATAGATCGTTCAGCTCCATACTGCCGATCTTGTCTTTGATATGCTGCTCTATGATGAGCCTGTATCGCTCATAAGTCCGCATTTTCACGGACGGGCGGATATAGTTTTGCAGCCATTGAATGAGCCAGTCTATGTATTTCATAAGTCCTCCAAAACGTGTAAATTTTTTCAAATGGCAGTTATGTGTGCGCTTGGCTTATATACAAGTCGGCGGCAGAGCTGACGGTGCGGCTGACGCCGCACCGTCACCCGCTCGCTGCGCTCGCGGGCGCCGAAGCCAAGCGCACGCCCAAACGGGCAAACAAAAGAAAACCGAATCGAAAGCGCGGCGGTCGCGGAGCCGTCCCCGCTGAACCGCTCGGCGATGGCCGCGCGCATCTTTCGCCGCGCACGGCTTTCTTCCCGTCGGTTTTGTATCGTTTTTGTTTTAGCCGTTTCAGGGCACGCCGCGCTTTTGTTACGTCACTTTCGGTAGCCGCGCTATCACCTCTCTGTCGCTCGACTGTCCTATGTATTCTCCGTCTATCCAGCACCCGAAATCATCAAAGAGTATGAACTTCCTGCCTTCCTCCCCGTAAGGGCAGATAATGTCATCGTCCATTATATCTGTTTCAAAATACTGATACAGCCCTCTCGAATACACCAGCTTGCCGCCCGACTTCTCGATATACTTCATCAGGTACTGTACCATCTGCGGCAACTCCGAAGAGTGGTGAATGGGACGGAACTCGTTCCGTCCGAACCGCTTGGCAAAAAAAGTATTCTGCTGTACCGTCTGCATCCGTCTTTTGCGGGTATCGAAGTCGCGCAGTATCTCAATTTCTCCCGACATGGTACCTTCCGGAATGTAAAACAGCCCGTGAAAGTGCAAACGATTGGTTTCTCCGCCGCGTTCCCATGCGCCGATATACAACCACCTTTTGCGGCTGGAAAAGTGATAAAGGGTATTGAGTAACTTCTTTGCGAATTGCTCTTCGGTCATCTTGTCATCGGCATAGGTGAAAGTCACGAAAAAATTGAAACGCTGGTGGTTTATCTTTCTCCAAAGGCGGGTGCGGCGGCATATCATGTTGCGATGCTTCCTTTCAAAGTTCTGTTCCACGAAGGCGCGGCAAGACGAGCCGTCCTTGAAATAGGGCAGCATTTGCTTTACGATATACGTTTTCCTTTCCCGCTTTTTCATGTCGAAGGTCTGCATATACAGCTCATCGAACAGCTCTTTGCGCGTCATCTGTCTCACGGCAGGCGGCGCGCTTTTTTCTTGCACGTTATCGGGATTATGCTCATCAACGACATTGTTTTCAGTCTCAAGAGCGGCGGGCAATTCTTCTTTAATCTGTTCCCGAACTTCTATAACTTCCTCATGGTGCGGACGGCGGTTTTTCGCCATTGGATTTGGTTCATACGGGATGCCGATGTAGTGGCTTCCGTCTGAGTAGACTTTTACTTGGCTATAAGGCATTGTTTTTCTCCTCCTTATCGTGTTTAGATTGCGTCACGTAGTCGTTGATATAGAGCGCCAGCGACGACGCGAATAAATTGTATTCCTCCTCGGTCATGTGTTCGAGGTCAGGCTCCCCGACAGCATATACCTTGATGCCCAAAGGATTGTTTTTCAGTTCTATTTCCTTCATCAACTTACCTCCCGTTCATCAAGTTTGCTCTGCAAAAACAGCAAGAGCTTTTTATTCTTCTGCCGAATGTACTCCGTACTGTAATTGAGATCTTCTGCTGTCGCCTCCTGTGTGAGACCCTTGACATACAATTCGTAGTAGATGTAGTAAAGGTCGAGCGGCGCGGTGCTTACGATGGCAGCGTATTTGTCTGCAAGCTCTTTCACTGTATGCGGGAGGCTATCGAAAGCATCAGAAAAGCGCGCCTTGCTCGTATAGTACAGGCGTATCGTTTTTAATTGCTGTCTGATTTCGTTGAGCGTCATAATCGTTCCTCCCGTTGTGCGCATATCTTAAACCTTAAACTCGCAAGGTTTTTGCGACTTTAAAAAATTTCTTTGAAAACTTTTACTTCCGGCGATAGCATATCAGCCAAACCTGAAAGTTTTCTTCAGGTTTGAAAAAATTCTTCTTCACTACTCTAAGGACACTTATCTTGAAAAAGTGACGGTATGACCGATAAATTTCACAAACTTTTTACTTTCACGGTCATTCCCGAATACGACACTTTTTGACGCATTTGAAAACTTTTTCTCCCACTGTATCCACAATTGGTGCCATATTGTGGCACTGATTTTTTATTTCGACTTCATTAAACCACGCAAACAGGACAGTTTTTGACCTGTTTAGAAAAATTCCCGAAAAACAAAAAAGACCGTGACCGCAGACAAAGGACAGACGATTTCTCGTCCGTCTTGCCTGACAGTCACGGTCAACCCGGTTATTTCGTCGTATTTCTATTTCCCGGCGCAGCGCGCCCAACTACTTCCGCTGATTTTTATTCCCACAGTCAGAAAAATACATTCTCCGTGATATGAAGCGTTTCCGCTCGTTTGTGCTTTCATTTTACCACAGCGCTTAAATTTTTGCAATCAACACTGCCGTTAGTAAACCCCAACAAACAGCAACTCTTGTTGCAGAAACTGAAACAAACAGCGCATTTTGTTACCTTTACAAGACATTTTTGTACCTTTCGGCTTGGGTATGGTGGGAGAGCAGCTTTGTCTGTCAAAGGCGCGCAGCAATTTTGAGGCAATAAGAAAAACATTTCCTTCCACAAAATTCCTGCGTGTCCCCGTGGGGCAGACCTTTGACAGCCTTCGCCTTGCTCTCCCTGTTTTCGGGTGCGCCGAAAGGTACAAAAGAATACGCAAATAGTTTCCCTTTGTTGCGGTTTTGCTACGGTCGGTTTGGGAATCGTTGGGAAACAGTATGTCCGCCGTGCCTGTTATTCCCTGCCGTAAAGGTGTATGCTATAAGCAAAAAATCTCGGAGGTATCAATTTTGAAAACAGCAGTCATTTACGCCAGATATTCATCTGACAGTCAAACCGAACAGTCCATCGAAGGACAAGTCCGCGTCTGTAAACAGTTCGCGGAAAAGAACGATTTATTGGTGGTGGACGAATACATCGACAGGGCTACTACGGGGACAAACGACAACCGAGCGGCATTCCAGCAAATGTTGCGCGACAGCAAACGACGGCAATGGAGCGTGGTTATCGTTTATAAATTAGATAGGTTCGCCCGCAACAAGTATGAATCGGTCGTCAACCGAAAGAAACTTACGGATAACGGCGTGGAACTTGTTTCCGCTATGGAGAATATTCCTGACACTCCGGAGGGAAAGTTGTTCCTCGCAGTTATCGAAGGGTTCAACGAATATTTCTCGGAAGATTTGAAGCAGAAAGTCAATCGCGGTTTGCGGGAAAGCTGGCTCAAAGGTAATGCCACGGGCGGGCATCCGCCGTACGGTTACGTCATCAAAGATAAGAAATACGTTATCTATGAAGCCGAAGCTGAAGTCGTGCGGGAAATATTCCGTAAATACGCACAGGGCTACAAAGCCGTTGCCATTGCCGAAGAACTGAAAGAGAAAAACATTCGCCGCAAATGCGGGAAATATATCAACCACAAGTACGTCTATGTAATTCTGCACGATAAACGCTATATAGGCGAAGTCACGCATCAAGGAACGGTCTATAACAATATTTTTCCGCCCATCATTTCAAAGGAGGTTTGGTTACAAGTGGACGCAATCAATCAGGAAAATAAAATATCGCCCAGCCGTAAAAAGGAGATCTTCGACTACATTCTTTCGGGGAAGCTCATCTGCGGAAACTGCAAGCACCGCATGAGCGGAGAAAGCGGCACTTCAAGGAACGGAGAAATTCACTACTATTATGTTTGCCTCTCCAAACGGCGCGGAAAAGCAGAATGCGACTGCAAAGCCGTAAAGAAACAGGAGCTTGAAGACGCCGTCATCGATGCTACCGTTTCCATGCTGCAACGAAACAGCGTTATAACGCGAATCGCAGAGACCATCGTCAAAGAGCATGAAAAAATCATGCGCGACGATTCGGGATTGCAGTCGCTTATCAAAAAGAGGGATGAAGCGAAACGCGCCGCAGATAATATCATAAAAGCCATTGAGCAGGGCATCATTATGGACTTCACAAAGGACAGGCTTGCCGCCTTGCAGGACGAATTGAACAAACTGGAAATAGAGATAAACAAGGAAACCCAGAAAACCTATGCTCACCTTACCGTGGAAGACGTGGAAAAATATTTACTCTCCAAAGTATTGAAAGATCCCGACGATATCAAGGTAAGAAAGTTGCTCGTAAATACGTTCGTCCGCGAAATTCTCTGGTACGGCGACCATATGGTCATTACATACAATTTCCAAGAATATGTAGTAAACGAGCGTTTTTCAAAATCTCATGTCGAAGAATTAGAAAAGCAGGTCGAGAAGGCAACTCGATCTGCTTCTTCTTTCTCCCTGTGTTCAAATAAATTCCGGCACTCGGCACCATAAAAAAGGCGAGGAATTTTCCTCGCCTTTTTTATGGTGCAGTTCTAAAAATACAGGAGTTGAGGGACGAATGAGGCAATTCATAGCACAGCGGTCATCCGCTGTGCGTGCCGAAGTGAGATGAGTGAGCGCATATGTAAGGCGCGAACGGTGACCGAGCTGTGCGGTTTATATACAATACGCACAGCGAGACGGCAAGTAGCGGGCGCGAGCGGTTTGCGTGTGAACTAATAATATTGAAATTCTGACACGCAAACTGAACAGCGGATACCCGCTGTTCACCAGGGCGCGCCGCGCACAAGCGGCAACTCCTGTTATCCGCATTTTTCGCCTTACATTCTCGCCGCAAAACACCCCGCACTATGCCACAACTATTGAAATTAGCGAAAAAATTGCCCCGATAGTATATCCCAACTATTCAATTATATTGCATAACACCGCAAAAAGCCGTTAAATCGCGCATATATGCGGTGCAATTATATTTTGGAAGCTCTTTTGAATATCGTTACAAGCGGCAAAAACAGCGTTGAAACCGTGACGATTGCGCACACGGTTTGCGGAGCCATAGCCAGAAACGACGCATAAAAATATGTAGCCGACGTGGCAGAAAACACGCCCCAGCCCATAAAAATCGGGGTTATAACGTCGTCCAGCAGCGTAAAACATATTGTGCACGCCGCCGCCACCGCCGCCGCCACGGCAACCATAAGCATATTTCCGCTCTTTAAATTCCCCCGCCGCTGCAAGACGAACACGCAGTCAAACACCGCAACCAGCGCGCAGCAGAGCGCGAAAATTACCCAAAGAAGAGTTTTTACCATTGCCGCTGCAAGCCGTGAAATTTTTATGATATTTGTGGCGGCGCACACGGCGCAGCCTACTCCTACGGCAACTATCGCAACATTTACAAGCAGTGCCGCCCATAGCGGAAACCTGAGATAAGTTTGTTCCTTCACCCTGCCGAGCAGGCCGAATATCAGCGCAAACAGAGGATAATAAATGAGGTAAAGCACTATCACCGAAGGATAAAACCCGAAAATAAAACAGCGCAGCAGTGCAAATGCCGTAGCCGCAAGCACACCAGCCCTTACCCCGTAACTGAACGAAAACGCGGCGAGGAGCACGGTGACTACCTCTACCCCCGCCACCGGCGAAAGAACGAACTGTCCGCCGATTAAAAGCGCAGTCATCACGGCGACGGCGGCAATATCTTTGGCGGGCGAGCGTCTTTTTCCGCCGTCAAGTTTTTTCATTCAGCACCTCCTTTGCAGATTTTCAGGCTGAATCATAACCGCCGCAAAAAAGGAAAGTTGCCGTCTGCGCGCGGACGGGCTTCCTTAATTTATGCAGTCTGTCCCCTTTTGCAAAATGCGGACAGGTCAGGCAGAGTAGCTCCAAGCCTGATAGACGAGAGCGTAAGTATATCCTTCAACGCAGGGGAGCTGCGACACGCCGTAAGACGCGCTTGCCAACGTCTTGCCGCCGTGTTCAAACGTGCCGTACGCAGGGTCGGCGTAGGTCACGCCGTCCTCTTCGGTAAAATCGGTATACAGCATCCACGAATAGCCGCTTGTGCCGCTTTCGTCCGTACTTTCGGATATGCCGTTCACCGACGTTATGTAATAGCCGTAGGTGCTTTCGTAGCCCTCCACATCTATCTTCCCGTCGTCAGCGAGAGCGTCGATGTAGTCCTTTACCGAAGTCTTGTCGGTGAGCTGTAAAACATCGTCGGAAGCCGTAAACGCCGCGTATGCCGCAAAATCGACGGAGGTATCAGTCTGTTCGCCCTCGCCGGGGATTGTGCCGTCGCCGTTTCCGCCGCCCGCACCCTCCGTACAGGCAGGCAGAAAGAATGCGGCAAAGCATACCGCAGCCGCCGCCAAAGCGGCAAATATTGCCTTTTTCATTTAAGTTCTCCTTTAAGATAATCTGACGCAATAAGAGAGCAAATATAAAGATAACTATGCAAAATATGCCAAAACAGGCAATTTGTATACAAGTAAACTTTACATACAATATATTTTGTATTGCACGGCGCGCAAGTTTTGCGCGCAATAAAAAATAAGCGCCCTCTCCGTATTCCAAGGAAAAAGCGCAACACAATAATTCCGAAGCGCACAGCGCGCGGCAAAAACCGCCGCACGGGAGCAGGCCCTTCGGATATAATCTGTCTGCTTTTCCGCGTCCCCTCGGAAACGCAAAACAAAGGCGCGTGCGGCAGGTCTTCCGGCTTACAACAGCGGTTTTGATGCAGCGCTCCCCTTCCCATATGCCGCGGATTGCCGCAACTTTTACAGTGGAGAGCGCGCGCCGCTGAAACGGCAGCGGGGGCTGCGGGGCAATTGGCCCAGACTTCCCTATTAAACGCCCCTATCTTGTCAGGGCGTGCCTGCACGCGCAATTATTTCGTGCTGATATTTTAATATTAAACGGCGGCCGTGTCAAGCAAAATTTGCACACCGTGCGCATATGCGCATATACGGGAATACACAGATATATAATATCTTTGCAGAGCACACCGCCTCTCACGCACGCGGCCGCACACGCCACAAGCGGCGCATAAGTAATGTTTGACAGCCGCGCCGCCATATGATAAAATCATTATCAGATTAAACAGCGAATATTTTTAGTGCGCCCATTTTTAAGGACGCATATGAGAGAGCACAAGGCGGACACAAATTTATGGACGAGAATAACAGACAGAGCGGCCCGCGGACTGACAAAGAAAACGTGCCAGACAAAGAAGCCGATAAAGTTTATGCGCAGCAAGCGCAAAACGGCACGGCGGAAAGCGGCGCACAGGACGCCCCGGACAAGGACGGCGACAGGGCTGAAAACAATAATGCAGCCGACCCCGAGGCAGAAGGCGGCAAAGACGCCGCCGCGCAAGATAAAAATTCCGCCCCCGACCTTAAATACGACAATATGAAAGAGGTTGCAAAGAGCGGCGCGCTGGGCGCATTTATAGGCCTTGCCGTGATAGTGCCTGGCGTGAGCGGTTCGGCAGTGGCGATAATAATGAAGCTGTACGAAAAGTTGCTGTATGCCATAGGCAACATTTTCAGGCAGTTCAAAAGCTGCGCTATCTTTCTGCTGCCAATTGCGGCGGGCGCGGCAGCAGGGCTGGTGCTCGGCTTCTTCGGCGTAAAGATACTGCTCGACATAATGTTGTTCGCCGTTGTGGCGCTGTTTGCGGGACTGATGGCGGGCGCATTCCCCGCCGTATGGGACGAATTGAAGGGCAGCCGCAAGACGGCTTTAAGGATAGGCCTGTTTGCGGCGGGAGTAATAGTGCCGATAGCAATTTCGCTGATAG
>ERZ1643246.2246-NODE-2246-length-18847-cov-7.871435_pt1 | contig 18847 bp, 17 predicted proteins | sample MGYA00579265_ERZ1643246 | MGnify/ENA primary metagenome ERZ1643246 (study PRJEB29033, sample SAMEA4952261) | chicken gut metagenome | biome: Broiler Chicken; feature: Gastrointestinal Tract; material: Caecum | place: Ireland | collected 2018 | study: Broiler...
GATTGACGTGTCCCAGATGACCAGCGTGGATTTTGCAGCGTTTAAAGAGAGCCAGTATGACATTTTGGCGGCAGAGCTTCGCCGGCATCTGGATATGAAGAAAATATATGAGATTCTGGAGACAGGAATTGAGGAGTGAGAATATGAAAGTAGAGCTGGAAAATGTAAAACCTATGGAGATTGAGACACGCAGTTTTGAGATCATTACCCAGGAACTGGGAGATACTCCTTTGGTTCCGGGAACAGAACTGATTGTCAAGCGTTGTATTCACACCAGCGCGGATTTTGACTATGCGAAGAATCTTTGCTTTTCAGACCACGTGGTGGACAAGGCAATCCAGGCAATCAAAGAGGGGGCCTGCATTGTGACGGATACGCAGATGGCGAAGGCCGGAATCAACAAAAAAGCACTTGCCCGTTACGGGGGTGAGGTATACTGTTTTATGTCTGATGAGGATGTGGCGAAATCAGCGAAAGAAAACGGGACTACCCGGGCTGTGGCCAGTATGGAGAAGGCCGCAGCGATGGGAAAGGACCTGATCTTTGCCATCGGAAATGCACCGACTGCGCTGGTTCATCTCTATGAGATGATCAAGGATGGAAGGATCCATCCGAGACTGGTGATCGGTGTGCCCGTGGGATTTGTCAATGTGGTACAGTCCAAGGAACTGATTATGGAGACAGAAGTTCCCTATATTGTGGCGAGGGGAAGAAAAGGCGGAAGCAACATTGCGGCCTGCATCTGCAATGCTCTTCTGTACAGTATTGATAATCGGAGAGACTGAGAACACACAGCAGAAAATGGTCTTTGATTTCCCTGACAATTCATTCATATTTCACAGATTGCGGTTATACTATTATATAGAAGAAATTTTTTCGTAGAGAAGAAAAGGGATGGACAGGTTCATGTCCGGAAAGGTATCTGTGAGACAGCATGAAAGAATTGGATAAGAGAACACGGCGGAGGATTGTGCGGGATACCAGACTTTTGCTGGCATGCGCTGTCCTGGCTGCAGGGATTTATATTTGGGGAGCGGCCCAAAAAGATGAGAGGACAAGCTCGGATTCGGTTCAGGAGGAAGAGATCACTGAGGAGGAGCAGTCTGCCGGGGAAGATTCCGATACGGAAGAAGCTTCCCTGGAAGAACTGAGAGGAACATTGGAGACACTTCTTGCACGGCAAAGCGGTGAGTGGAGCATATATGTGAAAGATCTTCAGGAAGATGTGTCAGTCACGATACAGAATCAACCGTTGTATGCGGCAAGTCTGATTAAGCTGTTCGTCATGGAGAAGACCTTCTCAGATTTTGAACAGGTGACAGCCAACGCCTCAGGAGATGAAGAACGGGTTCAGAGCCTGCTGGCTGATATGATTGAGCGGTCAGACAATGAAGCTTTTAATGAATTGGTGCGCCTGCAGAGTGAGGAGCTGGATTTTGCCCAGGGGTGTGTGCTGATTGATAAGTATCTGGGTGAAAAGGGATATCCGGATACAGCTATCTATCACAGTCTGAGTCCGTCTGCCACAGGTCTGATCTCCATTGCGGATGAACAGAACAGTACCTCTGTGGAAGACTGCGGACAGCTTCTGGAGAGAATTTATGACGGGACCTGTGTGTCAAAGGAGGCTTCCGGACAGATGCTGGAGCTGCTTATGAACCAGGAGACGGTGAATAAGATACCAAAGGGTGTTCCAGAAGATGTGAAGGTGGCCAATAAGACCGGAGAGACCGATGAAGTGCAGCATGATGCGGCGATTGTATATGGACCACAGAAAGATTATATCCTGTGTGTGATGTCCCGGGATTTGACCGGGGCTGGAAAATCCATCCGATTGATTCAAGAGATTTCAAAGGTGACTTACGAATATCTGAATCCATAAGATTTTAAATTTTCAGGCAGAGAACTCTTTTCATAAAGAAGAGAGTCCGCTGCCTTTTTGGTGAGACATTTTTCTCATAGGAGAAGATCAGTTTTTCAGGGCGTCCGCCACGTGATCCACAAACATCTGGCGCACCCGGGGATATTCTCCCAGTCCTTTCAGCACAGGCTTTACTTCAAATCCGGATTCCCGGAACTGGCAGAGCCAGGACTCCGGGTCATCTCCGGCCATATCGTTGCGGGCATGATCCCCGGCCACAATCATGAAAGGTGCCAGGATCACCCGTCTGGGATTGTATTCTTTTACCATACGGAGGAGGGACTGCATGCTTGGGTAAGCCTCCACAGTTCCGAGAAAAATATTCTTATGTCCGTAGTCCTTAAAGGTATAATCCAGGGCTGCGTAGATGGAGTTGGCATAGTGTGTGGTGCCGTGTCCCATCAGAACCAGAACATCTTCTTTGGTGAGATCCGGGAATTCTTCCGTAATTGCCTGGATAATCGCCTGGTTATCTTTCTCTGAGGTCAGAAGAGGGGTTCCAAAACGGATGGAATGGAAATACTCCCGATAGGAGAGCGCATCTTCCTTCATCAGATCATTTTCAATACCATTGATGACATGGGTGGGCTGTATGATCACATCGGTGATTTTGTCTGCCGCCATCTGCTCCATGGCCTCTTTCACATTACAGATGTGAATGTGATCACGTTTCTTTAATTTCGCAAGGATCATTTTGCTGGTCCAGGCACGGTAGATCTTATAATCCGGGTAAGCGGCAGCAATGTCTTGTTCAATGGCATCGATGGTGACTTCTCTGGTAGCATGATAGGAAGTGCCGAAGCTTACCACCAGGATCGCTTTCTTTTCCAATTGGTTCATGTGTGAGGTTCCTCCTTGGTAATATGGTTCGTTTGTCGCTTCAATATAAGCTTCCAGTTCCCTGAGATTCTTCGGGATCGGAAGGGATGTTTTTAAAATTCCTTTTCTGCACAGCCGGTGAAACAGTTCCAGAACTGCGGGCTGGTGTAAATTGGTGGCTGCCAGGGCTGATTGATTGGAAAATACTTCCGCAGGGGTTCCCTGGGAGAGTACCTGTCCGTCTTTAAAGAGGAAAATCTGGTCAGCCCACTCGTAGGCATAGTCCACATCGTGGGTGGACATCAGGACGGTGATTCCCTGTTCCGTCAGCCGGTTGACAATCTGATTGACCATCTGTGTGTGTTTGGGATCCAAAGCAGCGGCTGGTTCGTCCAGAATAATAATTTCCGGGTGCATCACCAGGATGTCTGCGATGGAGACCTGTTTTTTCTGGCCGCCGCTTAAGGCGTGAGTCGGTTTGTGGCGAAACGGGGTGATCTCCAGGTAATCGATCACTTGCTCCACTTCTTTTTTCGCCTCTTCTTCTGCCACGCCCAGGTTCAGGATTCCAAAGGAGATTTCCTGGTAGACGCTGGCAGAGAACAGTTGGTTGTCCGGGTCCTGGAAGACAATCCCTACCTTCTGGCGTAAGTTCAAAAGTCCCTGCCGGGTGTACTGGATCGGTTCTCCATCCAGGAGAATTCTTCCCTTGGCGGGACGGTTGATTCCGTTACAGCACAGGAAAAAGGTAGACTTTCCGGAGCCGTTGGCACCCATGAAGGCGATTTTCTTTCCGCGTTCAATCTCCAGGGAAAGTCCGTTGAGAGAATGTGTCTTCTCGTCATCATAGGAAAAATACAGATTTTCTGCTTTTAAAATAATATCTTTCATAAAAGGGATCCTTTCTGCTCAGTGAAAATACAAGTATACTGTGAGAAGCAACAGCAAAAGTTCAAACAGTATGATGGCGAAAATCTCTGCCTTTCTGGGCGGAAACTGTTCGGTGAGAACCCGGATGGTCCCGTTATAACAGCGAGATTCCATGGCATCATAGAGAATGCTGGATTTTCGGATGGCACGCAGAAACAGAGCAGAGGCCATGGCACTGAAAGAACGGCAGGAGGTCCGGAAATCCTTGTTTCCAAGTCTGGAATTCTGAGCTGTGGTAATCGCGGAGGCGATCTCCATGAGAAGGAAGATGAACCGGTAGATTAGAAGCATCAGTTCCATGATTAGCTTGGGACAGTGCAGTCTGTCCAGGACCGACAGGATATCTGTCATTGGAGTATTGAGAGACAGAAAATAAAGGCAGGAGACACTGGACAAGGCTGTCAGGATGAGCCTGCCTGCGTAGATCAGTGAGTGAAGGCTTCCGGTGAGATACCAGTTCCCGAGGGGAATGGCAAAAAGATCCATGGGACTTTCGGAAAAGTTCACAATGATTGCCAGGGTGCTCAGAATCAGGAAGACCAGGGGAACGGTGAGAAACTTCAGATAACGCAGAAAGGGGATTCCCCCCTTCCAGACGGTGAGAATCCCTGTTGTCAACAGAACAATTCCTGCAATCACAGCCGAACGGCTGACCACACAAAACAGGATGGTCAGTACAGAAAAAGCGAATTTTTCCGCGGCATTGCAGTATCTGAGCTTCGAATGATAACACAGTTTATCGATGGTAATCATGAATGGACTCCTTTCGATGGATCAGGAAAATTTATTCTTCCTTTATCCATTTTCTGCGCTCCACATACCGTCCCATGACGAAGGCGACGATTCCCACGCCGATACCGGTTTGAATACAGAACAGAAGGCTTTCCACTTCACCGGGAAGTTCATGTCCAAGTGTTTTCTCTAAAATCGGTTCAAACCATGGCTGGTATCCGGAGTCCACTTCTTCCACGACAGCACTTCCCGCATCGTCAGATCCGCCGAATTCCTTGTCGGGCATGGCGAACAGCGGGACGAATGCCAGAAGAATCACTGCCAGAATCAGAAGAAGAACAGTTGATTTCTTCATATCAATGCACCTCCTTGATAAATCCGATGGCGCGAAGTTCCGGCTTCGCGTAACTCTCCAGGGCGGTGACAATCAGAACAGTCAGGATTCCCTCGATGACAGCCAAAGGAAGCTGTGTGGGAGCAAAGACAGCCAGGAATTTTCCCATGGCACCGAAGACGGTGGTGTCCGCGTGATGTGCCAGAGCCATCTGAATGGCAGTCACACAGTATGTACACAAATCTCCCAGGGTTGCTGCAAGAAAGACAGAAACCTTCTGATTTACTTTTGCCTTTTTGCAGAGGGCATAGATTCCGTAGGAGACGAAAGGACCTGCCACGGCCATGGAGAACGTGTTGGCTCCCAGTGTGGTCAGTCCGCCGTGTGCCAACAGAATTGCCTGGAAGAGCAGCACGATAATTCCAAGGATGCTGACTGCGGAAGGACCAAACAAAATGGCTCCCAGCCCAGTTCCTGTCATATGGGAACAGCTTCCGGTTACTGACGGGATTTTCAGCGATGAGATCACAAAGATAAAAGCGCCTGCCATCGCTGCCAGAGGCAGAAGGCGTGCGTTTGCCGCCAGTGTTTTTTTGATGGAGAAAAATCCTGATATCAAAAACGGAATACAGATGACACCCCAGCCGATGCAGTAGGAAGCCGGCAAGTAGCCTTCCATGATGTGCATGGCGTTTGCCACGGGGGTAATTCCGAAAGTCAGTGCGAAGACCGCGGATATCATGACAATCTTTCTCTGCTTGTTTGTCATTTTTAAATCTCCTTTCTGTTTTCACACAAAAAAACCTGTCCGAATCGCAGGACAGGCATTCTCATTTCTTCTCCACAGAAAGAAGCATCACCTGGCCATCGTTCGTAACCATGTGTGATTTCTGTATGGGTGGTATTCTGACTCAGGTATCTTCGAAATTCCCCGCCTTCCCAGTGTAACCCAGTGGCATCTGGAGAACTCTCCTCCTTCACAGTGGCGCGACCGTAAGAGATTTGCACTCTTTTCCCTTTCATCCGACAGGAGCCGCATACAGTAAATATTTTAGTTTATTCTAAACTTTTCTGCGAATACTGTCAATTACATTTTTACATTTTTCAAATCTTTTTTGGAAAAACAAAGGCAATGAATTGACATTAAACACAGTTGTGATTATGATAAAAAAAGTGAGTTAAGTTAAAATGACAAAAGAAAGTTTGAGGAAGAAAAGTATGAGCATTTCCATGATTGGAATTGATCACAGTATGGCATCTGTGGATATCCGGGCAGAATTCGCCTTCACAAAGAAAAATGCGGGAAGCGCCATGGAGGAGATTAAAAAAGAAGAAGGCATCTTGGGCTGCATTCTTCTGTCTACCTGTAACCGCATGGAGCTGTGGGTGAGCACTGCGCCGGACTGGGAAGGAGATCTCTATGCCAGCCTGTGCAGGCTGAAAAGCCTTCCGCAGGAGCCATATCGGGATTACTTTATAAAGAGAGAGGACAGGGAGGCTGTGGAGCATCTGTTTTATCTCACCAGCGGTCTGAAATCGCAGATTCTGGGGGAGGATCAGATTCTGACCCAGGTGAAGGATGCCCTGTCGTTTGCAAGGGAACATTTTACCACAGATGGCGTCCTGGAAGTGTTGTTCCGGATGGCTGTGACTGCGGGAAAGAAGATCAAGACTGAGGTGACTTTCTCAAGGGGGAATCTCTCAGTGATTCACCAGGCATTGTCCTGTCTGAAGGAAGAAGGATATGAGATTCAGGGGAAGACTTGTATGGTGATTGGAAACGGAGAGATGGGCAAAATTGCGGCTCAGACCCTGCGGGAGAATGGAGCGGATGTGACAGTGACGATCCGTCAGTACCGCAGCGGAATCGTGAATATTCCTGTCGGCTGTAAGAGGATTAATTACGGAGAGAGAATGGAGTATCTTCCCAAATGCGATCTGGTGGTCAGCGCGACAGCCAGCCCCAATTACACCCTGAAGAGAGAGCTTTTTGAGAACCTTGATCTGGATCATCCGGTGATTTTGATTGACCTGGCGGTTCCCAGAGATATTGATCCCGCTCTGTCTGAAGTGAAGCAGGTCACGCTCTATGATATGGACAGCTTTAAGATGGAGGCAGCGCTGGAAGAGCAGCAGGAGAGTATGCAGCAGGCCGGCGAGATTGTCCAGGATCAGATGGCAGAATTTTATCAGTGGTATGACGGGCGGGACGTGATTCCCAGAATCCAGGAGATCAAAGCGGAGGCGGTCAATGACCTGAATCTTCGGATCGGAAAAATCTTAAAAGCCATGCCGATGGAACAGAAGGATCGGGAAAAGCTGATTGAGGTGATTGACACGGCTGCCGGCAAAGTGGTGAATAAAATGATATTTGGGCTGAGGGACGCGCTGGAACAGGATGCTTTCCTGGAATGTGTGGCCGGACTGGAGAAGTTGTATGAAGAATAAAGCTTTTTTTCCACTCTATGTGGATCTGGAGGGAAAGCTGGCGGTGATTGTGGGAGGCGGAAGAGTGGCTACCAGAAGGGCTGCTGCTCTGTCGAAATTTACCAGAAATATCCGGGTGGTTGCTCCCAAGATTACTCCGCAGTTGGAGGAGATGGTGAAGACAGGGGCAGTTGCCTGGGTGAACCGCAAATGCATGCGGACAGATCTGTCGGATGCCTATATGGTTCTGGCTGCCACCAATGACAGAAGGGTCAATGATGACATTTACAGAATCTGCAAAAAAGAAGGAATCTATGTCAATGTTGCCAGCGACAAAGAAAAATGCGATTTCTATTTCCCGGGAATCGTGAAATACAAAGAGATGGTGATCGGCATCAATGCCAGCGGGCTGGATCATAGCAAGGCCAGGAGGGTGCGGGAAGCCATAGAAAAAGTGCTGATAGAGGAGGATTTATGAGAACAGTCAGGATCGGAAGCAGAGAGAGCAGACTGGCGGTGATTCAAAGTGAGATTGTGAGAGATTATTTAAAAGGGCAGGGACTTGACGTGGAGATTCTCACCATGAAGACCACAGGGGATATTATTTTGGACCGGACACTGGATCAGATCGGCGGCAAAGGGCTGTTCGTGAAGGAACTGGACAAGGCTTTGGCGGCGGGAAAGAGTGATCTGTCTGTTCACAGCCTGAAAGATCTTCCCATGGAGGTGCCAAAGGAGCTTCCTGTGGTGGCCTACTCCAGAAGGGAGGATCCAAGGGATGTTCTGATTCTGCCCGAGGGGGCGAAGGAGCTGGACCCTGAGAAACCTATCGGAAGTTCCAGCCTGCGCAGATGTCTGCAGCTGGAGAAGCTGTTTCCAGGGATGAAATGTAAAAGCGTGAGGGGAAATGTTCTGACCCGTCTTCGGAAACTGGATGACGGTGAGTACAGTGCTCTGGTTCTGGCGGCAGCCGGCGTGAAGCGGCTGGGGCTGGAAGGACGTATTTCCCGCTATTTCACAGTGGAGGAGATGCTTCCGGCGGCCGGACAGGGAATTCTGGCCGTTCAGGGCCGGGCAGGGGAGGATTACTCCTTCCTGGAAGGATTTCAGGACCGGAGAGCCGCGGCGGAGGCGCAGGCGGAGAGAGCGTTCGTCCGCTGGCTGGACGGCGGCTGTTCCTCGCCGGTGGCAGCACACGCAGTGTGCCGGGAGGATAAGATACAGATAACGGGGCTTTATTACCATGAGACTACCGGTCAGTGGCATAAGGATCAGATAGAGGGCGATGTTCAAAAAGCCAGTGAGCTGGGCGTCGCATTGGCGAAGAAAATGAAAGGAAGATACGAATAGATGGCAGTAGGAAAAGTATGGCTGGTGGGAGCAGGCCCGGGGGATGTCGGTCTGTTCACACGAAAAGGAATGGAGGTTCTCGGCGAGGCACAGGTGGTGGTCTATGACAACCTGGTAGGCCAGGGTATTCTCTCCATGATCCCGCAGGATGCCAGATGTGTGAATGTGGGAAAACGGGCGGGAAATCATACCATGCCCCAGGAACAGATCAACCAGGTTCTGCTCGAAGAAGCGCAGAAAGGACTTCGCGTAGTCCGCTTAAAAGGGGGAGATCCTTTTTTGTTCGGAAGGGGCGGAGAGGAGCTGGAGCTTCTCAAAGAGAATGGAATCCCCTATGAGGTTGTGCCGGGAGTCACTTCTCCCATAGCGGTGCCGGCATATAACGGAATTCCGGTCACCCACAGAGATTACACCTCTTCTTTGCATATCATCACTGGACATAAGCGGAAAGGCGCCGAGTATGACATTGATTTTGAGGCGTTGGTCCGTACGAAGGGGACATTAATCTTTCTGATGGGGGTCACGGCGCTTGGAGATATCTGCCAGGGACTTCTGGACGCAGGGATGGATCCCAAGACTCCCGCGGCGATTCTGCAAAAAGGGACGACTGCGGCACAGAAAAGAATTGTGGCCACGGTGGAAACGCTTCCAAAGGAAGTGAAGAGACAGGGAATTGAGACACCGGCTGTGATTGTAGTGGGAAAGGTCTGCGAGCTGGCAGAGCAGTTTGCCTGGTATGAAAAGCTGCCTCTGGCAGGGTGGAAGGTGCTGGTGACAAGGCCGAGAAATCTGATCTCCTCCATGGCGGAGAAACTGCGGAGAAAAGGAGCAGAGGTTCTGGAACTTCCGGCCATTGAGACGAAACCTTGTCAGGATCAAGGCCCGCTTGCGGCTGCGCTGGATCAGATTTCGGACTATCAGTGGATTGTCTTTACCAGTCCCACCGGCGTGAATGTCTTTTTCGATGAAATGCGTCAGAGAGGATTTGATATCCGCAGGCTGGGGGCGGCGAAGATCGCGGCGATCGGCCAGGGTACGAAAAAGGCGCTGGAGAAGAGAGGAATCTTCGTGGATCTGATGCCGGAAGTTTATGACGGAGAATCTCTGGGAAGAGAACTGGCACGGAAACTCTCCGGGAAAGAACGGGTGTTGATTCCCAGGGCCAGCAGAGGCAATGAGAAGCTGACAGCGCTTCTGAGAGAGACAGGAGCCAAGGTGGAGGATGTGCCGACTTATGACACGACTTACGCAGTCAGCAAAATCATCCGGGAAGGTGAGGAATTTGAAAACGGCCGTATCCAGTGTGCTGTGTTCACCAGCGCTTCCACGGTCAAAGGCTTTGTGGAGGGAACACCGGGGCTGGACTACTCCAAGGTGACAGCGGCCTGCATCGGCAAGCAGACGAAGGCTGCGGCGGATGCCTACGGCATGAAGACTTATATGGCAAAACAGGCTACCATGGACAGTCTGGTAGATCTGATAATAGAGATGAAAGAAGGAAAGAAAGATGGACATGATAAAAAGGCCCAGGAGACTGAGAGGAAATGAGACATTAAGAAAGATGGTGCGTGAGACCAGGATGGACAAATCCTCACTGATTTATCCTATTTTTGTGAAGGATGGGGAGAACATCAAAGAGGAAATTCCATCTATGGAGGGACAGTACCGTTACAGTGTGGACCAGCTTCCCTATGCGCTGGAGGAGATCGCCGATGCTGGTGTGAGCAGTGTGATGCTTTTTGGAATCCCGGATCACAAGGATGAGGTGGGAAGCCAGGCATACGCACAGGACGGAATCGTTCAGAGAGCGCTGCGGGAGGCCAAGAAGCAGGTCCCGGAACTGTACTATGTGACGGATGTCTGCATGTGCGAGTACACCTCCCATGGACACTGCGGTGTCCTGTGCGGACATGAGGTGGAGAATGATGCTACCTTGGAGTTGCTGGCAAAGACTGCTCTGACACATGTGCAGGCAGGTGCGGATATGGTAGCACCTTCTGATATGATGGACGGCCGCGTCCGGGCGATCCGCAGGATTTTGGATGAGAACGGACATAAAGAAACTCCGATCATGTCCTATGCGGTGAAATATGCTTCTGCCTTCTACGGACCTTTCCGCGATGCAGCGGGATCCGCCCCCTCTTTTGGAGACCGTAAGAGTTATCAGATGGATTACCATAACCGCAGAGAAGGAATGAAAGAGGCCCTGATGGATGTGGAGGAAGGCGCGGACATCTTGATGGTGAAGCCTGCCATGTCCTATCTGGATCTGGTATCTGAGATTTCCAAGGCAACCAATGTTCCCATCGCGGCTTACAGCGTGAGCGGGGAGTATGCCATGGTAAAAGCAGCTGCGAAGATGGGATGGATTGAGGAAGACAAAATCATCTGTGAGATGGCAGTGGGAACTTATCGTGCAGGCGCAGGCATTTATCTGACTTATTTCGCAAAAGAACTGGCCAGATTCATGGATGAAGGGAGAATAGGATAATGACCAAGTCGGAACAATTATTTGAGAGAGCTGTGAAGTGTATTCCGGGAGGTGTGAACAGCCCGGTGAGAGCCTACGGCGCGATCGGGGAAGCTCCGCGTTTTATCGACCGGGCAGATGGCTGCCGCATTTACGATGTGGACGGAAAAGAATACATTGACTATATTGATTCCTGGGGTCCTATGATTCTGGGCCACAACCGGCCGGAGATCCGTGAGGCAGTGGTGAAGGCCTGTGAGAAAGGATTGAGCTTCGGCTGTGCCACAGAGATTGAAGTGGAGATGGCAGAGTTTATCTGTGAAAATATTCCTCATGTGGAAATGATAAGAATGGTAAACTCCGGTACGGAGGCTGTGATGAGTGCCATCCGTGTGGCCAGAGGCTACACAGGAAGAAATAAGATTATCAAATTCGCGGGATGCTATCATGGCCACAGTGATGCCATGCTGGTGAGTGCCGGCTCCGGAGTTATGACCAGCGGAGTGCCGGACAGCGCGGGAGTGCCGGAAGGATGTACTAGAGATACCATGACGGCGATCTACAACGATCTGTCCAGTGTGGAGAGACTGATGGAGGAAAATGAAGGAAAAGTGGCTGCAGTGATCGTGGAACCTGTGGGCGCCAACATGGGTGTGGTGCCGCCGGCTCCCGGATTCCTGTCAGGACTGCGCAGCCTCTGCGACAAGTATCAGTCGCTGCTCATTTTTGATGAGGTAATCACAGGATTTCGTCTGGCTTTCGGCGGCGCGGCCCAGTATTTTAAGGTACGCCCGGATCTGGTGACATATGGCAAGATTATCGGAGCAGGCATGCCTGTGGGCGCCTATGGCGGACGCAAAGATATTATGAGCCTGGTAGCTCCCGTTGGTAAGGTATATCAGGCCGGTACTCTGAGCGGAAATCCCATTGCCATGGCGGCAGGACTGACACAGCTGAAAATTCTCAATGAACAGCCCCAGGTTTATACCCAGCTTGAGAAAGCAGGGGAAGAGCTGTACGGAGGCATGGAAAAGATTCTGGAGAAATATCAGGTACCCTGTCAGATGAACTGGATCGGCTCTTTGGGAAGTCTGTTTTTCACCAAAACCAAGGTGGAGAATTACGAGACAGCGAAGACATCCGACACAGCGGCGTTTGCCGAATATTTCAAATATATGTTAAGCTGCGGAATTCATCTGGCACCTTCCCAGTTTGAAGCGATGTTTCTTTCCGCTGCCCATGGCAAGGCAGAGATTCAGGAGACACAAAAAGCCATGGAAGACTATTTCAAAGCGACAAAATGATTGTAGTTGTCCAGAATCTATGGTAAAATAACGGTATCGATTTAATAAAAGCAGGAGGGTTATCTGGTGGGTGAGAAAAAATATGTGGCATATGTAGGAACTTACGTCCATGGAAGCAGCAAGGGATTGAATGTGTATGATGTAGACGTTGAGAATGGCCTCCTGGTGGAGCGCAATGAAGTGGAAGTCAGCAACTCTTCTTATATATCGGTATCCCGTAATCTGAAATACCTGTATTCGATCGAAGATGAGGGTGTGGCTGTATTCCGCAGGGACGTCAATGGTGATCTGGAGCGGCTGAACAGTGTGGACATTGAGGGAATGAGAGGTTGTTTTCTGTCCACAGATTACACGGGAAAATATCTGTTTGTGGGTGGCTATCATGACGGCAAGGTGACGATGATTGAGATTCTGCCGGACGGTCACCTGGGCAAGGTTCTGGACGGTGTTTTCCACAGAGGTCTGGGAAGTGTGGCAGAGAGAAACTTCCGTCCGCATGTGAACTGTGTCCGGCCGACCAGAGATAACAAATATATCTGTGCGGTGGATAATGGCATTGACCAGGTGAAATTATACCGGGTTGAGCCGCGCAGACGGAAGTTGGTTCTGGCGGATATTCTGAGGTGTCAAAGGGAATCCGGGCCGAGAAATATCCGTTTCAGTAAGGATGGACGGTTTGCTTATATTCTCTTTGAGCTGAGCAATGAGATTCGTGTCTACGCTTACGATGGATCGAAGCGGGATCCCCAGTTTGAGGAAATCCAGGTGATCAGCACCCTGTCGGGAAACAATGGTGAGGACTCCATCCATGACGCAGCTTCAGGCTTTGCGATGTCGCCGGATGAGAAATACCTGTTCTGTTCCACAGCAGGCGAGAATACCGTTTCCATGTTCGCGGTGGATCAGGAGAGCGGAATGCTGGAGAAGAAATTCGCTCTGCCCATCAGCGGCGATTATCCGAAGGATCTGGCGGTGTTCCCGGATGGCAAGCATATCGCGGTTGCCAACCATTCCAGCAACAGTATCACAATGTTTAAAGTAGATTATGAGAAAAATATTCTGGTGATGCACGGAAGACCGCTGAAGGTGGAGACACCGAACTGCATCAGCATCATTCAGACTCCGGAGGAGTAGAATATCAACGAGTATGAAAGGCAAAGCTGCTGTACATAGATGTATGTGCAGCGGCTTTTCTATGCATGGACAAAGACTGTAAAGAACAGGTAAATTATAAAAAACTGTCTTCTGTTAAGAATTGACAAATAGTAGGGCAGAAACTATAATGGAGATGAATTTCGGTTCAAACAGACAGAAGAAGGGAGTTGAGGTTGTGATTCGGATTTTTAAGACAGAAGACGGTGCGATTCATGAGATTGAGAAACCGGAAGATGGATGCTGGGTTGCCTTGACAAATCCCACCGCAACTGAGATTTTCGAGCTTTCTGAGAGATTTCAGATCGAAGTGGATGATCTTAGAGCTCCTCTGGATGAGGAAGAGAGATCCCGTATTGAAGTGGAAGACCATTATACCCTGGTCCTTGTCGATGTGCCTATGATAGAAGAGCGAAACGAGAAGGACTGGTATGGAACCATTCCTCTTGGCATTGTGGTGGGCGAGAATATGATTATCACCATCTGCCTGGAAGACACACCGGTGCTGACACGTTTTATGGAAGGACGTGTCCGGAATTTCTATACGTATATGAAGACCCGCTTTATACTGCAGATTCTCCACCGAAATGCAAGTATGTATCTGCGATATCTGCGTATTATAGATAAGAAGAGTGAGCAGATTGAGGAGAAACTTCACAAGTCAACCAGAAACCGGGAACTGATGGAACTTTTGGAACTGGAAAAATCTCTGGTCTACTTCAGTACCTCTCTTAGGTCAAATGAGATGGTTCTGGAGAAGCTGATGAAGGTGGATTCCATCAAAAAGTATCCGGATGACACGGATCTTCTGGAAGATGTCATCATTGAGAATAAGCAGGCCATCGAGATGGCGAATATATACAGCGGAATTCTGAACGGGATGATGGGGACATTTGCCTCTGTCATCTCCAACAACCTGAACATTGCCATGAAGACACTGGCTGTTATCACGATTGTGATGTCAATTCCTACGATTGTGTTCAGTGCCTATGGAATGAATGTTCAGCTGTCCGGTATGCCGTTTGCGGAGAGTCACTGGGGATTTCTGATTATCATTTTGATTTCCCTGGTCATCAGTCTCGTGGCTGCTATCATTTTGTCTAAAAAGAAGTTTTTCTGATTAACATTCAGTTGGCGTTGCTGGAAAGAACGCCGTATTGTCAAAAAGGAGATTTATGAAGTTATTTAACAAGCTGGAACGAAAATTCGGAAGATTTGGCATTCCGCATCTGACCAATTACATTATCGGATGTTATATCCTGGGATATGTGATTGCGTTGATGCGGAGCGATTTTCTGTCTTATCTGACTCTGGAGCCGGCATGGATTCTGAGAGGGCAGATCTGGAGGCTGATTACCTGGGTTCTAATCCCGCCGGAATCTCTGTCCGTCTTTACGATTATCATGCTGCTGTTTTACTATTCTCTGGGGACGACACTTGAGAGAACCTGGGGAACTTTTCGTTACACCCTGTATATTTTTTCGGGATTGATTTTCACGATACTGGGTGCTTTTTTTCTCTATTTCATCATGGGTGGCAATGTGACAGGAATCGGGAATTTTTTCTCGACTTATTACGTCAGTATGTCTATCTTTCTTGCTTTTGCTGTGTCTTATCCGAATATGCGGGTGCTGCTTTATTTTGTCATTCCCATCAAGATGAAATGGATGGCTTTTGTGTACGCAGCCATGATTTTGTATGATATCTTCAATTATGTGAGAATGGGATTATGGCCGATGGCTGTGCCGATTGTGGCATCCCTTCTGAATTTTGTAATCTTTTTCTTCTCCACGAGGGATATAGGCCGTTACCGTCCAAAAGAAGTGAGACGTCGGCAGAATTTTAAGAAGGCAGTCAATCCTTCCAAAGTGACAACCATTACGAAACACAAGTGCGCTGTCTGCGGGAGAACGGAAAGAGATGGGGAGAATCTGGAGTTCAGATTCTGTTCTAAGTGCAATGGCAATTATGAGTATTGCCAGGACCACTTATATACACACGAACATGTGAAATGAGAGAGAGGAAAGAAAATGAAGAGAACGAAGATTATTTGTACTTTGGGACCTGCAACAGACAAAGGTAATGTTCTTGAGAAACTGCTCCAGAATGGCATGAATATTGCCAGGTTCAATTTTTCCCATGGCAGCCATGAAGAACATAAGGGTAGGATGAATAGGCTGAAAACCATACGGGATGAACTGAGTCTGCCGATTGCCACGGTGCTGGATACGAAAGGACCGGAGATCCGCACAGGGCTTCTGGAGGATGGAAAGAAGGTAACGCTGGAGGCAGGAGAAGAGTTCGTTCTCTCGTTGGGAGATTTTGCGGGTAATAACAAGAAGGTTTCCATAACCTACGAAGGTCTCTATCAGGATGTGGAGCCGGGCAGTACGATTCTGATCGATGATGGTCTGATCGGGCTGGAAGTAAAAGAAATCTGCGGAAACGATATTGTCTGTCAGGTGAAAAACGGCGGCGAGCTGGGAGAGCATAAGGGAGTCAACGTGCCCAACGTAAAAGTAAAGCTGCCAGGAATCACAGAACAGGACAGAGAAGATATTCTGTTCGGAATCGGACAGGGCTTTGATTATATTGCTGCGTCCTTTGTGAGAAACGCAGAGGTGATCCGCGAGATCCGTCATCTTCTGGATGAGAACGGAGGCGAGGATATCGGCATCATCGCCAAGATTGAGAATGCGGAAGGTGTGGAGAATATCGATGAGATTATCCAGGAAGCGGACGGAATCATGGTGGCCAGAGGCGACATGGGTGTGGAGATTCCAGCCAGTCAGGTGCCTCATATTCAGAAGCAGATTATTCAGAAATGTAATGAGAATTATGTGCCGGTAATCACAGCGACACAGATGCTGGATTCCATGATGCGCAACCCGCGCCCGACCCGTGCGGAAGTTGCCGATGTGGCAAATGCGATCTATGACGGAACAGATGCCATCATGCTCTCAGGAGAGACGGCTGCCGGTCTGTATCCGGTGGAAGCTCTTCAGATGATGAAAGAGATTGCAGAGATGACGGAGCCTTATCTGAACCATGAGAGATTTATCCATGACCGTAAGATGTTCTACGGAAAGATGGTCTCCAGTACGGTCGGTTACGCAGCTGTCAATGCGGCTCATAATCTTTCCGCAAAATGTATTGTGACACCTACGATGTCCGGCGAGACTGCGAAGCTGATCTCCAGTTTCCGCCCGGAGGTGCCGATTTATGCTGTTACCCCCAATGAGGTTGTACAGCATCGTCTGCAGCTGTATTGGGGTGTTTGTCCGCTGCGGGGCTATCAAAGAGAGACCACAGAGCATATCATCGCCCAGTCCATGGGTGTGATCCGCCAGAATGGTCTGGTGGAGCCCGGGGATCTGGTGGTATTTACCTGCGGAGATCCAGCGACCAATGTGAGAACTGGAGAAGGTTTTGTAACAAATATGCTTCACATTGTGGAAGCAAAATAATATGTCAAAAGAGGAGAAATGTACCAATGAACAAGACACCATTTACTACTTTGGAAAAACTGCGGGAAATTGAAAAAGAGTACCCAACTCCTTTTCACATCTATGACGAGAGAGGAATTCGTGAGAACGCAAAAGCACTCAAGGAAGCATTTTCCTGGAATAAAGGGTACAAAGAGTACTTTGCAGTGAAGGCCACCCCCAACCCGTTTTTGATTCAGATTCTTCAGGAATACGGGTGTGGATGCGACTGTTCATCCATGACCGAATTGATGATGGCAAAGGCAGTGGGATGCAAGGGAGATGACATCATGTTTTCTTCCAATGAGACACCGGCAGAAGAATATCAGTACGCGAAGGAGATCGGGGCAATTATTAACCTGGATGATATTACTCACATTGATTTCCTGGAGAAAGCGATTGGCGGCATTCCAAAGAAAATCAGCTGCCGTTACAATCCGGGCGGCGTGTTCAAGATCAGCAATGATATCATGGATAATCCTGGAGATGCCAAATATGGCATGACCAAAGAGCAGATCATTGAAGCTTTTAAGATTCTGAAAAGTAAAGGTGCCCAGGAATTTGGAATTCATGCATTTCTGGCCAGCAACACGGTGACCAACGATTACTATCCAATGCTTGCGAAAGTTCTGTTTGAGCTCGCAGTAGAGCTCAAGGAGAAGACAGGCGCGAACATTACGTTTATCAATCTGTCAGGCGGAGTGGGAATTCCTTACCGTCCGGATCAGGAGCCGAATGATATCCGTGCCATTGGTGAGGGAGTCCGTAAGGTATATGAGGAAGTACTGGTTCCGGCCGGAATGGGCGATGTGGCTCTGTGCACAGAGCTTGGCCGTTTCATGATGGGACCTTATGGCGCGCTGGTGACAAAGGCAGTTCATGAGAAACACACTTACAAAGAGTATATCGGCTGTGACGCGTGTGCGGCAAACCTGATGCGCCCGGCGATCTACGGCGCTTACCATCACATCACTGTGATGGGAAAGGAAAATGAACCGTGCGATCATGTATACGATGTGGTAGGCTCTCTGTGCGAGAACAATGATAAATTCGCCATTGACCGGAAGCTTCCCAAGATTGATATGGGTGATCTTCTGTTCATCCACGATGCGGGAGCTCACGGATTTTCCATGGGATACAATTACAATGGCAAGTTAAGATCTGCGGAGATTCTTCTGAAAGAGGACGGAAGCTATCAGATGATCCGCCGTGCGGAGACACCCAAGGATTATTTTGCCACCTTTGACTGCTTCCCCATCTATGAGAAATTGCTGGAAGACGTGGACAAATAAAGAAAAAGACCAGGAATGCTGCCGGAGGGCGGCTTCCTGGTTAAATTTTTGAAAAAATTGAAAAAATTAAGAAAAGTAAAAAAAGCACTTGCAAATTAGCAGAGAGTGTGGTATGATTAATCACGGTTCTGAGAGAGATACAGTTAAAAATAAGCCGGCGTGTCGGAATTGGCAGACGAGGCAGACTCAAAATCTGTTGTTGGCAACAACGTGCGGGTTCAAGTCCCGCCGCCGGCAGTATAAAAAGCTTATATATAAATTTACTGGTTATGGTGAGTTTATATATAAGCTTTTTTATGATTCATACCAGAACCGTGGTGTTCGTAGTTTCAGAAAAGTTCTACAGTATGCATAGAGACTTGGTTGATAGATCCCATGATCAATATCTTTCACAGCTTTGACAATTTTTTTGCTTTCATTACCTAACGGTCGAAATGGTGCTTGAGTGGTACCGCACAAAGGAAAAGAAATATGATAAGATAAAAGAAAATCGGATTATGAAAAAAGGAAGAAATCGTGTCATGTGAGGGGATACCAGATGATTGATGGCTCCGGGATTTCTCTGTCTAACATTTTTGCAGTTTCTAACCACTCGTTAATGATTATTTCTGCATTTTTTACAGCTTCTTGC
>ERZ1643246.2248-NODE-2248-length-18836-cov-6.046164_pt1 | contig 18836 bp, 25 predicted proteins | sample MGYA00579265_ERZ1643246 | MGnify/ENA primary metagenome ERZ1643246 (study PRJEB29033, sample SAMEA4952261) | chicken gut metagenome | biome: Broiler Chicken; feature: Gastrointestinal Tract; material: Caecum | place: Ireland | collected 2018 | study: Broiler...
GGACACCCTGATTAAGAGTCAGGTGCTCTGCCAGCTGAGCTAATCGCGCATCTCTGTGTTCGGCTGAACACTTGATTTATTATAAGGCATGTTTTTCTATTTTGCAAGTACTTTTTTTATTTTTTTCAAATTTTTTTGAAATTCTTTTCTCCCGCCTCCCGTCGGATCCTTCCGATCAGATAGAGGACACCTGCCAGGTCCGCCAACAGCCAGCCGATGGGCACGGACCACCAGATCCCCACAACCCCGACAGCCGGAATGGCGGAGAGCAGATAGGCCAGGGCGACGCGGGTTCCCAGGGAAATGACAGTGAGCACCACGGAAATCCCCGGCTTCCCGACCGCCCGGTAGAGGCCGTAGAAGAGGAAGAGACAGCCGATACCGCAGTAGAAGGCTCCCTCGATATGCAGATACCGGACGCCCTCGGCGATGATGGCGGTCTCGCCGGCGTCCACAAACAACAGCATCAGGGGCCGGGCAAAGATCCATACCAGCGCCGATACCGCCAGGCAGAAGATCACGGACGTCAAAACCGCTCCCCGCAGGCCCCTGCGGATCCGCTCCTTTTCCCCGGCGCCGTAGTTCTGGGCGATGAAGGTGGAGAAGGCGTTTCCAAAATCCTGCACCGGCATGTAGGCGAAGGCGTCGATCTTGACCGTGGCCGCGAAAGCCGCCATAACCCCCGGCCCGAAACTGTTGACCCTGCCCTGCACCAGAAGAATCCCCAGGTTCATAACCGACTGCTGCAGACAGGTCAGAAAGGAGAACCGGGCGATCTCCCGCAGCGTGAACATCCGCAGCGCGCAGTTCTTCCTCCTCGGGAGCAGATCCGGCCGCTTCCAGAAGGTGTAGGCCGCTGTCCCGATTCCGGAGACATACTGAGAGATGACCGTTGCCTCGGCGGCGCCGGCCACTCCCCGGTCCAGTCCCACCACAAACCACAGATCCAACGCGATATTCAACACAGCGGAAACCGCCAGAAAGACCAGGGGCACCACAGAATTTCCCACAGCCCGCAAAAGAGAGGCGAAATAGTTGTAGAGAAAGGTGGCAAAAATCCCGTAGAATATCACAATCAGGTATTCCCGCATGAGCCCCGTTACCCCATCGGGCACCTGAAGAAAGACCAGAATCCAGTCAATGCCGAAAAAGACCGCCAGGTTGATGGCCACCGCCACGGCCCCGATCAGAAGAAAGGACGCGAAAACGCTCTCCCGCATACCCTCCAGGTCACGCTGACCGAACCGTATGGAAAACAGTGCTCCGCTCCCCATACAAAGTCCCAGAATAATCGATGTGAGAAAGGTCATCAGGGAGAAGGCGGACCCCACAGCCGCCAGGGCGTCAGGCCCCAGAAACCTTCCCACAATCAGCGTGTCCGCCACATTGTAGCACTGCTGCAGCATATTGCCCAGAATCATGGGCATGGCGAAAAGCAGCATGGACTTCATAACCGGCCCCTTTGTCAGATCTCCCTTCATATCGCCTCTTCCTCTCCGACTTCACATTTTCCGAAACGGTTTTCGTTTTCTATCCAAATTTATGGATCCCGATTTACTGACCCGCATTTACGGATCTGTATTTACGTTTCGTAAGTTCAAACTTTCTTTTCGAAAGAAATCATAGCAAAATTTCTTCAGAAAATCAATCCGTATCTTGTGTTTTCCCAGCTCTTTGACTATAATTTTCCCAGACAAATCATCAGGAAGTATCGATGCACCAAAGGAGGATCAGTCCATGTTTCTGGATGGAATGGATGAAGTGGATCAGAAAATCGTACAGCTTCTCATAAAAAATGCCCGCATGTCCTACTCGGACATCGGGCAGCAGGTGGGCATCTCGAGAGTCGCGGTCAAATCACGGATCAAAGCCCTGGAAGAAAAGGGCGTCATCGAGGAGTACACGGCCATCATCAACCCACAGAAAATCAGCGGGGCTGTCTCCTGCTATTTTGAGATCGAGCTGTCGCCGGAACACTTCGAGGCGGCGGTAAACATACTCCGGGAAAATCCCATCATTACCCAGATTTACCGGGTTACCGGGCGGTGCCGTCTCCACGTCCACGCGGTGGCCTCCTCCAACGAGGAGATGGACAATCTGCTGGCCCGGGTTATCGATCCGCTGCCGGGGCTTTTGAGCTGCAGCTGCAATATCATTCTCTCCCGGATCAAAGACATCAAGGGACTGCGGCTGTAGGAATGGTTTCCTCCCGGATCACGCGCCCCTGTTCCATGACCAGGAAGCGGTCGCAGAAGGCCTCCACCACCGCGGGATTGTGACAGATAAAAAGGATCGAGATGCCGCGCGTTTCCCGCAGAGAGGCCAGCAACTCCAGAATCTGCCGCTGCGCCATCACATCCAGGGCGCTGGTGGCCTCGTCGCAGATCAGTATCTTCGGATTTACCGCAAGGGCTCTGGCGATAGCTGCCCGCTGACACTGGCCGCCGCTGACCTCGTGGGGATACCGCCGCACAAATTCCTCCGAGAGGCCGCAGGAGCGCAAAAGCTCCTTTACCCGCTCATCCAGCGTTTTCCCGGAAATCCCGGCATTGCGCAGGCTCTCCCCAATACCGTCCCCGAGGGTCCGCCGGGGATCGAAGGACGCGGCGGGGGACTGAAACACCATCTGCATCTTCCGGTAAATTTCTTTCCGCTGCTCCCGTTTCCGGCAGGAAATCTTTTTTCCGTCGAGAAATATTTCCCCCTCGTCAGCCTCCGCCAACCCCGCGAGCAGCTTTGCCACCGTGCTCTTTCCCGAGCCGGACGGCCCCATCAGGCCCAGAATCTCCCCGGGATACAGACAGAGGGAAACCTGCTCCACCGCCGTGATTTTCCTCTGTCTCCGCCTGTATCCTTTTTTCAGGCCTCGCGTTTCCAACACCGGCGGCACCGCCGCCAGCATCTGTTTCGTATATGTCTCCGCCGGCGAAAAGAGCACCTGCTGCCGGCTTCCGCATTCCACCATCCGCCCCTCCCGAAGCACCAGAACACGGTCCGCCAGAGCGGAAACCACAGAAAAGTCATGGCTGACCAGAAGCATCGCAGTGTGGTACCGATCCCGCATCCGGCGCAGTTCCTCCAGCACCTGATCCCTGGCATCCACATCCAGCGCGCTGGTGGGCTCGTCCGCCAGAAGCAGCGGCGGGCGAAGGAGCATGGCCATCGCCGCCCCCACCCGCTGGCTCATTCCGCCGGACAGTTCAAAGGGATAGCTGTCCCAGATCCGTTCCGCCTCCGAAAACCCCAGATTTTCCAGAAGTTCCAGCGCCTGCTCTCTCGCCTGCGCCTTTGTGATCTCCTCATGGGCCGCCATCGCCTCCCACATCTGACTTCCCACCCGGCGCACCGGACAGAGGGAAGCTCCCGCGTCCTGAAAAATCATCCCGATCTGCGCTCCCCGGATTTCCCCCATCTGTTTTTCATCCATTTCCAGGAGACTGCTCCCGGAAAAGAAGATCTCTCCTCCATTTACCGCTCCGCCCGATCCCAGAATCCCCAGAATTGCCCGCAGAATCGTGCTCTTGCCGCTTCCGGACTCGCCGACGATCCCCAGCACTTCCCCGGGTTTCAGGGAAAAGGTCAGGTCCGACAGAACCCTTTTTCCGTTATAACTGACCGCAAGGGAACTGACCCGCAGCAGATCTTCCATCCTTTTGCCTCCTTATTCTAAGAAATGTCCAGCTCCGCCGTGATCTCATAGTAGTCACAGGGATGAGCCGTAAGACCTGTCACATTGGATTTCATAATCATACTCATGCGCAGATGGGAGCAGAAGACATAGGCATTGTCATCCAGAAGAATCTGCTGCATCTGCACTGCCAGCCTTCCCCGCTCCCCGACGTCAAAGGTCTGGGACATCTCCTGCGCCAGCGCCTCCAGCGCGTCGCTGTGATAGTGTCCGTCATTGCTGCTGGAACTGTCCAGGCAGTGATAGGTAAAGAAATATTCCGGATCCCCGGTGGGCGCGGTAACCATGGCGCTGACATAGATATCCCAGGCGCCGCTGTCCGTCCGGATCCGGTTGTGGTCCGCCGTGTTGTTGACCACCACGTCAAAGCCGATCTCCCCCAGCGTGGCCTGCGCGGCCTCCGCCAGCAGGGGCTGTTCCTGGCGGCTGGGGTAGGTCAGCCATCTCAGGGTCAGTTTCTGACCGTCTTTCTCCCGGACGCCATCCCCGTCCGTATCCACCCATCCCGCATCCGCGAGCACCTGCTTCGCCCCCTCGGGGTCATAGTCCGCCGCGGTAACCGCGTCTCCCCCGAAGGAAAAATTTTCCGGGTAGACCCCCTCTGCCACATATCCGTTTCCACCCAGCAGCGTCTCCACAAATCCTCCCTTGTCAATTCCCATGGCAACGGCCTGCCTTACCGCAGGATCCTGCATGATGGCGCTCTCAAAATTCATAGCGCCGAAAAATACCCGGCTGGTGGCGCAGCTGGTAAAGGTGTAGGCGTCATTTTCAAAGAGAGGATAGCTGGCGTAGGGCATCCCGTAGGCCGCGTCGATCTCCCCGGACTGGAGAGCCATGGTAAGAGTGTCGCCGTCGGAGATCGTGCGCACCGTGATCTCGTCGATCTTCGGCTCCCCGTTCCAGTAATGGTCATTTTTCTCCAGCACCAGGCTGGTGTCCGTCGTCAGGGAAACCGCCCGGTAAGGTCCGGTGCCGCAGACAATCCCCTGGTCGGTTACCCCTGCTTCCATGTCGATGATGCAGCCGTAGGGATCCGACAGATAGTTCAGCAACGCCGGCACCGGAATCTCGGTCCGGATCGTTACCTTCTGTCCCTCCGCGGTAATTTCCGCGATATGAAGATCCCCCGCAGCCCGGGGATGATCGGCGATCAGGGCCTCCAGGCACGCTTTGACCGCCTCCCCGTCCAGGTATCTTCCGCTGGTAAAATACACGCCGTCCCGCAGGGTAATCTCCCAGGTCAGCTCATCCACATTCTCATATCCGACCGCCAGCCAGGGCTCCAGCTCCATGGCGTCGTTGAAGCGGAACAGGGTCTCCCCCACCCCATAGCGGATGCAGGCCCATCCGCCGCTGTCCCTGTGGGGATTGATATCCGACTCCCCGTTCTCCGCGTTGAAGGTGGTATCCCCAAAGACAAAGGTTTTCTTTCCATCCGCCGCCGTGCCGCCACCGGAGTTTCCACTGCTGCCACAGCCCAAAAAGGCGCAGACTGCTGCCGCAAATACCAACACAAGTGCCAGAAACTGTTTTACCCGCTCTCTTTTCATCTGCTTTCTCTCTTTCTCCTGTGCTTGTTTTTCACGGTAACGTCGTGACATCAGTGCCTTCGCCCCGGCAGTGTCCGATCTTACATCCGGGTAATGCCCCTGGGATCCAGCGCGTCCCGGACAGCGTCGCCCAGAAGATTGAACACCGTCACCGACACAAACACCGCCAGTCCCGGCGTCAGCACCACCCAGGGATAGGTCTGCAGCATACTGCGCCCGTCGCTCATCATGCTTCCCCACTCCGCCACAGGCGGCTTCGCCCCAAGGCCCAGGAAGGACAGCGCCGCGATCTCCATCATCATCGTGCCGATATCCATGGTGGCGGTCGCCAGAATGGGGCCGATGATATTGGGCAGCAGATGCCGGAAAATCAGCTGGGACAGGCTGCAGCCCGAAAGCCGGGCGGCCTGCATGAATTCCGCGTCCTTTAAAGCCAGCGTCTGACTTCTGGCAATTCTCGCGTACTTGGGCCAGCTTACCGCGGCCAGCGCCAGCACCGCGCTCTCCACACCTCCGTTTAATACCGCCGCGATGGCCATGGCAAATACCAGTCCCGGAAAGGCCAGGCAGATGTCGGAAACGCGCATGATGACTCCGTCCACAACGCCGCCCAGATAGCCGGCCACGATTCCCAGCGCCGTTCCCATAACAGATATGATTGCTACCAGAATCAAGGCGGAGGTGACGCTGGTCCGGGAACCGATGATAACCCGGGAGAGCATGTCCCTCCCGTAGCGGTCTGTGCCAAAGAGATGTTCCGCCGACGGCGGCTGCAGCGCCCGGCTCAGATCCTGCTGATAGGGATCCCAGGGGCAGAGCTGCCGGGCGAAAAGAACCGCCAGAAGCAGCGCAGCGGCCAGGATCAGAAAGACAATCCATTTTCTGCGTTCCCTGCGGGGGCTTCTCCCGGGAACGCCTTCTCCCGCAGCACTTCTTCTCATAACCCTTCCTTTCATGACGTCTCCTCCCCCAGGCGGATTCTCGGATCCAGCGCCCGGTACAGAAGATCCGTGATGAGATTTACCAGCACATAGATGATGGCCATCCACACCACGTAGGCCTGAATCATGGGATAATCCCGCATATTGATGGCGTCCACCGCCAGTTTTCCGACCCCGTCCCACAGAAAGATGGACTCCACAATGGCGGTCCCTCCAAGGAGATTTCCGATGGAGAGGGCCAGCAGCGTCAAAATCGTGGAGAAGCAGGACCGCAGCACGCTCCCTGCCAGCGTTACCGAAAAGGGAATCCCCCGGGCCTTCGCGCCGATGACATAATCCTTCCCCAGCTCATCCAACACCGCCGCCCGCACCTGACGGAGATATTTCGCTGACATGGCGATGGCCAGCGTCAGGGCCGGCAGCGCCACGCTCTGTATATTTACGCCTCTGGAAATCACGGGAAACACCGGAATACAGATGGAAAACAGATACATCAGCAGCAGCGCCACAAAGAAATTCGGGAGACTGTTGCCCACGAAACTGCACAGCCGGATCAGGCGGTCCGTGAAGGTGTTCTGTTTTACCGCGGAGAGGATACCGAGAGGTATGGAAATCACGACTGTCAGCAGAATGGAAGCCCCAGTCAGAAGCAGCGTGGCGGGCAGTTTGGAGAGAAAAGTGGAAAACACATCCTCTCCGGAAATATAACTTACCCCGAGATCTCCCCGCAGAAAATCGCCCAGCCAGGAGACATACTGTTCCAGAAAGGGCTTGTCCAATCCGAGCGCTGCCCGCTGTGCGTCCATGACTTCCGGGGAGAGGGCTATCCCGGAAACCTCCGCCCGCTGCATGACGGCATCGCTGCCCGCCACCCGCATCAGGGCAAAAGACAGAAAGGTTACCCCCAGCAGAATCGGAATCAGAAGCAGCAGGCGCCGGATCACATACCTTCTCATCCCTTTACCGCCCGGATCATAAACATGGGCGTGGAAGCGTTGTTGATGCGCTCCTCCCTCGTCCACACCCTCTTCCAGATGGCCGGATCCGCCTTTACCGACATGCCGAGCCCTTCCAGAACAGCGATATCCCAGCCCGGCCGGCAGACAGCGGAGAGCGGCGCCTTGCCGGCGATGGCCTCCATGGCCGGGATATCGGTCCCATCCGTCTCATTGGCCACACCGGCTGCCTTGATATTTTCCCGATCCCTGCGGTATCCCTCCATGGCCTTCTCATCGTAGAGATAGCGGTACCAGTTGGCGTCAAAATTCAGAAGGAGTCCGCCGGATTTCAATACCCGCTCCCAGCTCTGATAGGCTTTCTTCGGATCATGGAGATTCCAGGTCAGGTTCCGGGAGACAATCACATCAAAACTCTCCGGCGCGAAGGTCAGCTCCTCCGCATTCATTTTCCGAAAACAGATCTGATCCCTCCATTTTCCGGCGTTGGCCCTGGCCTTGTCCAACATGGAATCGGTGTAATCCACAGCCGTCACCGCAAATCCCATCTCCGCCAGGATAATGGCAAAAAATCCCGGACCTGTGCCGATATCCAGAACGGCAATGTCCTGCCGCTTTCTCCCGGGATAGTGATCGGCGATGGCCTCCGCCAGCGTCCTGCCCCAGACGCCCCGCTGTCCGGAACGAAGCTCCTGCCGGTTGACCTCCGAGTACCCCGGCGCCCGGTTTGTCCAGTAGGCGATATTTTCCTTTTCATATTCGTATGCCAGAGTCTGCTGCAAGCGCAAAAAAATCCCCCCTGCCTGTGGTTTCTTTTTCTAAAAACCTATCATAGAAAATTTCAAGCCACAAGCCCCATGGGGGGATAAAAATGAAAAGAAAATCTACAGATTTTTCACAAAAAGCGCCCGGATCGCGTTGAGGACCGCGATGATCATGACGCCCACATCCGCAAAAATGGCAAGCCACATGTTGGCGATTCCGAGAGCGCCCAGCACCAGGCAGATCAGCTTGATGCCGATGGCGAAAACGATATTCTGATACACGATGCCCAGACACTTCCGGGAAATTTTGATGGCCTTCGGAATCTGGAGGGGATCGTCGTCCATCAGCACCACGTCCGCCGCCTCAATGGCCGCGTCGGATCCCATGGCGCCCATGGCGATACCGATATCCGCCCGCCCCAGCACCGGCGCGTCGTTGATGCCGTCGCCCACAAAGGCCAGTTTCTCCCGGTCGGATTTCTTCCGGATCAGCTCCTCCACCTTCTCCACCTTGTCAGCGGGAAGCAGTTCGCTGCAGACCTCGTCCAGACCCAGTTCGGCCCCCACCTGGTCCGCCACCTTTTTCGCGTCCCCGGTCAGCATGACCGTCTTCTTCACTCCGACTTTCCGTAGCAGATCGACGGCCTTCTGGGAATGAGGCTTTACAATGTCCGAGATCACGATATGACCTGCGTATTTGCCGTCGATGGCCATATGGATAATCGTGCCCACCGCATGGCACTCGATATAGGTCACACCCAGATAATCCATCAGCTTGTCATTGCCTGCGGCCACTTCCATGCCGTCCACTCTGGCAATCACGCCGTTTCCGCTGATCTCCCGAATGTCCGCGACTCTGGAACGGTCGATCTCCTTCCCGTAAGCCCGCTGCAGGCTCTTGCTGATGGGATGGGAGGAGGCGCTCTCCGCCAGGGCCGCGTACTCCACCAGCTTTGCCTCATCGATGCTGCTGTGGTGGATACCGTTTACCTCGAAGACCCCCTGGGTCAATGTTCCGGTCTTGTCAAAGACCACGATCCTGGTCTGGGAAAGGGTCTCAATGTAGTTAGAACCCTTGACCAGCACACCGGCCTTGCTGGCCCCGCCGATGCCGGCGAAGAAGGACAGCGGGATGCTGATGACCAGCGCACAGGGACAGCTGATAACCAGGAAGGTAAGGGCCCGGTAAATCCAGCTCTCCCAGTCCGCGGGCATGCCGAGGAAAAGCATCCGAACCAGCGGCGGGAGAAAGGCCAATACCAGGGCCGCATAACACACAGCCGGGGTATAGATCCGGGCAAATTTCGAGATGAAATCCTCCGATTTCGATTTTCTGGAGCTGGCATTCTCCACCAGATCCAGAATCTTGGAGACCGTGGACTCCCCGAATTCCTTCGTGGTACGGATTTTCAGCACACCGGTCATATTGATACAGCCGCTGACAATCTCATCCCCCGCCTTCGCGTCTCTGGGCAGGCTCTCTCCGGTCAGGGCGCTGGTGTTTAAGGTGGAAGTTCCCTCCACAATCACGCCGTCAATGGGCACTTTCTCTCCGGGCTGCACCGTGATCACGCTGCCGATCTCCACCTCGTCCGGATCCACCCTTTCCAGCTTCCCGTCCCGCTCTACGTTGGCATAGTCGGGCCGGATATCCATCAGATCGCTGATATTCCGGCGGCTCTTTCCCACCGCATAGCTCTGGAACAGCTCGCCCACCTGGTAAAAGAGCATAACCGCAATGGCCTCGGTGTAATCGCCGCTGTTCTCATAGATTGCCAGACCGATGGCTCCCACCGTCGCGATCGCCATCAGGAAACATTCGTCAAAGACCTGCCGGTTTCGAATACCCTTTCCCGCCTTGAGCAGAATGTCGTACCCGACGATCAGGTAGGGAACCATGTACAGGAGAAACCGCGGCACGCCCTGCACCGGCACAAAATGGAAAGCGATCATCAGAACGGCCGATACAAGAATACGGATCAGCATTTTCTTCTGCTTCTTATTCATAATACGCACTCCCTTACTTCCATTTTTATTTAAATCATTGCTTACAGGAATACTTCGCAGTCGTCTTCCACTTTTTTGCAGTTTTTCCGCACTTCCTCCATGACGTCCTTCGGGCTCTGGCCCTCCTCAAATTCCACAATCATCTTCAATGTCATGAAATTTACCGTCGCATCCTTGACCCCGGCAGTCTTCCTGGCCGCCTCCTCCATTTTGTTGGCGCAGTTCGCGCAGTCCACATCGATTTTGTAAGTCTTTTTCATATCCATGCTCTCCCTTTTATGATTTTATTTTTAATCAATTAAGCATTTATTTAATTGTTAAAATCATCATACCCCTGATCGGAGGAAAAGTCAATAGTTGCCGGCAACTTTTTTCTTGTTTTCCCCTATGTGCGCTGTTATAATTAAATTAACAATATTGGAGGTGGCGATTTATGAGATATTCCACAAAAGTCAGCCATGCTGTCCATATCCTGGCCTATATCGCGCTGCATCCCGGCCGCGTCCTGACGAGCGATGTCATCGCTGACAGCATACAGACCAACCCCGGCTGTGTGCGGCAGATCATGTCGGCTCTGCGGAAGGCGGATCTTTTGAGCAGCGTAAAGGGACGACCCCTGCCATCGCTGACCAGAGAGCCCTCCGCCATCACGCTGCTGGATATTTACCGGGCCGTGGAGGGAAACAAACCGCTGCTCCACCCCGACACCCACACCAACCCCGGCTGCGACGTCGGCGTTGACATCCAACTGGCTGTCCGGGACTGCTTCGACCAGGTGCAGGAGACGGCGGAACAGGAGATGCAGAACATCACACTGCAGCAAATTCTCGACCAATACGAAAAACGGCACGAACAAAAATAAGAAAGGAACCGGAATTCATGACAGATAAAACCTTACCCCACGACCACAATCAAACCCTGGAGCATCAGTTTGACCACATGCCCAGCGTAGAGAATTTTCAGATGGTTGCCGATATTTTCAAGCAGATGGGCGACGGCAGCCGCGTCCGGATTTTCTGGCTTCTCTGCCACTGTGAGGAATGTGTGACCAACCTCTCCGCCATGGTGGACATGTCCAGCCCCGCCGTCTCCCATCATCTGCGGCAGTTGAAAGCCAGCGGCCTCATCGTCAGCCGCCGGGAGGGCAAGGAGGTCTACTACCGCGCTGCCGACACGGAGACCGCCCAGCTGCTCCACCACATGATCGAGAAGGTCGTACAGATTGCCTGCCCCTCGGAATAGGAAAGGAGATCCGAATGATGGAAAACATTTTTTCGGAAATCCCGGAAAACTCCCTCCGGGACAATGTATTGCAATACGCGAAGACAACCTACGGGACAACGCCGGAGCGGCTCTGGCGCTCTCATCCCGATTTCCTGGTGCTGCGTCACGAAGACAATCAGAAATGGTACGGTCTGGTGATGGACGTGGAGCGGGAAAAGCTCCATCTGCCCGATGATCTGCGCAAAGAAGACGATGTCGATATCCTGAACCTGAAATGTGATCCGAATCTGGCGGGTTCTCTGATGGCAAATCCCGGCATTCTCCCCGCCTACCATATGAATAAAGTCAACTGGATCTCAGTGCTTCTGGACGGATCGGTAGCGGAAAAACAGATCTTTTCCCTGCTGGATCTGAGCTTTGACCTGACCGCAGGCAAAAAGACCGGCGGCCGCTCCCGCACAGGAAGCTGCACCTGGGTCATCCCTGCAAATCCCAGATACTACGATCTGGAGGAGGCCTTTGGCGAGAGCGATACCATAACCTGGAAACAGGGGCGGGGCATTCGGGCCGGGGACACGGTGCTGATCTATATGGCCGCGCCGGTTTCTTCTATTTTATATATGTGCTATGTGCTGGAGACCGATATCCCCTACTCCTTCGACGATGGCAAAATCCGCATGGATCACATTATGCGGCTGAAACTGCAGCAGCGTTTCCCAGCCGACGCTCTTACCCGGGAAAAACTGCGAGAATGCGATATTGCCTCTGTCCGCAGCCCCCGCTACGCCACGGACAGCCTGCTGCGGGAGGTTTCACGGTTGACGGGGCGATAAGTTCCCTGCTGCAGCCCATTGTATTTCCAACCATTGCACTGTCATTCGCTGATGCTTATCCGCTGCATACCCGCCTACTCTGTTGATAATTCACAGAGGCAGGCTCCCTATCCCAGAGGTTTTACACGGTAGGAAAACGGAAGTTCCGACTCCACATGATTTACCGCAAAGGGGCAGTAGCAGACCGTCTCCCCTTCGCCAACCTTATATTCTACGGAAAGGCGTTTTTCCATCCCCGGATGGTACTCGCAGTACGCCGATCCCCACAGATATTTTTCCAGAATACCGACGATGTGCGCGATCAGTCTTCCGGTAAACGGTTTCGACGGAAACGCTCATCTATGCGAAAGCCGGGATATTGCGCCATGACCTCCGTCATTGCCTGGCCGAATCTGCAAAAAAAGACTGGCCGCGATATCCGATTGTTTCCATAGCATCAAACCTCCTTCGAACTTATCGTTGATATCTGCCAGTCTATTCTCTTTTTTCTGTTTTTTCTTATCATTTCGTTTGTTTTTTTGTAATTAGCGTTCTTCTTTCAGAAGCCGCTCTACTGTTTCCGCGTCCGTCTCCAGTTCCGCGGCGATAATTGCCACGTCCTTGCCCTGGGAGGCTTTTTTGCGCGCGAGATCCCGCAGGGCATCCTCCCTTCCCTTGCGCAGACCAGATGCTTCGCCCTTGGTAAAACCGGATGCCTCTCCTTTTGTAAAACCGGAAATTTCGCCTTCCCGGACTCCGTCCTCATATCCGTCCTGGTAGACGCTTCTCTTGTATTTCTTCTCGTCAAACTCTGTCAACAGCATATGCATTACCTCCGTCTTCTGCCGGATCAGCACATCTTTCAGGATCCCCTCCTCGATGCAGCTGTCCATGGCTGTCTCGATGGCACGCTTTAAAGACATGCCCTTACTTAAGGCATCATAAATGCGGGAGACAAACTCGGAGTACTCTTCCAGGCGCCTGCACTTCTCCAGCAGTTCCCGCTTATCCTTAAAGAGAAAGCGGAACAGATGATCCCGGTAGGTACGGTTGAGATGAATGTGAGGAAGCCAGAAACCTCCCGCATACCATTTGAAAGATTTTCTTACCATAAAGTTACCTCCATTATACCTTCTTCTGTTTGCTGTGACAACTGTTCATATTTTTGTCGTTGATAATTGGGATTGTTTCTGAAACGCCAGAAAAAACCTGCGATTTTATGCAAACTACATAAATTTTATTTTCTGTATTTAACATTTCCTTCATATTTCCTCATTTTTATTGTCTATTTGCACAATTTGAGCAGGCTTTTATTGTGCATTTTTCTTTCCTTATTTTTCAGACAACTTCCTACTCCGTGAAAAGTTACCTATTTTTTGTGTATATTGCATAAATTCAGCAAAAGTTTTTTGTTGACATTACCCATTACAGGTGCTATACTAAGGCCATCAAAGGAAAGGAGGAAAAAAGATATGTTATATGAAGAAGCAACTCAGAACGGCATGTTCTTCCTTTGCAATGAATATGGAAAATACGCAAGAGCAAAGGCAGAGAATGGCGAAAAGCCCGTATCCTTTTTGAAATACGCGCTCGGAAGATTCTAAACCACATGCGTTTCTGAAAGGTAAAAAAATTAAAAGCAAAAATCAAAACAGGAGGTAAGCAATCATGATGGAGTATATGAATTCTTTAGCTGGTGTTTACAGCGACTATGAAAGATATGTGAGAAGTGCAGAGGCAGAAGGCAAGAAGCCGGTATCTCTTCTGAAGTATACGTTCGGCAACTTCTAAATCAGACTGCCAGACGCAAACCTAAATTTATAACGCAATAACAAAAAAGGAGGTAACCATTATGATGATGAATTATATGGATCCGCTTGCAGGAATGTATCAGGATTATGACAGATATGTAAGAACTGCAGAAGCAGAAGGAAAGAAACCCGTATCACTTTGGAAATTTGCTCTGGGCAACTTCTAAAAGTTGCCCACCGCACAATTTCATCGACAATGTTATAAAGAAGCAAATGAAGAACGACCGATTCCACCGGAATCCGGTCTTATTTTTTGCCATTTTTACCGCCTGTTACATATTTGTCCATATAATCCATGTAACAACTCCAGTCAAACGCGTTCATCATATGTCCCCCAGTATGCACATGCATACCTACAGCCGGACTCATTACCGCTGTATCCGGTTTCAGATCATAATAGGTAACATCGTCTATCACATCTATTCCGTATATTTTGCTCCAAACCTGCTTTGCGTCCTGCAGCATATCCACCATGGACAACGGATCCGAGGCCAGGTCTGTCGACCCCATGCTGATATACAAATGGCGATCCGCCGTCAAAGCATAAAGCACGTTCATATCCACCGGTATTTCTTCATCTCTTCCTTCGAACTGAAAATATTGTTCCGTAAACCAATGATTCGATGTTCCATCTGTGACAATTCGTCCTGCAACGTCAGATCTCAACGAACCACCCCCACAACTTGCTGTTACCATATCGATCCGCTCATCCTGAGCTCCTGCCCACAGGGATACCCTTGCAATACGCGAATGGCCCACAGTTGCAATAGCGTCCTGATTAATCTCCGGAAGCTGGCAGAGATAATCCAATGCCCGTGAATATCCGAAAGCCCAGGCGGTAAATGCCGTCACATTTTCTGTGTCAAATAAATCCAATAATCGCTCGCGATAAGTTTCCATATCATCTGCCGCCCAATCAGAGTAGAGCATCGTCGCCACGCCATATCCCCGATCAATAATCTCTTCCAGCGGCCAGGATTCTGCTTCGCTTCCCCTTTTCGTATCTTCACTCTGTGTAGGAGACGGAAGTACCGCCGGATCATCTGTTACCGCGGTGTTTCCGGAAAAGTTCTCCCCAAGAAAAACCCCGCAGTTCTCCCGCCCTTTCGGCAAATAGAGAAGCAACAGTGATTCGCAGTTTCCTTTTTCTGTACTCACGGTAATTTTGACCTGCTGCCGCAACGCTTTTCCATTCCACGCCTCTCCTGTTTCCACTATCTCAAAGTTTGTCTGAAATCCTTCTTTCGGCATAGGACCATACATATATTTCTCATATGCCTGGAGAAGTTCCCGGCGCCGAACATCATATTCCTCTTGTGTGGCGACTTCCTTTCCATCATCTCCTACCAGAATCTGCGGCAAGTTTTCATAGGTATGGCTGTCCCCCAGCACAAAATGACAATATCCCTCCGGTAGAGGGAACCCTCCATAGCCAGCCATTGCCAAAATCCCGCGAAATCCCAGAGAATCCCCCGTAAAGTGACGTATCATCCCGTAAGAGAAACCTATAAATGCCAGGACAATTACAAGCAAGATAATCAGTGCTTTCCCCCATAACGGTATCTTTTTTCTGGTAACCTCATTCTTTTTCCTCATAGTGACTCTCCTCCTAAAAAATGATAAGATTATTTTACCTGCTTACTCTGTTATGAGCGACTGCTAATTCCTCTTTTAGACTAATATTTGTTCTCGATATGTTAAAAAGGCCATATCTCTGTCCCCCACAAACTTTATGCAAATTGTATGAATTTTCCTTTTGTAACTTAACATTTTCTTCATATTCCCGGATTTTTATTGTAAATTTGTACAATTTTAGCATCTCTCTTTTATGCATATTTTTCCTCTGCAACGCACTCCCTTCACTTGAGCTTTAAAAAATATCCAATTATTTATATATATTGCACAAATTTATCAATTATTTTTTGTTGACAATTCCCATATCGGGTGCTATACTCAAATCATCAAAAGGAAAGGAGAACAAAGAAATGTTAGAGTATATGAATTCTTTAGCTGGTGTTTACAAGGATTATGACAACTATGTAAAGATGGTTGAGGCAGAAGGCAAGAAGCCGGTATCCCTGATCCGTTACGCATTCGGCGATTTCTAAATCCCGATTGCGCAGACAGCGCTGTCAACAGCTGACAGCAAAGCAGAAATCGATAAGGAGGAAAACACAATGATGAATTATTATTACACAGATCCGATTGCAGAGATGTACATGAACTATGACAGATATGTAAAGTCTGTAGAAGCAGAAGGCAAGAAACCTGTATCACTTTTGAAATTTGCTATGGGCAACTTCTAAAGTTGCCCACGGCACAATAAAAAAAGCGATCTGAACACTGACCGCTTTTCTTTAAGAAGAACGACCGTTTCCCATGGAAGCCGGTCTTATTTTTTTGTTCCTATTTGGCGACAATGCTTCCCTCCGGAAATGCCCGGCGGAACACAAACCGCACCAGCGGCCCCGCAACGATAAGCTGGAAGGGCAGCGCCATGATAAAATTCTTCGGAATATTGGTTACCCAGATCAGAAGCAGCATGCTCCACTGCCCCGTGTGCACGCAGGCCTCCGCCGCGCCGTAAAGGGACATGATCAGCACCATCGGAACCACCATACAGCAGGAAACGGCGATAACCGTTTTTGTCGGGCTGGAGACCCCCGGCTTTACCAGAAAACGGAACGCGAACCCCTTTGCCAGGCCGGACACCAGAAACCAGTCACAGATCATGGCAAACACGTAGGCAATCGGAAATCCCAGCCAGGCGTTCCGAAGCACCGCCATGGACAACTCCCCATGCTGCAGCGCCACATTATATACGCTCATCCATAACACCATGGTAAAACACATCAATACAGTATAAATCAGACTTTCTCTCTTATTCTTCGGCATAAACTTCCTCCTTTTTCCTGAATATGCTGTATACCAGCCTGGCTATTCTATCACAGGAGGAATCTGCCTCGTAAGCACTTTTTGCTTTTTCAGCGGATTGCCGAAAATACAGGGATTATGCCCTTATTTCTCCTTCAACCTGCACACCACTCCCCGGTCTGTTATCATCTTCACGACGCCGGTTCCCTTCTTCTTAAACCGGTCGTACATTCTCCCGGCACTCATGCTCTCCCCGAGAACCGTGCGGGTGCTGTTGGCCACATACCCGATCTTGCCCAATCCCGGCAGTTCCACGCGGATCGCTTCCCTGTCGTACTCGTTTTCCGGTTCCTTGATCAGGCGCACCTTCATTCCCTTCTTCAGGAAATCCTTCCCGTAATAATGCTGAGTTCCCGTCAGTGTAAAATATACCTTTCCCATAAGATCATCCTCTCTCGCTTTTTCTGATCTTATTCTAGCGGAAAAGGTGTGGTATAAAAATACCACGAAAACACGTTCGATCCCGGCCGCTTTATCGATACTGCTCCGCCAGCCGCCGAATCTCCTTTTTCGCCTCCTCGACCACTTCCGGCGGTCCCACGATTTTCGCCCCATCTCCCAGGGCAAAAATCCAGTGAAGGAACTGGCCGCTCAGATACACATCCACATTTACCGCAAAATGCGCCTCATCCACAGGAACCAGTGACACATCCTTGCCAAAACGGTCGATGACAACGCCCGCCAGGCCATTTTCCATCAAGAGCCTGACCCGGCACTCCCTGCCGCTGAACATGCCGAAATTTTTCCTGGCATAATCTCCCATGTCAAACTGCCGGAAATGCTCCTCCCCTTCCCTCGGCTCCTCCAGCATCCGCAGACCGCGCATCTTATCCACACGATAATGCTTGATCTTTTCCTCCCCGGCATCATAGGCGACCAGGTAATAATTTTCATCATCCCAGGAAAGGCCCCAGGGACTGACCTGATACCAGGCCCCGCCATGGCGCAGCTCCATCTCTTTTTTCACATTCCACTGAAAATACTGAAACTCTATTTTCCGATTCTCCGCAATCGCCCTGTGAATCACATCCACGGTGTAATAGACGCTTTCATTCATGGTCTTGATGCGCTTTGCCACAAAAACCTGCCGCTGCAGCTCCGAGGCCTCGTACCTGCTGACCATCTTTTCCAGTTTCCCGATCAGCTCCCGCGTCTTTTTTACCGTGATAAATTTGGAAGATTGGATGGCATCCACCAGCAATTTCAGTTCCGCCAGCTGAAAAGGCCGCTCCACCACATGGTAATGATAGCCCTTCCCAACCGGCTCCCCCTCCACGATAATGCCGAAAACCTCCAGATCTTTCAGATCAGCGTAAAGGGTCTTCCTGTCCGCCGTGATCTCGTACGCTCCGAGAGCTTTCTGTATCTCGGGCAGCGTGATAAAATGCTCCTCATCCGTCTCCTTCAGCATAATCTGGGCCAGACGGTAGAGTTTGAATTTCTGATTGGTACCTTTTGGCATGATCTTCTCCTTTTCCGCACAATGCTATCCCCTGATAAAAAAATTATAGCGGGCTGCCATGACATTTGCAATCGCCATACGCAAAAAGACCGGCTCCTTTCGGAACCGGCCTCCTGTTTTGCTGTATGCAAATATATGGTAATCTTGGAATAGAGCTGTCTGATGTTATCCTTCGATGGAAATGTAGTTCTTCTCGGGAACTTTGTTTTCCTTCTTCGGAATGTGTACCGTCAGGATACCATGCTTGAACGCAGCCTTGATATCCGCCTCGGTTATGCCGTCGCCCACATAGAACGACCGCTGGCAGGCGCCTGCGTAACGCTCTTTCCGAATGTACCTGCCTGTCTTCTTCTCCTCGGTATCCTGATCCAGGCCCTTCGCGGCGCTGATCGTCAGATAACCATTGTCCAGAGACATCTGAATCTCGTCCTTCGTAAATCCGGGCAGATCCATCTCCAACAGGTACTCGTCATCTTTCTCCTGTATATCTGTCTTCATGATGTTTTTCCCGCGACGTCCGTAAAGCTTCTTCTCCGCTTTCCTCATATCGCTGTCATCGAAGAACGGAAAGTCATTCATAAACTCGTCAAAAAGATTTTCTCCAAAAATACTGGGCATCAACATAAGTCATCACTCCTTCTTTCTGTCAACACTTATTATGTTTCTGACCATTTTGGAACCGGA
>ERZ1643246.2251-NODE-2251-length-18792-cov-20.280568_pt1 | contig 18792 bp, 17 predicted proteins | sample MGYA00579265_ERZ1643246 | MGnify/ENA primary metagenome ERZ1643246 (study PRJEB29033, sample SAMEA4952261) | chicken gut metagenome | biome: Broiler Chicken; feature: Gastrointestinal Tract; material: Caecum | place: Ireland | collected 2018 | study: Broiler...
GTCAGGGTGTAGGACTACCAACGGTCAAGGTGTAGTTTTGGCCCGGCGTACGCAGCCGGCTGACTGCTGTAATCCCGTTCTCCTTTAGGGCCCCAATGCTTTGCAGAATCATACGGGATACTTTCTTTGGCGTGATGCCCTCCCTTCCGTCAGGGTCGATCTTCTGGGACAGCTCTGTGGGAGTGCCGATCCATTCAGATTGCTCCTTCAGTAAATCAGAGAGAAGAGATACCATACCAATCTCCACGCTCTCCGGCTGCTCCCTGCTGTCCGACACCAGCTCCCATACGTTGTCCTCACCCCACCGCAGCTCCAGCTCCCGGTAGTCGATATCCCGGCCCACACAGGTCAGTCTGGCTCTTCCGCTGCCCCGCTTCTCCTCCACCAGGGTGAAGCTGGAATCCACCGCACCGCTGATGGCGGTGGTGCCGGAAATCCGGTAGAACACGTCCTCCGCCTTCTCCTTCCGCAGGTGATGAATGAGCAGGATGGCAATACCGCGCTTGTCCGCCAACCGTTTCGACACCGACAGGTCCCGGTAGTCGTTGGCATAGGTGGTGTCATGCACCGGACGGATCATTTGCAGCGTGTCGATAATGACCAGCGTGGTGTCCGGATGCTCCGACAAAAATGCCTCCATCTGTTCTTCCAGCCCCTGACCGATGATGGAGCACTCGGTGCAGAAGTGAACGCTGTCCGGCGCGTCCTCGGTGATTTCAAACAAGCGGTTCTGGATGCGGAGGACGGAATCTTCCAGGCAGAGATAGAGGGTAGTCCCCTGCCTGGTGGACAGGTTCCAGATCCTTTCCCCCTTAGCTACCGCCACCGCCAGCCACAACGCCAGCCAGGACTTGCCCACCTTGGGGGATCCCGCCAGGATGTGCAGGCCCTGCGCGACCAGGGTATCCACCACAAAGCGGACGGGTTGAAGGGGCTGGGACATCAGCGCGGCGCCATCCACCGTTTTCAGCAGTCCCATATGTTTCACTCCCTTCGATATTATTTTCTGCTGATTCATTTTCTACCTTCAGCTTAGCATACTTCTTGACATTTGAAAATAGGTAATATATCATTTCAGTACATACACTATACCGCTGCAACTAGATTCTCTACTGGAGGGAACCAATATGGCTGTTTTGGGGAAGGATCTGTTTGACCTGGGCCGCCCAGACACCCACACCAAAATTCAATTTGGCGACAGGGGTTATTGGGTGGAGCTGAACGCCGACTGTCTGCCTTATGGAACGATCCTTACGGAAATCCTCAACTTCCAAATGGAGGATTACTGCGCCAAGCTGGCCGCTGTGGAGCAGGCCGTCGCCGCCCGGAATCGGGCGCAGCTTTCCCGGCCGCTGTGGGAACTGATGGATACCTTTACGGCCCTGCCTCTCTACCGCCTGTATGTTGAGGAACCATGGACTGCGGAACCAGACCTTTTCCATCAACTGTTTGGAGCCGGTGTGGACATGGTGATGGCCAAACAGGTATTAAAAAAACCGGACGTATTTTTACAGAAATACGTCCGGGCCAGAGATGACATTTTATATATTCAGAAGCGCTATGGCTGGTTTCTGGAGTCCCTGTTTGAGGGACAGCCCTTTGAAAAGAAAAAGGGCCAGAGGAAACTTCCTCTGGCCCAACAACTTGCTGACCAATTTTTGGACGCTTTTGTCAGCGGCGTCAGCCTGGGGGAGGACATCCAAGTGGACGCCCCCCAGGTAAACATTCAGTATGCCGTGCTCCAGCAAGACGGTCAGCCGCCGGAGCTGGTGGAGAAGATGTACTTTGACCGCCTGCTGGACTTTGTCTACGTGGAGCTGATGCGGGGCTTACAGAAGGGCTATGTCCCCAAGCGCTGCGCCAACTGTGGCCGCTGGTTTCTCCAATTCCCCGGCGCAACCTACGCCTACTGCGGCGGTCCGGCTCCCGGTCAGGAGGGTAAGACCTGCCGGGAGGTGGGAGCCTCTGCCAATTTCCAAGAGAAGGTGCGCAACAACGAGATCTGGAAGCTGCACCAGCGAGCCTACAAAAAATACTTTGCCCGTACCCGCAAGGGCACCATGAGCAAGCCGGACTTTGAAGCCTGGGCCCGGAAGGCGGAGCAACTCCGGGATGAGGCGCTCACCAACTACGAGAACGCCGTAACCCCAGAGGAACAGAGCCGCATCCTAGCGGAGCTGAAGTCGGCGCTGAACCGCAGGTAGCATAGGCAGGACAACTAACTCTTCTCATACATGTTGCGATAGTAGTTCTGGTAGTCACCCGAAGTAATCCGTTCCACCCATTCGGGATTGGCAAGGTACCACTGAATGGTCTCATGGATACCCTGCTCAAAAGTATACGCAGGGGCCCAGCCCAGTTCGGTGGTGATTTTGGTGTTATCAATTGCGTAACGGCGGTCATGGCCAGGGCGGTCTTTGACATAAGTGATCAGGCTCTCTGGCTTACCCAGTTCCTCCAGAATCAATCGAACAATCTCGATGTTTGCCTTTTCATTGTTGCCGCCAACATTATAAATCTCACCGATCCGCCCCTTTGTCAACACGGTATAAATGGCGGCACAGTGGTCGGAAACATGCAGCCAGTCCCGAATCTGCATTCCGTCTCCATATACCGGAAGCGGTTTATCGGACTGCGCATTGTGGATCATGAGGGGAATCAACTTCTCCGGGAATTGATATGGGCCATAGTTATTAGAACAACGGGTGATATTGACCGGCATTCCATAGGTCTGATGATAGGCCCGTACCACCAAATCCGCGCTGGCTTTGGACGCAGAGTAGGGACTGTTGGGGGATAAGGGCGTGGTCTCTTGGAACATGCCCCTTTTACCCAGTGCACCATAAACTTCATCTGTGGATACCTGAAGGTACCGGACTCCAGGCCGAAATTCTCTGGAATATTTGTCCTCCGGATCAACTTTCCAGTGGCGCTTGGCCGCATCCAGCAGAGTTTGCGTTCCCACAATGTTGGTCGTCAAAAAGATTTCCGGTTCCACAATGCTCCGGTCTACATGGGACTCAGCTGCAAAGTGAACCACCGTATCGAAGTCGTATTTGGTAAACAACTCCTCAATCAGATTCTTATCCCGGATGTCACCCTTTACAAACTGATAGCGGGGATCCTTTTCAACAGACTTCAGGTTTTCCAGGTTTCCAGCATACGTAAGCAGATCGAGATTCACGAGCAGAGCAAGGCTCTGCTCGTGGTCCAGTATATACTGGACGAAATTCGATCCAATAAATCCGGCCCCGCCGGTGACCAATATTTTCTTCATATTTGTCCTTCCGCAATTCGCATCAAGTACTGGCCATAGTCCGTCTTCAGCATGGGCTTGGCCAGCTCCAGGAACTGCTCTTTTGTAATGTACTGCATCCGATATGCAATCTCTTCAATACAGGAAACGTAAAGCCCCTGCCGCTTTTGAACAATGGAGACAAAGTTGGATGCTTCTAGTAATCCCTCGTGAGTACCAGTATCCAGCCACGCCATACCTCGGCCAAACAACTCCACTTTTAGGTTTCCACGCTGAAGATAGACGTTGTTTACACTAGTAATCTCTAATTCCCCACGTTCTGACGGCTGAATAGTTTTGGCAATTTCAATTACAGAATTATCATAAAAATAGAGGCCTGGTACGGCAAAATTGGATTTTGGTTTCGTGGGTTTTTCCTCAATAGAAATGGCATGACGCTGGATATCAAATTCTACCACACCAAAAGCAGTAGGATTGGGAACTGGGTAACCAAAAATTACCGCTCCTTCTTTTAGCATGGCCGCTTTCTGAACTGCAGGGCTCAGTCCCCCGCCGTAGAAAATGTTATCACCTAGGATCAAACAAACAGAATCGTTCCCAATAAACCGCTCACCAATTAAAAAAGCTTCTGCCAAACCATTGGGGTGTGCCTGCACCGCATAACTCAGCCGCAAACCATACGCCCTTCCGGTACCTAGTAATTCTTCAAATGCGTGAATGTCGCGCGGCGTGGAAATAATCAAAATCTCCCGAATTCCTGCAAGCATCAGTACCGAAAGCGGATAATAAATCATTGGCTTGTCGTAAACGGGCAACAGTTGCTTGGATACAGAACGGGTAATTGGGTATAGGCGGGTTCCTGAACCACCCGCTAAAATAATGCCCTTCACACTATGCTCCCCATTTCACACTCTTTTCTTAAAAATAAACAGCTTACTAAAAATATAATTCAATGCAATAATGACAACATTGACTATACATTTTGCCACCAGATCGTGGCAGCCCAGCCGAATCAAAAGCATCAGCCCACCGTTGTCGATCAGAATGGTTCCGATCCGCATCCCAAAAAAGTCCCGAAAGCTCTGCCATGTGCATTTGACCCGAAAGACAAAGACACTGTTTGTGATATAGGCATATAGGACAGAGAGAAAAAAGGCTGCCGTGTTGGATGCCAAGGCTCCCCAGACATAGGTCGATAAAAGATGATAAGAAACCAAATTGACCAGCACGGTGGAAATTCCACAAACCAAATAACGGAAAGTTTCCGCAAGCCATTTGCGATAACTGTTCATCTTATTTGGTCAATGCGTTCTTCACATCCTCGAAATATTCCAAGGCATGTTCAATACAGGTATGCATATCAATATACCGAAATTCCGCCAGGCGTCCACACAAGAATATGTTATTATATTGCTTGGACAGCTCCACATACTGCTGGTAGAGTTTAGTGCTTTCTTCGGTGACAACAGGGTAGTAAGGCTCATTGCCAACCTCTGCGTCCTTGTCGTATGCCAGAGGATATTCCGTAGACACGACCGACCCCTTCAGGCCTTCGGTATTGTACATCATTTTACGGTACTCAGTCGATCTGACGTAGCCGTCTGCCTGTGGATAGGACGCACCCTCCACAGGCAATACACTGTCTTGTTCATAATACTCATTTTTAATAATTAAACTTCTATATGGTAGCTTTCCGTATTTATATTTGAACAACTCATCAATCGGCCCCGTGAATACAAGGCAATCTACCTTCTCGCCATCGTATAGTACGTGATTGTCAGAAAATTTAATATGATCCAGTGCATCAACATTTAATGTCAAGGTAATGTTCTCGTGATTGATTAGATTTTCAAACAATTTTGTAAATCCTTCTTTCGGCAATCCTTGATAGTCGTGGTCACTCATGCGTTCATCATATCCCATGACCATCGCACGGCGTCCTAACACATATCTATCAATTTTGTCCACCGGAACTTCCCACATTTTTGCTATATAAGGACGAAACGCTTTGTCAAACAGCAGCTTTCCGTATTCTCGAACCTCCGCATATTTGCTGTCTAACAAATCGACAACCGGCACACGCTCTTGCCCCTTATACTCTTCTCTCAGCTTTGGAATTACTTCAGATGCTTTCTCTCGTCCAATCAATTCTTGCAACGTGTAGAAATTAAAGGGCATAGAGACATATCTGCCATCAATATAATTTTTACTCTTACAAAAATGTGGAAAGAACTCCGCATATTGTTCAACATAAGAATAAATAGAATAATTATTCGTATAAAAGTGATGTGGGCCGTATTTCTGAATCAAAAACCCATGCTCATCATATTCATCATACATATTCCCTGCAATATGAGGTCTTCTTTCTACCAAGTTCACCTTCATATCCAACTCTTCCGCAATTTTTCTGGCAATAATAGAACCAGACCAGCCTGTACCAACTACAACTATATTCTTCATACTTCCTTCAATCCTTCCTGAATGTCCTCTATGATGCCGTCAGCATCGATACAATAGGTTTTCTTTAAAAATTCCTGTGTTCCCACAACTTTAGCAAATGCATCCCGCATTCCGACCCGACGGAGGATTGCTCTGGTCCCCGGAGTCTCTGCCATGATCTCTGCCACGGCACTCCCTAGGCCACCGAAGATATTGTGTTCTTCCACCGCTACAATCAGCTTGGACTGCCTTGCACAGTGCGCAATGGTCTCCCTGTCAATGGGTTTGAGCGTTGGAACACTGTATACGCCCACATCATATCCACTCTTGTGCAGACATTGGGCGGCCTCCACCGCATCTGCAGCGATCGCGCCTGTGGCAAAGATTGAGATAGCCTGCCCAGGGACTAGTTCATATGCCTGCCCAACCTCAAATGTCTCTAGGGGCGCTGAATGCAGGTTCTTCTCCCCTCCATGACCAATGCGGATAAAGCATGGTCCATTTAATTTGACCGCCGTTTTCAACACTGCCACCATCTCATAGGGATCGCAGGGAGAAAATACTGTCATATTCGGCATTCCCCGCATAATACCCAAATCTTCTGTTGCGTGATGGGTCGCACCCAAAAAACCGTAATCGAATCCAGCGCCGCAGGAAATCACCTTTACATTCAGATTATGATAGGCTACGGTATTTCGGATCTGCTCCAGACATCTCATGGACGAAAAATTTACAATGGAGTAGGTAATAGGGGTCTTGCCCTCCAACGCCATCCCAGCCGCTACTCCAATCATGTCCTGCTCTGCAATTCCCACATCCAAATACTGATCCGGACAGGCAGCCTGTAACTGCGGCACATAGGCTGTGTCTCCCTTAATAAAAACAAGGTTCGGATCTCCTTTTACTAGCTCCAGCAACGTGTCAAAAAATGTTTTTTTCACGGTTTCTGTTCCTCCAGTTCTCGAATGGCTCGAACATAGTCCTCCCCCTGCGGGGATAGATGATGCCAGATTTTCTCATTTTCCATAAATGAGATTCCCTTACCCTTTACAGTATGAGCAAGGACACAGACTGGCTTGACGCCATGCTGGAAAGCCAGCGCTGTTTGCAGCGCACCAATGTCATGCCCGTTTACTTCGATCACATGCCATCCGAAGCTCTCCCACATTGCCCCCATATTGCGCCAAGAAAGGACATTTTCGCAGTAATCATTGGCCTGCAGGTTATTATTATCAACAATTACAGTAAGGTTGTCCAGTTTATTTTGACCGGCAAACATAGCCGCCTCCCAAACCGCACCCTCGCCACATTCCCCATCTCCAACAATAACAAACACGCGATGCTTTTTTTCAGACCTCTTTGCGGCAATCGCCATGCCTGCCCCCACTGAAAGTCCCATACCAAGAGAACCAGTGGACAGCTCAACGCCCGGAACATCCCAGTGAGAGACGTGTCCGGACAGTTTGCTGCCGTTTGCGCACTGTGTCATCAGCACCTCGGTGGGAAAGAAACCCAGCCGCGCCAGCACAGAGTAGACTGCCGTTCCCGCGTGACCCTTGCTCAGGATAAAGCGATCGCGATCAGGATGCTTTGGTTCAGATGGAAACACACGCATAATATCATTGTAAAGTACAGCAACAATATCCGCAATAGATAGACATGAACCAATGTGCGAATTACCCGATTTATGGTGCATTTCAATGCAATCTTTCCGAATTTGCCATGCAAGTTCCTTAGTATCCATATGGATGGGCCTCCTCCACTATAAAAAATACTTCAATTCTTGTTTTAATGTCTCCAAAGACGTGTATCGCGGCGTATAGATTTCATTCTTTCGACGAGAGTAATAGTATGGCTTGAGTCCAGTCCGGGAGATTTCAACGTTGTCCTGTTGATGCACCAGCTTCAAACCGTATGTCTGTCGAAAGAACGTCAACATGTCATCTTTGGAGATAGGTTCTTTACTAACAACATCGATGGCCGTATTGATCGTCTGGTGCCCTGCAGTCTCAGCGATGTTATGGCAAAGCGCCGCAAAGTCATTCAAGTGAATATAATCCCGCCAAAACTCCCCGTTAACGGCAGAAAATTCTGTTCCGTTCCGGATCGCATTGATGATAGCACTCAAAAAATATGGATAATCCAGAGACATAAACCGGCTAAAAAATCCAAACAGACGGATATCTACAATATTCAACTCAGAAAATGCTCGATGTTTAGCCTCTGAATTAATTTTTGCGATACTATAATAATCCCCCACTTGAATGTGGTTAAGCCGGATTCGTGCCTCAGACCGGTCATCTACTGCCTGCATATAATCTCCAGCATATACGGCACCGCTACTGATATGGATGGATACGGTATTTGTATGTGCCATTTGATAATCCAGGATTAAATTGTCGTACTGCTCAGTGACACGGAAAATGTATTTCGGCTCCAATTCCCGCGCATCCCAAGAACCAACGCCATTAAATATCACATCGTATTCCTGTGTGTGGAATTCCTCATAAGAATGTACAGAGATTTCTTGGCATGGATATTCAGAAAATTGCATACAATTTATTTCATTTGGATTTCTAGAAAACAAATAGATTTTGTTTTCTCTCTTTTGTGCAAAGCTCCAAAGCGCACATTTGGATAAATGGCCATTTGCCCCCAAAATTGCGACTCTCATGCCTGCTCATCCTCTCCAAAATTTAACAGTTTATCTGCCTTAGTCAGCGGCTTTTTCATACTACGCTCATTAATGCTTAAAACATATTCTCCTAAAATCCCTAGGAAAAATAGCTGGATTGCTCCTAGGAAAAAAATACCAATAATGACCGTAGGGATTCCCAGCGGATAGGTATCCCAATGCAACAGCTTCATCACCATTACATACAAGGAAAATAACACAGCAATAATTCCGATAAGGGCACCAACAAATGTTGCAAGGCGCATTAGAAGTTTGGTGTAAGACGTAATAGATACCATCGCCTGATCGTACTTCTTCAAAAAATTTTGACCACTATGGCCTCTCTTACTCTCTTCCTGAGGAACATCCAACACCTTTATATTGTTGCAATATTCGACAAGAATGCCTGGAAAAAATGGCTGTTGGTCCTCTATTTCGCTTAATATTTCAATAATAGACTGGTCAAAAAGTCCAAAATAAGAAAATCTAGGAATCATTTGTCTTGTAGAAATTGAATTCATAAGGCGGTAATAAGCCGTCCGGAAACATGATAAGAGCCCATGATCTTGCGTGTTGGCATGTGCTCCAATCACGGCAGAATACCCTTTTTCCCAATAGGTCACAAACTCAATTAGCTTCTCTGGTGGTTGCTGAAGATCTCCCATCAGAATAAATACAGCATCCCCTGTTCCATACTTTACTGTTTGGAATATATTTCTTAATGGTCCAAAGTTTGTAATATTATGAACACCTTTGACCTTTTTATCTCTCTGGCACACCTGAGTGATCTTCTTCCAAGTGTTGTCTGGAGAGCAGTCGTCCACATAGATGATTTCATAATCATATTGTGGTATTTTTTGAAATGTAGCGATAAGCCTGTCATACATCTCAAAGACGCTGTTTTCTTCCTTATAGCAAGGAATGGTTACGCTAATTTTTTTCCTGTTCTCCATCTTACCACCTGATTTTATCGACAAGTTCTATCTGTTTCTGCAACGCCCAGTCTGCTGTGCACCCGGATCCTGCAGCCTGTATCGCCTGCTCAAACACCTCAATTGAGTGTAAGAACTGATCGTCCACAGCTAGCTCCAGCTTCTGCTCATCGGTGGAGCTTCTTAGAATTAGCGTTGGTATTACGCCGTCACCAGCCGTAAAGATTCGGGGAGCGATCAAGGTCACCTCAGATCCCCATACCTCTAATTGACACTGATATGCATTGTCCATACCAAAGGAGATCTGCGCCACCTGCCCAGCCTCATTTTCCATAACCGCACTGCCATACAGGTCCACTTCAAATCCCTCCGGCTGCTCCAGCTTGGAATATACGACCTTCGCCGTATCCCCCAGCAGTTCCAAGGCAAGGCGCACAGGATATCCCCCGCAGTCCAGCAATGCCCCGCCGCCCAGTTCCTTACTGTAGCGAAAATCATTCTGTCCGCGCATGGGAAAGCCAAATGACATGCGATAGAGACGGATCTCTCCCAGCGTGCCGTCAGCGATCAGGGACTTGATTTTTGCGAGCTGGCTGTGATAGAGAAACATATAATTTTCATGGACAACTAGGCCCTTTTCTTCTGCCAGCTTCAGCAGTGCTTCCGTGTCCCGCAAATTGGTGGTAAAGGGCTTTTCCATCAAAAGATGTTTGCCCGCCTCCAATACTTTTTTCCCCCATTCAAAATGTAGCGCCGGGGGTAGCGGCACATAGACCGCATCAATACTATCGTCTGCAATCAATGCATCATAAGAGTCATAAATTCGGCCACCATATATTTCTTGAACCTTCCTGGCCTTTTCCGGCGTGCGCGAAGCCACACCTGCATACGTTATGTCAGAAATTTTTTTCAATGCGGGAAGAAACCGTCGATAGGCAATATCTGCTGTTCCCAAAATTCCAAGCTTCAAAATCACACCTCCAAAAGCGACAAAAGGTTCCTAAGTTGAATATTCAAAGTATTATTCACCTGAACCAACTCGTTCAATGTCCGGTAATCCAAGAGAAAGTATCCCTCAGGAAGGTCAGGAAGTTCCTCTTCCTTAATCCTCATTAGAACATTACGGTTCTGCTCATGGTAGAAACGGCCACCTTCCTCCGAAAGCAGATGATCAAAGAAAACGCCCTTACCCTGCGCCAGTTTTTCAAAGAAGAAGTGGTCAATGGCCGTATCTTCGCTGCCTGGCAAAAGAACGGCCTCCCTCTGAACAGTGGGTCCCAATTCAATCCCATCAAAACAACCAAGCTCCGGAACTGCTCTTACCAAAAACTTCAAAACACCACCTTGTTCGCAGCAAATCAGGCCGAAGGTTGCAATTCCCATAGCTTCGAACAACGGTTGCGTCCACTGCCTCACTTCCCGCCCTTCAATCTCAATGTTGCAGAAAATTACCTGGTATGGATGTGCCTGTTTACAGAAAATACGATTATCCTCCATCTTCCAACCTTTTAGTTCATGCAAGGGCACAAAGCTTCTTTTGACTTCCGCAAACATTTTGTAGTTATTAATATATTGGTATATTTCCGGAAAATGGTTGTTTCCATCTCCCTCAAATACCGAGCGGAAAAACGGTTGATCAGGCGCCAAAGAGGAGTGCCGTGCAAAATCCTCCCAGTATACATTCAATTTACAGTAAGGAATGCAGGAAAGCACCGTGCGGGTGTCCATATTTACCAGATTGTCTACACGCATCAGACGCTTAATTTGTCCCAATGTCATCCACTTATGCGAGGGAAGCGTGGGGATTTTTTCATCCACTCGAATAATAATATTCCGGTTTCGCTTTTTATAAAATCGAGAAGACTGCTCAGATTGGATCTGATCCACCACAATTTCATATTGAGAGGCCCGTTGAAAATACTCCAAATATGGCGGTTTTGCTCCGCCGTGCTTCTGTGTAAAGTTGCTCTTTGTTGCTTGAATCGTGGGAGATATCTGAATTTTATTTACATTGCCAGGTTCAATCTTTGCCTGCATCAAAAAATGCATTACGCCGCGTATTTCTTTACAAATAACGCCTAAAATTCCAATTTCCTGTTGTAAGATAACGGGTTGCCTGATAATAGTTCCATCTTCTCGTTCTTTTTCAATTCCCACAATTTGAAAAAAACTATCGTTTCTGTTGTGAATTGTACCTTTCTGTTTATCATAAAACCAAAATGGGCTTTTGGAAAGACTGCTTTTTTGAATGTTTACAGCAACCGTTTTATTGCGCCCCGCTATCCATTCTAAAATGCTTTCCATCGTTTCTACACCTTGATTTTGATAACGCCAGCTCTCCAATATAGACAATAGAGTGCTTTTATACATTATATTCACTCTTTCCCAATGATGCTCGGCTAACCTTGCTTTTCATATGTGCATATTTTCAAATAGCCATCATCAGCTGTTTTTACAAAGCCATTTTCAACCAATTTCAAATTTAAAGCTTCACTTAAGCCCATATGTTCATAGTATACATATACCAATTCCTTACCCGCAAGATCTTCGGATCTGACTTCTCTTTCATAAGCGGATATAATATCAATTTTATCTCTCAAACCCTTTCTAGTAAGATAAAAATCTTCCCACCCACACAATAAAGCATCCGGGGTATACAAAGTTAGTGTAGTCTCATTGTAAATTGTATTGACCTGGCTATACAGCCAATCTGCAGCTTCTCGGAAATGCTGATATCCTGTTGGGGATTGCTGAGAAAGCGTCTGTGCCATTCTCACGCCATTTGTGCAACTCAAAGTAACACAGACTGCCAAAATCAACTCCTTCTTTTTAAATACTTTACATAATTCATCAGCCGCAAACGCTGCATATAAAGTTGTGCAGGCAAATATGCCCACAAAATATCGCTCCATCCACATAGTTGCTTCCGGATTAATAAACGTTCCGTATAAATATATAAATGCAATTGTAAATCCCCAAGAAACAAGCGGTGCAATTTCTGATGGAATAAATTCTTTCTTGCTATAGAGCCGAATAATTGTCAATATTGCGCCCAAAATCATCAAGAAAAAGAATAACGTATTCCATCCTGCCAAATAGTTAATAAGAGAATTAAGTGCGTTCAGCGAAGGCGTTACTTGCCAAGTCGCCACAACGGAAGTTGCCCCGAAGCAAATCATATTGTAAATCCAAGGCAAATATAATATACCGGTTATGATATATGATGCAAACCATTTTACACTGAGCTGCTTCATCACCATCAATGCAAAATCTGTCAACACCAATCCGGTGCTAAAAAATACGCCATATATATGAAGCGACGCAGGCAACCACAGTACAATCGCCAAAATGATAATCTTATTCCAGTTTATATTATTGTTTGCCCTCAAGCTGGTATACACATACAAAGCTATAGAGCAAAACAAAAATAAAAAACCGTACGATCTAAACTCATAGCCCCCCTGGAAAAGCAAATTGGTATTTGTAGCGCCAAGTACCGTTGCCAAAATACTCGCACGTATTCCATACAGTTTTTTGACGGTGAGCGACAGAACATATATTCCTGTAACGGTGGCTATTTCCAGCGGAAGCAATACCCACTTTTCTCCAAATGGGATGATGCTGTACCAAAAGGATAGTATACCGTCTCCTAGCGAAGGATAGTATAGTTTGTGCTCGACGAACAGCTGATACAAAGGGTTTCTATACGTGGTAAGTGAGTACCCAATCTGGTAGATTTCATCATTCCACAAGCTGTCTCTATTCGAGAATGTAATCATCACAAATAGTGTCATCATTAAAATCGCTGCATTTATTATGAGATAATATCTTCCATCAAGCCAATCCTTTATTCTTTTCGTAAGTCGACTGCTTGAAATCATCTTAAAAGCCACAATCATCACAGCCGCAAACAGAATAATGTGTAAAACCATTCGGAACATCAATACATACATGCTGCTGGAAGGCAAAAAAACATCAACCGAACTGCTTGTGGCGGAATAGGTATCTACAATCTGACTTTTCCCTAAACACTCTATCCGAACTTTTCCCTTCCATTCGTCTGTAATAAATGTAATTTTTCTATCGTACCCGACAGGTATGGGGAATTCGACTTCATCGGTCACCCCGTCGGGCCTTCTGCCGTCTTGTTCGCTACGCCACATGTAATAGTCATTCCCAACCAAAAACCATTTACCGTTGACTGGCTTTGGGAGTGTTTGAAACTCTTGATCTATGGTGACACCTGCTACTAGAATTTCATCATTTCCAGCTGATTCATTTCTTTGAGAAAGCGCCTCAATTTTTATAACATCTGTAATTTCTGTTAAACTTGCTAAAATGTTGGAAAAATAAAATACGCCAATACATATGCCGATTGCTGTAAATACGTGTCTAGCTTTTTCCTTTTTTCTTGCAATTTTACATACACAGGCAATACACAAAATTATTTTTATCGCTAGCTCTATGGTAATTGCAGCCACAACACCTTTACCTCCAATACTTTTAAATAAATTAGGCCTTGTTTGAAAAAAGTGTAGTCTTGTTCTAAAGCAACAAGATAGCAATAGCAGCAAGATAGACGAAGGCCAGAAAAGAGACATCCAATTTGTCATATCTGGTAGCGACTCTCCGAAACCACTTGATTTTCTGAAAGAAACACTCAATCAGATGCCGCTCCTTGTACAGATGCCAATCTATGGGCCAGGGCTGGGAAACCTTTTTCTGAGGCGGAATCACATAACTGGCCCCACGCTCTGAGATATATTCTCGGATGGTTTGCGCACCGTAAGCGCGGTCTGCCAGTATGTTGCTTCCAGTGATTTTGACTTGTTCCAATAGCTCAACGGCGTGAACAGAATCGTGGTCATTTCCGGCTGAGAGAAGGAACTCCACAGGATTTCCCAGACCATCCACGACAGCATGAATCTTTGTATTCAGCCCGCCTCTGGTGCGGCCAACTGCTTTATCCGCCGTTTTTTTCCCCGCCATTGGCACTTTCATGTACCTTTATGCAGGTAGAGTCTACGCTCAGATTCTCCATGTCTGCATCCCCAGAAAGTGTGTGAAACACCCTTTCCAGTGTACCGTCATCCCGCCATTTGGCAAATCGGGCATATACTGACTGCCAGGGGCCGTAGGCCTCCGGCAGCTCCCGCCACTGGGCGCCACTTCGGACAACCCAGAGCATTCCATTCAGCATCGTCCGATTGTCCTTACGCGGGCGACCTCGCTTTCCTGTTTCTTCTGGTGGCAGCATCGGTTTAATCCGCTCCCATTGTTCTTTTGTTAACTCATAGCGTTTCATGCCCTTAGTTTTACATTTTGCGTCCTATTGTGCAACTTTTATTTTTCAAACAAGGCCTAATTAAAATATTTTATTTATAAATCTAATTTTACTAGCACTCATACATGTTATAATACATATCACTGAATACACAACTGCTCCACATATCATATCAATTAATGAACCAGCATTATTGTATATAGGGAATAGCCCGTTGGTTGTATTGGTATTTACGATCCTTAAAAAAATGACATGAATCAGATACACACCCATGGTCACAGATCCCATGTGATGAATTGACATAGCGAACAGATCGTTCGTTCTTTTTTTCAGTATATCGTCACAAGCGAGAACCAGGCAAAAAATCGAAGCTGCCATAAGCAGATTTCCAGCGCTGCCGATTGCGCTGATGAACGATTTGTCTGCCGTATGTGTCAGGTTAGAGAGGTATACGGTTCCCACCGTGGTAATGGAGAAGCCAGCCAAGAACGCAATTACATACATCCACTTTCGTTGATGCCTAATCCAGTCTCGCAGCTCCCACAACACGCCCCCAAACAGAAAGATACCGAGGTCAGGCCAAAATACCGCAAATGAGGGCGTTGGCAACCAGATCCCGAACAGCTTCGAGACATCATAAATACAGCTGGGAAGGATCAGCAAAAGTAAAATTCCATATACTTTTTGCCTGAACGAACATTCGCAGTATAACTTTGAAACAAATGGCAATAACAGATAGATCCCAAACAAACTATACATAAACCACAAATGGGGCTCCCGATTTTGGAACAGCAGCCCCAAAAAGGTCTTAACTTCTACATGATCAAACAAGAACAGATAGATACATCCCCAGAAAAGAGTAGGGATGACAATTTTCGGAATCCGATGCTTCAGTGTTACTGCAATTCCCTGAGGCTTACGCAGCAGATAGGCTCCAGAGATCATATAGAAGCAGGGAACCGCAAAGGCAGTCAGCACATTGATAAGCAGCAATTCAGTTCGCCCCGCCATAAATTGCTCGAATAGATTACAGGTATTGTGCAGTAGAACGATTGTAAAGCAACACAAAAGTCGCAATATGTCCCCCTAGAGTTCGCGTTCTTCTCCTTTACGCACTTCTCTTCTTTTCTCTTCTCTCCCAAACACATAGAAGAGAATGAACAAAACAGCAAAGAGAATGGTTGCCGCTATATAGGGGGAAGCTCTATGACTTGCAGTCATATGTCCGGCCGGTAGAGAAAACGGCAAACCCAGCTCCACCGTCTCAGTCTGCTTCAAATCAAAACTGAGCATTTCGCCACACAGTTCAACGCGTACGCTGCCTTCATTAGGTCCAACATTAAACGTAATCGTACGTTCCTTCCCTTGAGGCACTACAACCGTCAATGGCGTATCATCAATTGCAGTATACGTAGCCTGCCCTTCATCAAACACCCAGTTCCCATGCTCTGGTACATTATCCCAAGGGCTAATCCATACTCCGTCCACCTCAGCCCCGCGATATGTCACATTAGCATCTGAAGTTCCTCTATAAATCAAAAGGGTATCGTGTGGTTGATTAGCCGGGGCATTCATATTCATCGTAATATTAAACAGCACAAAAGCAAAGAACGCCGCCACAATAAACGCATTCAGCATTTTTAATGGTTTTAATATCATTTTAGCACCATGGTTTTGTGAACAATCCTCCGCCAGTGTTTCAGTCTGTAATTTTTCAGCTTCATCTGAGTGGTCAAGCAGTTTTGAAACAATTTCATGCTCTCCATTCAAATACTCTTCATACAGATCACAAATTTCTTTTGTATCTCCAAATGCCACCTGCTTGCCATGATCAAGCCACAGCACCTTATTACAGAGTTCCCGAATCTGCCCTAAAGAATGGGAGACCAAAATGGTGGTCGCACCTTGAGAGATGATCTCTCTCATTTTTTTTGCGCTTTTCTCCTGGAAAGCGCCATCACCCACGGACAATACCTCGTCCAAAATCAGGATGTCCGGTTTTACAAGGGATGCAATTGAAAAGGCCAATCTGGATTTCATTCCGGAGGAAAGTTGCTTAAAGGGTCTGTTTTCAAACTCCCTCAGCTCTGCAAAATCAATAATATGGTCATAGGTTTCATCCATGAATTCCTTGGTGTATCCAAGCATTGCTCCCCGGAGATAGGCGTTCTCTTTCACCGTCAAATCTCCGTCAAAGCCGCTGCCCAGCTCAAGCAGGGCAGCGACTTCTCCGTTAGCAGTAATTTTTCCCTTAGTAGGCTCCATAATACCGGAAACCGCTTTGAGCAATGTAGACTTACCGGCACCATTGGTTCCCACGATACCTAACATATCACCGTGCTCAAGGGTAAAAGAGACTCCGTCTACCGCCATAAACTCATTGACCCGGTAATTATTAGTCGCCTTACGGGATACATATTCCTTAATGCCAATGTCTTTAAAATCACCCGTAATGTAGCGGATGGATACGTTTTCTACTTTTAATGCAAACTCCATTTCATGCCTCACACATAATATAGAAAACTGTGGTTCTTCTTCTTATAAATCCAGCTACCAATTGCAAACGCAAGCACGGCATAAGTTGCTGCAAGAAGATGAAACTCCAGAGAAGGAATAGTGGCTTCAATAACAATTTTACGAAAATATCTGATATACAGGTAGATTGGATTTAGCAAAAACAAATTCTGTCCAAACTGCGGGAAGCTTCCAATGTCATAAAAGATCGCAGACATATACATCAGAAGCATAGTGAAGATACTATACAGATACTGAATATCTCTAAAAAACAGATACAGCGCCGACAAAATCAGTCCCATGCCCAAATTGAAAACAACCAAGCAAATAACCGGGTACAACAAAAAGATAAACTTCCATGTAATGGGAACCCCATTGATAATTACAAAAATAAAATAGATGATCAGTGTCAGGCCAAAGTTAATCAATGAGGATACGTTTTTGGAAAACAAAAACATATACTTAGGTACATTTACTTTTGTGAAGATTTCCGCATTATCTAAAAGCGCAGTCATACCTTGGTTGGTTGCCTCATTAAAAAAGGAATACACAAGCTGTCCAGAGAATAGGTAAATAGTATAGTGCGGAATATCTGAACCAAGCAGGGAAGAAAACACAATATTCATGACCAGCAAGGTCAGAAGCGGCGACAGCATACTCCACCCGATTCCCAGAACTGTTCGCTTATATTTTTTTGTGAAGTCACGATGCACCAATTGCTGAAATAAGAAGCGGTGCTTGTGAAATTTTTTGATAATGCCCAAATCACAGCCTCTTTCTTACTTTTTTGCCAAACTCACAACAATATAGAAGTTCGTATTTTTGTTGTAGTCTCCGTAAGGCGTCTCATAGCAGTGCGGCGGATTATAGGTTCCTCGTGCCATATCAATCGGCTGGAACAACTCATTATGCACTTCGAACCCAGCATGCTCAAATTGCTCCACCCACCAATCAAATTCGTGAAGAGTTACATGCCAATTAATTCCAGCATCTGGATCAATATCCTCCCAGTTTGCGATAGACGCAATAAAGTATCCACGATCACTCAAATGCCGCTTAATATTTTCCAACATTTGCGGCAAATCGTTTTCTTGAATATGTTCCATAACTTCCCAAGCAGTAATGATATCAAACTTTTTTACTGTACCATCTTGCTCTATCAAGCGGAATGGCTTTGTAATATCACAGGTCTGTAGGCGATCTCCAAGCAATCTCCACTCTGCACGCTGTTCCTTTTTGGAACTATCACTTCCTTCAAGCCCAATAGAAGTATGCCCGCGCAGTGCAGCCTCTAATACCATACCACCGCCCGAGCACCCTAAATCCAAAAAACTCAATTCTGCATTGCATCCTAACACTTCCTCGCATTTCTCCACAAATCGAGGATATCTAGTATTATCCCGGATGGTTCCGTGAGGATATAAATGATCCAAGCTTTCGTATGCAATCGGATGTTTAGTAATGAGCTTAATATTATTCTGCGGCAAAAATGGTTTTTGATTTTCCATCGCCACCATAATATCGTGATAAGTAAAATCTATATGGCGGTGAAGTTCGTTCAAGACATCTGCAATGCTACAGCTCGAATTTTTTTCAGCCTTCCACATGCGCGCATCCATAGTTTGATTAATTAACTGTTCCGCCTTCCACACACGGGCATCCGTAGTCTCGTTGATCAGCTGCTCCGCCTTCC
>ERZ1643246.2252-NODE-2252-length-18791-cov-18.789763_pt1 | contig 18791 bp, 17 predicted proteins | sample MGYA00579265_ERZ1643246 | MGnify/ENA primary metagenome ERZ1643246 (study PRJEB29033, sample SAMEA4952261) | chicken gut metagenome | biome: Broiler Chicken; feature: Gastrointestinal Tract; material: Caecum | place: Ireland | collected 2018 | study: Broiler...
ACCCAGGAAAGGTCGAACAGCTCCACCCCCATGTTCCCCATCTGGGCAAAGAAGGAGCCCAGGAAGCCCACCATCTGGCTGTAGAACCAGTCCAGGATGGACTCCATCACCGGGTTGGCCGCAAAGTCCCATATAAACACGCGTGTTCACCGCCTCAGATACCTACAATGTTCCAGATGTAGTTGGGGGCCAGCAGCACGAAGATCAGGCAGACAAAAAGGATGGCGGGCCCCGTCCACTCAAACTGGCCATGTTTCCGGTAATCAAAATACGCCATCGCGAGTTTGACAAAAAAGGCGATGGCAAGCACCAGGCTCAGAGCGGGGAACACTACGGTGTCCACCACGGTCTTGATCTGGCCGGCGGCGTCTGTCCAGGTCTGCTCCACGGCGTCCGCCACGTTGCCGGCGGAGGAGGATGCGAAGGCCGGGACCACGCACAGGGCGGCCACCACCAGGGCCAGGAGCAGGATCCGGACGCCCTTTTTTCTGATACTCATTCATGACACCTCCATAAAATGAAAGGGCCGCCCGGGTTGGGCGGCCCTCCTGATGATGGTTTGCCGGAATCAATAGCCGGTGCGGGGCAGGGGGTCTGTGGGCTTGTAGACCTTGGTCACCCACCGGGAGGTGGCCATGATCCATTGGCCTTCGTACACGCCGCCCACATCCGCCTGGTTGACGAACTGGCTGCCGCCGGTGAGCCAGGCGTAGACGGTGGCATAGACCTGGGGCGACTCCACCTGCCGGAAGTTGGCGGGAACCACGCCGAAGGACACCATGAACTCGGTGACATACTCGTTGGAGGCCAGGCCCAGGGCGGCCTTGGAGGCGTCCAGCACATAGTTCTGCTGGGTACTCAGGTTGTCGTACATGGTACGATAGTTGGGATTGAGGTTGGTCTTGTAGACCACCTTATAATTCCCTGGCACGTTGTAGGTGCCGGTAACAATCTTGTCCAGCCGCACCGCCTGGCCGGGCAGGGTATCGCGCCAATAAAACGAGGTGAGGCTGGTGGTGGAATTGTTGGCAATGCCGCTGAAATCGTAGCGGATCTGCTGGCCGGGCATGACCTCCACATAGCCGGTCTTCTGGATGCTGACGTTGGTATAGAGACTCTTGTTGGTCATGGCCGCCTTGACAATCTGGCCGGCAAACTCAATCTCCACCTCGATGGGGGTCTTGTCCAGGCCGTAGAAGTCCGCGGCCTTGGACTCCACGATTTTGTACCGGCCCAGGGGCAGCGGCCGGGAGGAGGCCACGCCGTTCTTGTCCGTCTGGATGGTGTCCACCAGGTTGCCCGTCCGGGCGTTGTAGATCTCAAACTCCGTGCCGGGGATGGGGGTGCCGGCGGGCCAGCCATTCATGGAGTTGTAGTCCGCCGAGGTCTTGGTGATCTGGATCTGCCCGGTAATGGGGGTGTTCTCCCACTCCACCTCGGTGGTCTCCCCGGACTCCACGTAGACGGTCTTTTTCTCCGTGTCCAGGACATATCCCTCATTCTCCAGTTCCCGCAGGTAGTAGCGGCCGGCTTCCAAATTCTTGATCAGGACGTACCCCTGGTCATCCGAGGTATACTGCCCGATGGGGGTATTGGTATCATCGTACAGCAGGAAGGACACCCCGTAGATCCCCTCACCGGTGGAGCTGTCCGTCTTGTGGATGAGGATGGCGCTGACCGGCGTGTTTTCCACCCGGAGGGTGGTGGTTTTGCCGTCCTCCACCTCAAAATAGTGGGGCGTATCGTCCAGACGGAAGCCCTCCGCGCTCTCGATCTCCACCGCGTAGTACGAGCCGTCCTCCAGGGAGACAAAGACCCGCCCGTTCTTGTCCGTAGTGACCGTGTCGATTAGTTCATCGTCGACTTTGCGGATTTCAAAGGTCACATTGGGGATGCGCTCCTTGGTGTTGTCTGCGTTGACCTTGATGATCTCCACCCCACCGACAGGCTGGTTGTAAAAAACCAACGTTTGCGTGTCCTCCGGGTTCACCTGAACCGTCTGACTCTGGGTGGCGGGGTCGATGGTGTAGCCCTCGATCGTCTTGGTCTCTCTGACCACAATAGTGCCCGTGACACCGCTGATGCGAATCTCGCCGTTGGCGTCGGTGGTGTATAGGCCCTTGCTGGACAGGTGGCCGTTGGCGTCGTCCACATAGCCGCCGTCGGCGTAGGTCAGCTCAAACTCCACCCCGGCCAGGGGCTCCTTTGTCACAGAGTCCAGCTTGCGGATCACCAGGGTACCCTTGGCCTGGTTGTAGAAGCGCAAGGTCTGAACCTCGCCCGCCTTGATCTCAACGGACTTGGGGGCTCCGTCCAGGACATAGCCCTCCAGGGCCTTGACCTCCCGGGCGGTGACGGTGATGCCGGGCTCCAGGCCGTCGATGACGATGTGGCCGTTCTCATCGGTGATGTACTCGCCGTTGGAGGGGCCGACTACCGCACCGGAGCTGTCCGTGACCAGGAAGGTCACGCCCTCCAGAGGCGTGGTGGTGCCCTCGATGTACTTCTCAATCACCAAGGTGGTGCTGGGGGTGTTCTCAAAATAGAGGGTCTGCGTGTCATTGGCATTGACCTGAACCGTCTGGGTCTGCTTGGCGGGGTCGATGGAGTAGCCGGGGATGGTGGCCGTTTCGGTGACCACCAGGGTGCCCACCACGCCGTCGATCTGGATCTTGCCGTCCTTGTCGGTCTTATAGATGCCGTTGCTGGAGATATAGCCGTCTTCGTCGGGGACATATTCGCCGGTGGAGGTGGTAACTTTGAACGTAACCCCTTCCAGGGGTTCGCCGGTGAGAGAGTCCCGCTTATCGATGATGAGGCTGCCTGCTTTGGAGTTGGTCACCACCACCGTCTGAGTGTCGCCGCCCTCTCCGATGACTACATTGGTGGAGGGCTGATCCATGACGTATCCCTGGGGCGCCTTGATCTCCGTGAGCACGTAGGCGCCGGGGGCCAGGTTGGTGATGCGGATTTCTCCGCTGCTGTCGGTGGTAAAGATGCCGTTGGAGGTCAAGGTGCTGTCACCGATCACCCCGTCCAGGCCCACCTCACAGCCGGCGGCGGTCGTGATTCTGAACTCCGCTCCGGCCAGGGGCTGGCCGGTGGCGCTGTCCCGTTTCTGGATGATCAGAGCCCCATGGGGTTCGTTTTTGAAGGTGAGGGTCACAGTGCGGCCCTCTTTGATCTGTACGGTCTGGGACTGGGTATCGATGAGGTAGCCCGGAGGGGCCGCCGTTTCCGTCACCACCACGCTCTTGCCCGGCTGGAGGCCCTCAATCAGGATCTCACCGTTTTCATCGGTTCGATAGATACCATTGGAGTCCCCGATCAGGGTGCCATCGGCATACATGATTTTGAATTCAGCGTCCGGCAGCGTGATGGAGGGATTGACGGAGCAGACCTTGCGGATGAGCAGATTGCCGTCCGGCATATTTTCAAACCGGACGGTGATGACACTCTGTTCTCCGTTGTCCTCCAGGTAGACGGTCTCGGAGGACTGGATGATACTGTACCCGTCCGCGGGGTCTACCTCCTCGACCACGTATGCCCCGGGCTCCAAGCCCGTCCAGATGGCCATGCCGTTGGAGCCGGTCACCTTCTGGCCGATCACCGTACCGCCGGTGCCGGAGGCGCCGCCCAGGAAGCGGAGCTGGAAGGTGGCCCCGCCCAGGGCTTCGCCGGTCACGCTGTCATATTTCTCCACCACGATGGCGTTGAGAGGCACATTCTGGAAGGTCACCGTCCTGTCCTTGCCGCCGGTGATGTAGAACTCCTGGGTGGCGGGTTCCTTGATGGTAAAGCCGGGGGCGGGCTCCAGCTCCGTCACCTTGTACCAGCCGTCCCGCAGGCCCTCCAAAACAATCTGACCGTTGGCGTCGGTGAAGTGTGTGCCCAGGTCGTTGAGCTCGCCGGTGTCGGTGTCATTGCTGCCGTACCACACCTGGAACTTAGCCCCTTGGATGGGGCTGCCGGTGATGCTGTCCACCTTCTGGATGGTGAGGGTGGGCTTTCTGTGATTCTCGAAGTAAATGGTGTGATCCCGGTTGGGGTAGAGGGTAACGAGCTGTGGCTCTGCATCCATGAGGTAGGGGGAGGGCACGGATTTCTCCGTGATCTCATATACTCCGGGCAGCAGGTTTTCCAGGGTTGCCGTTCCGTCTGCCCCAGTCTTGATCTCATCCACGCTGTGGCCGTCCGCCGCCTCCACCAGGAATACGGTGTCCGGCACAGGCTCCCCGGTGTCCGCGTCCCGTTTCACCACCGTCAGGTTGGGCCGGATGTCGTTCTCCAGAATGATGGTGGAGGTCTTGCCGGGGAACAGCTCCACATGGCGCTCCACCGGGTCGATGATGTGGTCCGAAACCGTATCCAGCTCCTTGACCGAGTACACCCCCGGCTCCAGCCCGGAGATCAGGATTTCGCCGTTCTCATCGGTGGTGCGGTCCAGATACCGGCTGCCGTCTTCAATTTTAGCGATACGGAAGGTCACGCCGGCCAGCCGGGAACCGTCCGCGCTCAGCTTGATGAGGTGCAGGGAGGGCTGGATGGAGTTGGTGAACACGAACCGGGCCGTCTGGTTGGCCTCCAGCTGGATGATACGCTGGGCCTCGTCGATGATGTAGCCGGGGCACTCCAGCTCGGTGACCACATAGGCCCCGGTGGGCAGCTCAGACAGGTCGATTTCGCCGTTCTGGTCGGTGGTGAACTCCGACGGGCCCCAGGAACCGTCCACGGCCTCAATACGGAATCTGGCGTTGGGGATCACCTTGGACGGGTCGGCGCTGTCCACCTTGACCAGCCAGATGCCGGGCTTCTGGTCGTTGAAGAAGTACAGTTCCTTGATGCCGTCCCCGGCTTTCAGCTCGATCTCCTGGGGGGTGGTGTCCAGCACATGGCCGCTGTCCCCAGTGTCCACCTCTTGGACACGGTAGGTGCCGGGCTGGCAGTCCGTCAGGGTGATCTCACCCAGGGCGTCCGTCTCGTAGTCCCCCAGCAGTTCCCCGTCCCGCCAGACGCGGAAGGTGACGCCGGGCATGGTCTCATGGCTCAAACGGTCGTATTTGATGATCTTCAGGCCGGGCAGGGCCTCGTTCTTCAGGGTGTAGGTGACGCACTCCCCGGCGACGACGGTGGTGGTGTAGGTCTGGGGATCCCGCTCCCAGCCCTCCGGGGCGGACAGCTCAACAATCTCATAAGCTCCGGGTTTCAGCTCCGTGAAGGTATAGGAACCGCCGGTGGCCGTCTCGCCGGTGTAGACGGCGCCGCTCTCGATGTGCTTGATCTGGATCCGGGCCCCGGCCAGGCTGGCGCCGGTTGCCGCATCCACCTTGATCACACGCAGATCGCCGTAGGGTTCATTTTCAAAATCCACTTCGGCCACCTCACCATAGCGGACGGTGACCTGCTTGACCGGCTCCTCGCCCAGCAGATGGTACTCCGGGGGCACCCGCTCATAGATGGTGTAATTACCCACCTCGGTGAGGGGGATGGTGATGGAACCGGACGCCGGGGTGGTATAGATGCCGATGGTGTCCCCGTCCGGGCCAACCACCTCGAAGGTGGCCCCAGAGAGGGTCACGGTGGTGCCCGCCTCGTACTTGGTGATTTTGAGGGCAGTGTGCTCAGGATCCGGCTCCCCCTCCGGCTCAGACGTATAGTTGGAGATGGCGTTGCGCAGCAGGCTGGCCTTGGGATCCGTGTCGCAGAGGTAGCTCTGCAAATTGCCGTACTGATCCACCTCCTGGCAGAGCGCATAGAACACCACATACTGGTACACGTCGGCGGAGAGGGTGAGCTGGACGCTGCCGCTCTGGCCCGCCACGCTGTCCGCCGGGTAGAGCACCTTGAACTTCCCGGCGTAGTTGTATCGGGTGCCTGTGCCGGAGACCTTGACCTGTGTGATATCCTGGTTGTTCTCGTCCACAATACGGGTGCCCGCAGGCACGTCCGCTCCATCCTGAAAGGACACATTAACCGTCAGGCCGTCCACCCAGGTGGGGGACTCCACCGTAAACACCTGCTGGAGATAGTCCTCCCCGTCAATAGTGACGGGATAGGCCGCCTCCCGGTCCGGGGAGGCGGTGAGCTGCGGGTCTGCCACCTGGGTCCACTGGGTGCCCTCGGTGTAGATCTTGACGGCGGCGTTGAGGATGGCCTCCCCGATTTCCCGCTCCGAGCCGGTAAGGCCGGGGGCCACGGTGACGTCGCTGATGTCCCACTCGGGGATGAGGTAGCACCAGAGTGCTATTTTCCCAGCGTAAAACGCCTGGTACTTGTTGCTCAGGCCCAGCTCCTCCAGGGAGCGGTGGGGGTACATGTTGGCCACCAGGCCCACAATTTTCGGATCTGAGGCTTTCTCCTCCGCCAGGTAGCGGATGCTCTCCCCCTCAGCCACGGTCTGGGGCACGCCATACTGGTTGGGGTTGACGCAGTACGCTGGGATTTCCTGGGTCTCCCCGGCGCTGTTCTCATAGAGGAAATAGGTATAGGATTGGGTCTGTACCTTTCCATTGACGGCCAGGTACTTCATGGAGTAGCCGCCGCTGTAAATGTTGACCTCACCCAGGGCCTCCTCCGGGGTGGAGGCCGCGCCCGCCGGCGCCACCAGCAGGGACAGGGCCACCGCCAGGGTGAGTATCAGGCTGATAATCCGTTTCATAGTCAAGAATTCCTCCTTGAACACGTAGTATTTCTCCAACAAAAAAGCGGGAGGCTGTTTGCCTCCCGCCGGTCTGAGCAGGACGTAATCCTGTTACGTCCCTCTGATATTGTACTCTGTGTAAAGGTATTTTCCGTTGTGGTACACATCCCAGGCTTCCACCTCGAACCGGGCCCCCGGCGCGGAACAGAACACCTGGGTGAGCTGATCCTCCTGCCAGGGCCAGAACATCTGCACCGCGTTCTGCTCCGTGATGCCAAGCCGGAGATTCAGGGGTTCTGTGCGGCCGGCTGCGGCGTTGTAGATGGTGTACTCCATCCGCCGCGTCTCATAGAGGTTTCGGATGTGCAGGTTGTCCCCATACTCACTTTGAAACCGGCGCACATCTGCCTTCGGCAGTTCCAGCTCCGGCCAGTCCCGGGTGAGTACGGGCAGGGGCTCCGGTTCCTCCCACAGACGCAGGTCTGTGATTTCGTAGACGGTGCCGTCGTCGCACAGCACTTGGTCGCCCTCCTGTAACCGGAGGGGCTCGTCCGTCTGCGGGATAGTGACCACCCCGGAGGGGGTGGATGCCGTGGCTTCCTCTGTGTAAGGGGAGCTGGTGTCTACCAGGACGCGGTTGGTGCTCTGGTCATACTCCACACCGAAGTCCACCGCCCGGCCGATGTCCCGGAGCTGCACATAGTTGTGCCCATTGATGACGTATGCCTCCAGATCCACCTGCTCCCCGTCCACATAGAAGGTCTGGGTGCTGGGGGATGCGGTAACGGCGGTCAACGCCGCTGATGTGGCCACTGCCGCCGATGCGGCCACCGCTGCCGTCGCGGGCCCCCCCAGGGCCGCACCTATCAGAACACTTGCCAATACTGCTGGGATGAGTTGTTTCCCTTTCATGCTGTTGGCCTCCTTCTTTTCTCCGCTGCTTTGGAATTCCTTGCAGCAACAACATACTGGAAACGCGGGGCAAAGTCTACGGCAAAGAACTGCTCCGGGCGTAGAAAAGGAGGCCACCAAACGAAGCAGATTACACAACCTCTACGGCCTGTACCTGCCAGCGGTATTCCCGCTGGTTGCGCACACAGGTGTAGAGGGTGAGCATGTTCTCGGCGGAGGGAGCGGTGCCGCTGGTGTCGGTCTCCTTGACCTTTTCCACCGAAGTGACCTCATAGGTGCGGGTGCCCAGTTTAGTGGTCCAGGTGACGGTATCTCCCCGCTCCAGGGTATGGAGATCCCCAAAGTCGTCCCGCACCCCCCGGTTGTGCCCCGCGATAGCACAGTTTCCATCCCAGATGCTGGTGCCCTCGAAGTGGCCGGCGCCTTTCATGAGGGTGCTGCTGTCCGTGCCCTCATAGACCCGCACACTCAGATCAATGGCTGGGATTTTCAATGTTCCCAGGTGTCCGCTTGCGTAGTAGAGGTCTGAGGTCACCGGGGTATAGCCCAGTGTGGTGGATTCCGTCTCCTGCTCGGGCTCCGTGGGGAGGGCGGTGGAAGCATCCACAGAGGGCGGGAACACGATGGGCATTCCGCTGCCGCTGATGGTGCCTACCGCCATGCCCTCCGGGGCCAGGTTGGGTGTGAGCCAGGTTCCGGTGTTCAGGGTGTCCGCGCTGGCGCTGCCGAAGCCCGGCGGAATGAGGGCGGCATTCTTGCTGATGTCCTCGTTTTTCAGGGCCCCGCCGTCTGCCGTGTGTACCACCTCCACCGAGGTGGGCTTGCCGTAGTCCGGCCCGTCCGGGGCGTCAATGGCGTAATCCAAAGCTCCCGCCGGAGTGGCCAGGGCTGCCGCCAGGCAGGCGGCCAGGCACAGGGTGGTCAGCTTCTTCATTCTATCTCCTCCTTGGATTCCCGGTGCCGCTTGACGAACAGGCAGGCGCCGATCACGCCGCCCACGGCGAACACCACGCCCAGGGGGAGCAGGATGGCCGCCCAGTTAAACTGGGCCAGGCCGTCCCCAAGCTCCTCCACGGGTACGACGGGCTCCAGTGGCTCCCCCTCAAAGATGGCCACGTAGCGCACCCGGTTCAGCGCGATCCGGTTGACGGTACCAGTGTAGTCCGCCGTGACGGTATAGCCGGTGACATAGCTGCTGGTGGCGGTGCCGGTGTAGGTGGCCACGGCGGTGTAGCGGTCTCCCAGGTTGTAGCCGGCCACGTTGGCGGTGTTGTCCGTCCGCCAGTCAATATTCTGGAGGGTGAGGGTACGCCCGTCCTCCTCAATGCTCTTGGGGATGTTGGCGGTGTCCTGGCTGGCCAGGTTGGGGTAGGATCGGGTGGCGGACACCTCCCGGGTGGAGCTGCCGTAGCCCGCCGCCTCCACCTGGACGGTGTCCAGCTGGAGGGTCAGGGTGCCGGACAGGCCGTCCTCCGTGACGAACTCCTTCTGCTGGGGAAGCAGGGCCAGGATGGACTCCATGTCCTTGCTCTTGCTCTGGACGGAGACGGTCTCAGTGTGGGCCAGGCTCTCATGCTCCGGCAGCTCCTGCTGGAGCAGGTCCGTCAGGGTGTAGTGGAAGCCGTCCTGCTCGAAGTCCGACCGGGGGATGCCGGCGGGGTCCTGCTCCGGGGAGAGGTCATAGACCTTGCGGATCTCTGTGCCGTCCTCACTTCGGGTAACCGAGGTGGGGTAGCAGACCTGCACCTCCGGCACTTCGGGGAGGGGCTCCGCCGCCAGGGCGGTGGGGAGCAGCGCCGCGGCCATGAGCAGACCGGCGGCGCATCTCAAGATGGTACGTTTCACGGTTGTTTTCCTCCTTTTCACATCGACATGCCGCCCATGGAGCCGTCCTGCTTCTGGGCGGGCTGGGCCATCTGACTGATCTCCATCCGGTAGGCGTCCAGCACCGCCTGGTCAAAGGTCTGCCGGAACTCCGAGGTGCAGGGGAAGCAGATGTCCCGATACTCCCCATGCACCTGCCGGCTGGGCATAGAGACGAAGGGCCCATTCTGCCCCGCGCGGATCTGGATGCCGCGGATGGCAAAGCAGCCGTTGAGGGTGACGCTGGCGTCCGCCAGCACCGGCCCCTTGGCAGTGGGCCGGTACAGCCGGACGTCAATTTCGGTGGGAAGCTGGGGCCGGGCGGCTGCTTCCTGCTGCGCTTGCTGTTTCATGGCACATTCCTTCTTTCAAATTTTTATTCTGCTCCAACCGCTCCATGGTGCGCCGGGCCAGGAGACGGAACTCCCAGGGCTCCAGCTCCAGGGGGCGGTAGTCGCCTTTGTCCGTGATGCCGTCCGCCCGCACCTTGAGCACCAGGGGCAGGACAGCGGCAGATTCCTTGAGCGCCGAGTGTGCCAGCCAGCCCTTGCCGGCGATGTACACCCACCGGAGGGCGGAGGCCGGGTTGCCGGGGACGTCGGGCCAGAGGTATTTCCCCGCCAGCTTTTTGCGGCGCTGTTTCTTGTTGGTTGGGATGGGAGCCAGGATTTTGTCCTCCATCTGGTAGCGGAGGCCCAGGGCCTCCACGCAGGCGCGGACGGCCTGGCGGGCCTCCGGGGTGTCTGCCCAGGAGGGCAGCGGCTCTCCCAGCTCCAAGGCCAGCACGTCCTCTCCGTCTTCATCCTTTGGAAGCAGGGGCACGCTTTTTACCAGCTCCAGCACGTGGAAGCCGTCCGTCACGCCCAGCACCTTCCGCTTGGTAATAGGGATGCCGCGGTAGTGTGCCAGGGCCTCCCTCAGCTCCGGGAACTGCCGGATGGTCCAGCCCTTCCGGAGGAAGCCGCCCCGGCCCAGCCGCAGGTCATCCATGGTGTAATAGGCCAGGCTCATTGGGCATCCCCCTCCCGAATCAGCAGAGCGCCCAGCCCATACAGATCCACGCCGCAGTGCTCCAACATGTCCAGGAATGCCACGTCATAGGCCCGGAGTGTCTTGGGAACTCTTTTGAGCGGCCCAGTCTCTGCCGCCCGGCTGTCCAGGGCGAGGCAGACGAGCATGCCGATGTTCAGGTTGTGGAGCAGCCGGATGGTCTCCAGCCGCTCCCTGGCAGTGGGCTCCTGCCGGGTAAGCACCACACAGCCGTGCCCCACATGGAGGGTCAGACGCTCCGCGCCCTCCAGCCCGGAGAGCTGGAGGGCGGCCCGGGGGACGGCAAGGGTTTTCTTATTTGTGTCGTGGCAGACGGTAAATTTCATCTTCTGTTTCACCTCATATTCCTTTTTAATCCTGCGGCCAGTCCCATACTCGGGGCAGCCGCCCGGTGGGGGCGGACAGTATCCGCAGCTCCGGGCGGTCGCTGGACTCCATAGCAGGCAGCTCCAGCAGGGAGATCTGGCGGTTGAGCATGGGGCCGGGGTCAAAATTGGTCATGAGCAGCTCGTGGTACCTGGAGTCCTCCTGCCGGGCCATGGGGTTGGGGCGGTCAAAGCCCACGATGTAAAAGTCCGGGGCAAAGAGATCCAGGATGTCCGGATGGCTGTTATAGGAGAGCACGATGTGGCTGTCCCGCATTGCCGGGGCGCACAGGCAGTCGTGGAGCCGGACGTGGTCCCGGAGGGCAAAGGAGGGCGCGTACATTTTCTCGGCCTCCAGATAGGGCGGGTCCGCATAGATTACCGCGCCGGGCCGGGCGTACTGCCGGACCACGTCGCAGCAGTCCTTGTTCTCCACCACCACACCCTGCAGGGCGTCCGAGGCATGGCGGAGCAGGCCGAGGAAGCGGCGCAGCTCCACGCTCCGGCCGCCGAAGGTCTTGCCGGTGGCGCTGTAGCTGTACCGGATGCTCAGGTAGTAGGCTGTGGCCCGCTGTACGTCCAGCAGGTTGGCCCGGCCCACCAGGAGCTTCTTCACCTTCTGCCTGTCCATGGGCGGGAAGTAGTCCTCCGCGATTTGGAGCTCCTCCTCCAGGTAGTCCATGGGGTCATACTCGTGATTGAGGAAGCGGAGCACCAGCTCGAAGTCTGCCCGGGCATGGAGGGGCAGGAAGTCCAATTCCTTGAGCAGCGCCAGGGGCCGGTCCCGGGCACAGCTGAACAGGTTGACCAGGTCCACATCCACGTCGTTATACACCCGGAGCGGGGCATACCCGGCTCCCAGGCCCAAAGTCACCGCGCCGCTGCCGCCGCAGACCTCCAGCAGGCGGGGCGCCTTCCTGGGGAGCAGCTGGAAGATGTAGGGGAGCAGGAAGAGCTTCCCGCCCACCCAGGGGAAGAAGGGTTTAGCGATCCGCCCCACCTCCCCCGGACAGGCGGAAGGCCCCCATGGAGCCCTCCAGACCGTGGATGGACGCATCCACGCCGTCCCGCATCCGCCGGAGGTACCCGATGGTGGCAATCACCTCCCAGGCGTTTGCGGGGAAAAAGTAGCCGGTGCGGTCGCTGCAGACGGGGATGCCCTCCACCCGCAGGTTGTGTACCATCTTCCGCAGTTCCGCCTCGCGGACGCGGAACATCTTTTTCAGCTGTTTGCCGCTGATGGCGTTTTCCCGGCCGGGGCAGTGCTTCTTCAGGTAATGCAGAAGTTCTTTTTCTTTTGCTCTCATGACGTCCTCCTCCGGGCCACTCTCCCGAAAAAGGGCACAAAAAGCAGGGGCCGCTGTCCCCTTCGGGAAAACGGCCCCTGTTTCATCATTGATACATCGTTTGCCTGGGCTTATGACATGCTCATGCCGCCCATCTGGGGCTCCGCCTGGCGCTGCTGCTGGAAGGCCTGCACAAATTCCGCAAATCCCTGGCCATCTGCCCGCTCCGGGTGCTCCGCCAGGGAGCCGCACCACTGGCTGCAGGCCGTCTCCAGCGCAGACTCCTCCACCCACAACAAGCGTTCCGGCGGCGTCTGAGGTGGGGATTCCAGATTCATATTGTTGAACTCCGGGTAATTGGCCCTGCAGTATTTGATCATACTGATGCCCGTATGGGCCCGGAAGGCGGTATCGCTGGGCAGTCCGCACTTGGGGGTTCGTTTTTGCGGCGTTGGATATCGCTGTTCCCGGAGGACAAACTCGTCCACACGCTGGACGCACAGCTCACGGGTCCACTTCTTGTTATGAAACATTCAGATCCTCTCCTATTCTCTATCACATTGACATCTCTGCAGGTGCTTGGGCCTGCGTCTGCTGCCTGGCAATGTATGCACATCCGTCTGCCGTCTGAGTATAGCCCTTCTGCTTCAGCAGATCACGCCCGTAGCGTTCCAGGTTGAAGCAGCCCGCCGCCGGTTCCGCCTCGCCCACCACTGCCCGCAGTTCCTCCAGGGCGAAGTCCCGGAGCTGGTCTGCGGTCACGATTTTATAGTGGTGCAGGCTCTGCGACAAATCCAAGGCGGCGGGCAGGGTGGTGCAGCCCTCATGCTCCAGGGCCCAGAGATAGGTCTGGAGGAAACCCTTCTGCCCCTGATTCTGCTCCTGGAGGATAAATCCCAGGTTCTGACCGTCGTAAATCAGATCCTCCAGCCGGCCATCATAGGCCGTCTCCAGCCCGGTGATGCCCGGCAGGCTGCACCGGGCCTCCAGCAGGGTACAGTCCTGGATAGTGCGCACCTGCAGGGTGTCCAGGGCCAGCCGGAGCTCCCCTGGCCGCACATCCATGATGTCGTTGTAGTCCGGCAGAGCCAGCCACACCCCCTCCGGCACCGCCGGGGAACCCAGCTTCAGCCGCAGGCTACAGCTGTATTCCGGCCCCGGCAGGGTGACGCCGTCGTATTGCTGGAGCAGTTCCCGCTCCGGAAAGATCACATAGCAGCCCCCAACAAACAGTCCGGGGTGCTGTTCCTCGTAACGCCTGCCCAGCTTGTCCAGGTCGATGTAGTCCCGCAGCGCCAGGAGCTTGGCGTCGTTCTCCTCCAGGTCATACTGGCCCAGATCCTCATAGCTCTGGATGCCGCCCACCACCTCGTACTCGTCCAGATTAGCCAGCAGGTTGACGGCGTCCCTGGCATCTGCGGGGGCGCCCCTCTGGAGGGCCGCATCCAGGGCAATCCCCTCCCGCACGGTCAGCACCTCCATCCGCTCCCGCAGCCAGCCCTGTTCCTCCGGCCTGCCGGGGAGGTTCGCCAATTCTTCTCTGCTCATATCGTGATCACCTCATCTCCATGCCGCCCCGCCTTGGCTGGGGCGGCAGCGGCTCCTGCACCGGCTGGCTGTCCGCCCGGGTCAGCAGGCCGTAGTCTGTAAGCTCACCCCCATACTGCTGGATCAGCGCCTCGCCGTAGCCGTAGAGGTTCAGGTACCGGCACAGCAGGACGGCCTGCTCCTCACCTACGGCGGAGCGCAGCTCCCCGCGGGCCACATCCTCCGGGGAGGCGGCGGAGCGATCCAGGCTGTAGGCGTCCAGCCGCTCCGTCAGAGCCATGGCCTCCTCCAGGCTGGCGGGGGGCGACGCCTCCAGCACCGCCTTGTACTTGACCAGCTGCAGCGGATCCCGGTCTGCCAGCACCGTCAGCCGGATGGCCAGGCAGTTCAGGGTATCCAGCCGCTCCGGGGTGGCCCACTCCGCCGGAATCTGGGGCGCCCGGCTGTGGAAGGCGGTGACGGCACAGTCGGAGAGGCCCACAGCCTCCATCTGATCCCGCACCTCCACCAGCTCCTGCCCGGCGGGGAGGGTGAGCTCCGCCTGCTCCTCCCCAAGTTGGAACTCAAGATGGAAGATGCCCGCCGGGGCCTCCGGCGCGATGCGGGGCTCATGGCTTTGTGCCGGCTTCCAGCTTCCATCCGGCGCTACAAAGCCCTGCCTGGTGAAGATACCGCCCTCTGCCACACGGATCCGGCGGCCCAGGAGCTGGAAGTCCAGCAGCTCAAACACTTTGTCCGGCAGCCCATCCAGCTCTGTCAGGAAGCCGTTTTCCGCATAGAACCGGCCCAGCGAGGCGTCATTTGTGGCCTCGGGCACCACGTGGCAGTGCTTGGCCTGCTCGGTCAGGGCAATGAGGGCGTCCGGCTCCATGGGGCTGCCGTCTTGCAGCCTGACCAGCCCCTCGAAGGCGGTACGCTGCGGTTTACTCAGTCCGGCCAGCTGCTCCGCCAGGGCGTTGAGCGTTGGGAAATCCTCTCCGGACTGGAGGGTGGGGAATAGGAAGGGGAATTCCCCACAGTCCTCTATCTCCCACTCCACCCTGGTATCCGGCGCTGGCCGCAGCTGCTCCCAGGCGTCCAGCACCATCCAGGGCCCCGCCGGTACGGCCAGGGTTACATAGACGTCTTTGTCCGGGTTGCACAGGGATACCGTAAAGACCTTATCCAAGGCCCATTCCCCCCATCGTCATCGTCGTTCCGTGCTTCATATCCTTCGCCTCGCCCTGCGTCTGCCCGAACCGCTCCGCCTCCGTCTGGATGCTCCAGCCGTCTATCTGCCACAGGTGGACGTAGAACTCCCCGCCGTCCACCCGGATTGCCTGCTGCTCCAGGCCCTCGCCCCAGCCGTCTGATGCCTGGCCGCTGAGAAAGTCCTTCAGCCCGGCCAGCTCCTCCGGGGAGAGCTGGCCGATGACCTGGCACTCGGCCACGCCCCACAGCCGGCCGTCTCTGGCCTCTGCAGTGAACACGGCGGAGCGCACCTTGGCGTCCAGGATCTCTTTGTCGTACCAGTGCATGAGGCCCCGCTCCGCCTCCACCGGCCTGCGGTTCCGAACCATGGCGGCCAGAATCCTGTCTTCGTACTCCAGAAGCGTCCGGCTGTCCCATTCCTCACCAATCTCGTCCAAATCCCCCCATTCATTCCGGGCATGGAAGCTGGCGGTCATGGGCATGTACAGCTTGAGCAGGGTGGGCTCCGGCGGGTGGACGGAGAACATCTCCTCCCCAAGGGCCAGGATGCGCTCACCTCCATCGCTCTGCCGGACGTGGAACCGGCCCTCGTCATCGATGCGGTTCAGTGTTCCGGCCTCCTTCAGCGTGTTTACGGGATCATCCAGCTCCCACGTCTGGACCCGGCTGCCCGCGGGGAACTGGCCCCGCAGGAACTCCAGCCACTCCTTTGATAAATCCTGCATGATGGTTTACCTCCTATTTTGCCGCAAGTGTAAAGGCCAACTCCCAAAACGGAAGCCGGCCTTCAACGGGGTCTCTGCACATGTCCTGTCTTCTCTGATCGTTCATAGCCCTTTCCCCTCTCTTGGTAAGCACACAACATACCACAGTGTGCCCGTAATATCCAGCAGTTTTTTTCACATCCGCTGCATGGACGTCTGGCTCTGATTTCGCTCCAGCCACAGCGGGTGACAGGCCACCTCCGAGATACCCAGATCCGCATTACAGGTGATATGGGCGGCCACGGCGGGGCAGTCCGGCTGGATCTGGAACAAGGCCTCGGTGAGCTCCGAGTTCATGCCGTGCAGGATACAGCGGGGGCCGCCGGCCCTTTTGACAAACCCCGGTTGATCCGTGGTGAGGCAGGCCATGGCCTGAGTGGTGGATATGCCTGCTTTCCGGCCATATGTGATGGCCAGCTTCAAGGCATGCTGCGGGTTGAACCGTCCAAAGTCCATGGTGTAGAACCACTGCTCCCGGCCCTCCTCTAATACCGTGCAGACTGCAATCCGGCTGGGCTCCTCCGGCCGCTCCGGCCCGAAAAAGCCCATGAGGGCGCCCTTCTCCGCCAGCTGTGACACCTCCGCCGGGGTGCGCCCGGCCTGGAGGTAGACGGCGGCAAACATCTCGCTGGGCAGGGCGGTGTTCTGGTGCTGGATGATCTCATAGGCGCCCTGGAGGGTTTCCCCACTGAAGTTCCGCGCCACCACCCGCAGGGCGGTGAGCATATCGATGTACTCCGACTCCGCGCACTCCCGGTCAAAACGGTACAGCGCCTCGGTGGTGACGGGATCCGGCCTGGGAACCAGCTCATTGAGCTGCCGGATAAATTCTTTTTTCTGCATCTTCTTCCTCCTCCGGTTTACATTAAAATGTCGCCTTGGGCTGGCCCCTGACGGGGCGCATAATCCTCCAGCGGCCTGGGGTTCTCCTCCCCATACAGGTCATATACCATATCGTCCACCGCCTTGCGTACCGCCGGGTCATCCGTCAGAGTCTCAAAGCGGAAGCCGGTCACATCCTTTGTGGGCAGCTCCTCCCGGATCGCCCGGAGGTAATCCTGCGGGTTCGTAAACTCCGTGGACTCGCCGTTGGCAAAGGACACCCGGCCCACCGGCCTGTCCAGCGTCTGCCGGCGCAGGTCATAGCAGTAAAGGTAGCACTGGTATTCTCCCGGGCAGGGAGTGCACCGGAGGCAGAAGCGGTAATTCCCCACCTCCGCCAGATACCCATAGCTCCGGCCGTCCTCCGTGATGGCCCCGCCGTTCTGGCGGCAGAATCTTTCCATAGAGAGCAGATCCTTCAATGGCCCGTCCTGCCGCAGGGTGTCCACGAACTGCTGCAGGATCTCCTTGAACTCCGGCGTGTTGAACCGGTTCCTGTTGTGGGGCCACCATGTATGATAAAACCCCTTGCCGCTGGAGCCGAAGTCCATCCGGACGTGGCCTACTGTGCCAAGCGCCCTGTCCGCCTGGTCGTCTGAGTAGAACAGGCCGGCCTCCTCACGGGCGGCCGGCCGCAGGAGGAAGCGGTTGTGATATGGGGTCACTGTGAAGCCCCTCCCTTCGTTTCTTGTACCGTCCATCTGTCCGGAGCATTGAACTTCCGCATCTCCGAGCGCAGGCACTTCCCATCCTTCCCCCAGCAGAGGAAACCGTTGGCGGGGTAGGGGCAGCCCTCGCAGAGGGGGGAGCGGGTACACACCGGCCTGGGCGGAGGCTCCGCCGGACGCTCCGGGGCGTACAGCTTGTGGGCGCAAAAATGGAATAGAATCTGGGCACGAAAAAAGGCGGCGCCCTTTTTGGCGCCGCCCTCACATAGACTGTTCAAGATGATGACCTTCCTTCTGTATTTGGTTTTGCTCCTGCGCAGGCAGCTGCGCAGTGATCTGGTTCAGGAGGTGCTGGCACCGGAACTCCTGTTGATAGGAGGCGGGGCCCTCGCCGCAGAGGAAGCCCTGCACCGCCTGGCGCAGTTCCTCCAGCTGCTCCCGGTCAAAGACCCGCTCCCTGGCCACCAGACCGGAGCGGAGGGCGAAGTCCTCCTTGGCGCTCTGGTAGTCCTCCATGTAGTAGTGGCCGTTGTTGACCCCCTTCCGGTCATAGTCCCGGGCCCAGGTGACGAACTGGGCCCCCAGCAGCGTCTCTGTCCCGGCCAGCACCGTGCCGTTGAACTCTGCCAGCACCCGGTAACCGTCCGCCAGGCCTTCCGCCTTCAGCGGCGGGGCCTCCTCCAAAAGCGTCATGTACTCCATCATCGTCCCCGCCGCCTCCGCGACTTGGGCCAGGGCGGCCTTTGCCCTGTCAGTGTCCACCCAGGTGGGATCATACCGGACGGCGCCGCGCTCCGTGACCCGGCACAGGATGCGGCCGTTCCACTCCACCGGCAGCAGGCCGTCCTCCTCCATCGGCCGGGGCAGCAGCTCCCGCCGCCGCAGGGCATAGGACAGTTTCTCAAAATAGGCTTCTTTGGTCATGTTCGTTTCCTCCTTGGGCTTAGCGCCCTATTTCAATTATCGTTTTTGTCACCCGCTTGGGACTCCCATCAAGCCATCTTATCCACGGAAAATCGATTCAGCAAATGGGACGAAAAAGTGTGTGCCCTTTTTGGCAGCAGCGATAAGGCCGGGCCGCGCGGCCACGCACCTCCAGGTGGAAAATAAAAGCGCCCTTTTTGACTTTGCCGGGCAACAAAAAAGCGCCGGTCTGATGGTTGACGAAACCAACAAACCGGCGCACTGTTTTTTGTATATCATTTTTCGGATTTTAGCGCCCTATTTGCCCTCAAATAGGGCGCTAAAACGGGCCACACGGTATTTTGTGGAGGGATCTGGGGTTCAAACCCTTCCCATACCTCTGAATGCCTCGAAAATATCTTTTTTTGCTCAAGTCATTTTTAGGGAAAATAGAAAAGCCACACCCCCTGGGACTCTAGGCGTTCCGCCTAAAATATCCAGATTGGTGTGGCTTTATGGTTGCGGGGGAAGGGTTTGAACCTTCGACCTCCGGGTTATGAGCTGCTGTCGGCGGTTCAATCCGTTGGGTTCAGGCGCTTTTTGGCACTTTTTACTCCGGAAATCTGCCAATTCCCGGAGGTCATATGTTCTCTGCTCCGCACGAATTTTTCCTGTTCTGGGTCAGATTCTGGGTCAAAGTTTTGCCAGCCTCAGATTTT
>ERZ1643246.2253-NODE-2253-length-18785-cov-5.912600_pt1 | contig 18785 bp, 12 predicted proteins | sample MGYA00579265_ERZ1643246 | MGnify/ENA primary metagenome ERZ1643246 (study PRJEB29033, sample SAMEA4952261) | chicken gut metagenome | biome: Broiler Chicken; feature: Gastrointestinal Tract; material: Caecum | place: Ireland | collected 2018 | study: Broiler...
ACCCACGACCTTCTGGTCCCTAACCAGACGCGCTACCAAGCTGCGCTACACCTCAGTATCCTAAACAGCGAAACCTATTATACTTAAAATCGGCAGAATTGCCAAACGTTTTTGGCCATGTTTTGCAAAATTTTTTGAAAATATTTATGATGCAACCACGATTTTGAACCCGCCAGTCATAAAAAATTCAAATTTTGCCAAATTGAGTGCTCTTTCGCTTTGCTTTTTCCGGCAAAGTATGTTATATTGTTGGGGTAAACTTTGCAGGTGTCGCCTAGCGGTATGGCGTCAGCTTCCCAAGCTGATTTCGGCGGGTCCGACTCCCGTCACCTGCTCCAGACAAAAAAGCGCCTTGGGGCGCTTTTTTGTTTGGAATTTATCGAATACGGGAGTCGGGGGGAGGCAAGGCAACTTTGTTGCCGCAGGTCGGAGGTCTCCACCGACGACAAAACAGCGGTTATCCGCTGTTTTCCGTGCGCGTCCGCTCAAGGCGCGACTCCCGTCACCTGCTCCAGACAAAAAAGCGCCTTTCAGGTGCTCCCCCCTTATACTAGCGGCGGCGCAGTTCAAGCACTGCGCCGCCGCTCTCTGTCGCAACAATCGACGACAGCACCGGATACGGCCACAAAAGTTTCACCCTGCAGACAAGACTGCCCGATTCAGAGCTTCCCGCTTTTGAGCGAACGGAAAAAGTGCATGTTCTGAACGACCCTTTCGTCGTCGGGCTTTATTTCCGCCGCAAGCCCGTTGAAGCGCTCCGCGGCGGCCGCGTCGCCAAGGCGGTAATTTATGACGCACAGCTGCATGCAGGGAATGAAGTCGCAATAATCGGACTGAAAAAAGGCGCCGTTTTTAAGATCGCGCGGGAGGCGCATGGCAGTTTCGTACCAGAATTTTGCGGCGGCGAGATTGCCCGCTTCGAGCAGTCTTTCGCCGAGCATGCAGCAGGCGCGGCTGTCGGGCGCGCTTACCGAAAAGCTCCTTAAAAGGGCGGCGACGGCGCGATCCTGATCGCCGAGGGCCGAATAGGCGGCATGGAGCGTAAGGCAGGCTTCCGCCCTGTTCTGTTCCCACCCTTCGCCTTTAAGGTAGCGTTCGAGCACGGCGGCGCATTCGGCGTGCATGTTGTTGAAATAGAGTTCGCGGCCATAATAAAACAGGTCGCGCGGAGCAAGCGGTTTGCCTGAGGCGATGAGACCCTGATAGATGCGGAGGTTGCGCATCGGCTGCGGCGGCCTTACCTTTTCGTGGCGGATGACGGCGTCAGACCACACGATCCTGCCGCGCGGCTCTACTGCCTCGTGCACGGCGCCCTTCCACTCGAACCCGAACGAACGCCTGAAAATGCGCTCGCGGTAGTATTCGAACGCCGGCCTGCCGCCGCTGAACGCCGCAGCGTAGAGCAACATTGCCACGTCGTAATTTTCCATTTCGTCTTTCAGCGCGCAGATCCTGCGCACGTCCTCTTCGGCCACTACGTCGTCGGCGTCCAGCCACATCACAAGGTCGCACGAAGCTTTGGAAAAAGAGAAATTGCGTGCGGCGGAAAAGTCGTCGCACCACGCAAATGAAAACACCTTTTCCGTATAATTGCGGGCGACCACGGCGGTGCCGTCGGAAGAACCGGTATCGACTATCACAATCTCGTCGGCGAAGGGCTGCACACAGCCGAGGCAGCGGGCGAGGGTAAGTTCCTCGTCCTTAACTATCATGCACAAGCTAAGAGTCATACTTTATTATATGAAGCTGCTGTCCGCGCGTGATTGACAGCGGCGCTTTGCCGCAGTATAATCATAAAAAACGAAAACGGGAGAAAGACCCATGAGAAAGAGCGACAGAGAGATAACGGCCCATGCGGAAGTACTGAAACTGCTCGACGGCTGCGACACGATAAGGGTGGCCATGCACGACGAACCCTACCCCTACGTCGTGCCGCTATCGTTCGGATGGGAGCAGACGGCGGACGGGCTTTTTATATACTTCCACTGCGCCAAAGAGGGCAAAAAACTTGACCTTATAGCGCGCGACGGCAGAGTGTGCGTAGAGGCGGACACGCTGCACGGGTATACCGACACGGGACACAGCGTCACCGCCGATTACGAGAGCGCGATAGCCTTCGGCAGAGCGGAGCGCGTTTTCGGCAGCGAGCTGGAACACGGGCTCGAACTGCTTTTGAAACACTGCAAAGTTGACGGCTACAGCGCGCACGAATGCGCCGCCCTGAATATCACCGCAGTCGTGAAAATAAGCGTAGAAAGCATCACCGCAAAGCGCAGATTCAAGCATTGATCGCGGCATATATGCCCGTCAATTGCATTCAAGGATATAAAAAAAAGCGGGCTGATCCGCCCGCTTTTTTTATATCTTTTTTTATTCAGTTCCCGAAAAACTCGCGATAGATGGCCTTGATGCACTTTTCGCAGTCTTCATTCTTTACGCCCACTATGATGTTCAGCTCCGAAGAACCCTGGTCTATCATCCTGACGTTTACGGAGGCCTCCGCCATGGCCTTGAACAGCCTTGCCGAGGTGCCCACCGAAGAGGACATGCCGTGGCCAACGGTGGCGATGAGCGCGATATCTTCGGTGACCCTGAGGGTATCGGGCTGCACGGCCTGCTTTATGTCCTGCAGGATAAGTTCAAGCTTGCCGTCTTTGAGGGCGGCGCTCTCCACCACCACCGACATCGTATCTATGCCCGAGGGAATATGTTCGACGGGCACACCGTACTTTTCGAGCACGGAGAGCACCTTGCGGACGAAACCTATCTGCGCGTTCATCAGCGACTTTTCGATGAAGATTACGGTGAAATCCTTCTTGCCCGCTATGCCGGTGACTATGCTGCCGCTGGGTGTATAGTAGACGCTTGGCAGGATGAGCGTGCCGTCGTCTTCCGGACGGAAGGTATTGAGGATGTGGATGGGTATGTTGGCCTTGCGCACGGGAAAGATGGATTCGCTGTGCAATACGTTTGCCCCCATATACGAAAGTTCGCGCAGCTCCTTGTAGGAGAGCGCCTTTATGCGCCTGGAACTTTCGACTATCCTGGGATCGCAGGCGAGGAAACCGCTCACGTCCGTCCAGTTTTCATATGTGGTGGCGTTTACCGCCCTTGCGACTATAGCGCCCGATATGTCGGAACCGCCGCGGGAGAAGGTCTTCACCTTGCCGTCCGCGCCCCTGCCGTAAAAGCCGGGGAATACCGCCCGCGCGGCGCCGCGGAGAGCCTCGTTTATTGCCCTGTCGGACTTTTCGGCGTCGTATGCGCCGTTCGAGTCGAAGAAGATGACATCCTCGGCATCGATAAATTTTGCCCCGAGCACCTCCGCCATCACCCTTGCGGAAAGGTACTCCCCGCGCGAGGCGGTGAAATCCTCGCTCTTTTCCCTGTTGATGCGCACCTCGGTTTCGTCGAGCACGGAGCTTATGTCGAAGTCTATGTTCAGCTCCTTGACGATGCCGGTGAAGCGGTTGCGTATGAGCGCGAACGCCGCCCCGCAGGAGCCCTTCTCCTCCACCTCCCTGTAACACTCGTAGAGCATGTCGGTGACCTTTACGTCGCCCGAATAGCGCTTTCCGGGTGCGGAGACCACTATGAATTTCCTGTCTTTATCGGAGTCGATTATCGACTTCACGCGGTTCATGACATTGCCGTCGGCCATGGACGTGCCGCCGAATTTGCATACCTTTACAGCCATATGTATATTCCCTGTGTATTTTACTTTATGCGTTTAGCTTCGATATAGTACCGCTTTTCGCGGCCTTCGCCGAGCGAAAAAGTCTTTTTGGGCAGATTGCCGCCCCTCTCGATGAGCGGAAACAAGTCCTCTTTTTCTATCCGGGGCACAAGTACACCGACCCCACGGCGGGAAAGGGCGACAAGCTCGCCGTCGCCGTGGATATAGTCGGCCTCGCCGCCGAAGGCGGAAACGAACTTTTCTATGTAGTCGTCCAGCATGCGGATCCCGGAGGGCACATCGCGCGGGAAAGGCACTTCCGCGCGCTTCCCGCCGCAGACTACCACGGCCATGCCGTCCCCTTTGATATCCCAGCCGCGGACAAAATCTTCGGGATTGCCCGTCTTTACCAGCCTGTGTATGGGGTGAAACGTGAGCGCAGGGTCGTAGATGTTCACCGCCTCGCACAGCGCATAGCGCGCGGGATGAGTTTTACGCTGCGCGGCATCCAGCCCGGGTTTTATGCGCTCCCAGCACAGCTTCGCAGCCGCGAGGGAATGGTTGCCGTCGCCCGCAGCAAACAGCATGCCGCCGCGGGGGCACAGCTTATTGAACGCGTCTTTTACCTGTGCGGAATTTTCCACGAACGTACCCTTTACATGCCCGCCGCCCATGTTCAGGTCGAAGTCGTAGAGCACATTGCCCCTGCGCACCGAGGACAGCACGCAGTTTTCCGGATCGTCGTAGAGCACCATTACATGCGGCAACTCAAGCGGGGCGTCTTCGCGTACGCTTACGCGGGGCGGAAGACGGTCCATGACCGTGGCCTCGGTCGAGCGTATGAGCGCATCGCCGGTGCCGTCAAACGAATAACATTCCAGATCCACACCCAGCACTATGCCCGAACGAACGCCGTAAGGCAGGGTGCGCTCCACAAGGATAAAACCGGGAGGGAGCTGCCTGAACACGCCGCGCGAAAGATATTCGCGCATATTGGCGTTTATCCTTCCGATGCGGTGCGGAAGATCGTCTTTAAGATATATTTCGGGCAGAATGAGGTGATACGCGCTGAGTTTGCCGCGCGCGATCTCTTCGACCTGCCGCCAGTATGACGCGTCGCTTGTGAACTGGTCGCATGCGTTCACCGCCCACGCATACATGTCGTCTGTCTGCGGAAGCAGTATTTCAGGGATATATACCACCCCCTTTCGGGTAACAAACTTTCTTTTGCAGTCATCGGTGCAAAACCTCAGTTGAGGTTTATGAGCAGCACGGTGAGCGCCGCAAGCACTATTGCCAGAATCTTTATGGGCAGGTACTCCGTGAACAGACTCTTTATGAATTCGCTGAATTTTTTCATTCCTTAGCCTCCGCCGCAAGGTCGTCCCAATAATAGTCGCTGAGCGCGTTTTTGAGGTCTGCCGCATCGGCATACTTCTTTTTGACCGCTCCGTTCTTTACTATGGATATGATACCTGTCTCCTCCGACACCACGAGCGCCGTTACGCTGGCAACGGACGTTACGCCGAGCGCGGCGCGGTGGCGGCTGCCCATCTCCTTGGGAAGGTTGTCGCTCTGCGCGAGCGGCAGAAAGCAGCCTGCGGCATATATCCTGTTGCCCTCCACTATCATAGCCCCGTCATGCAGGGGCGCCTTGGGATAGAACACAGTTTCGATCATCTGTGCGGAGATCTCGGCGTTTACAACCGTGCCGCTTTCGATGATATTTTCCGGCAGGTTTTCGTTTGAAAGAACTATGAGCGCGCCTATGTTGTTCTTTGACATGTTCTGAAGCGCGCGCACCATCTCGTCTATGATGGCGTCGACGCCGCCGGCGCTCAGCTTGGGGCGGTCGCCCTTGCCCTTTACCATGCTGTCGAGCAACACGCGCTTGATCTCGGTGTTATACATCGTAAATATGAGCATGGACAGCATTATTATGACGATGAGCAGGAACTGCGATTCGATGTTGTTTGAAAAGGCGAACGCAAAACCGCACCAGACGACCGCAACAAGGAATATGACGATAAATTTATAGTTTTTGTTGATCTGCAAAACCTTGAAGACGTAGTAGAACAGTAAGGCGAAGAAGATAAACTCCATGACGTAAGAGACGCCGTTGGAACCGAAGCCGTTCCAGAACGCCTGAACCTTTTCAACAAAATCCTTCCAATTCACTTTATGCGGACCCCCGTAGTTATCTCTGCGCCGTGCACACGGGCCCTGCGCAAAGTTTTATACACAACATTATATAATTTTATCGGCAAAAAATAAAGCGTTTTTTCCTGCCGATTTCAGCCTTCGGGAAAAAATATGCGCGAACATATCAGTTTCCAGGCGCTTTCCTGCGTGAGTTCGCCGCACTTTACCGAAGATATCGCGGAATATATTTCACCGCACAACCCCTTCGCCCGCTCAAAACCGATGCGCCGCGCCTGCTCGCGCGAGCGCTTTACTCCGTACTCCTTCATGCCGAGCGCAGAGGCGAGCTGCTGATCGGGGAGGTCTGAATCGCATATCGTGCAGAGATTGCGCAGGTACGAAAACAGGCTGTTGAGCAGCGCCATGCAATCCGTGCCCTTAGAGAGCAGTTCGTCGGCTATCGCATAAAAAGCCGAGCAGTTTCCCGCCGCCACAGCGTTGGTCATTTCGTATATGCGGTAGTCGGCGTCCTTGTAGACGAGCTGCTCCGCCTCCTCTTCAGTCAGCGTGCCGCCGCCCTGCTTATAGATTATTATCTTCTTCACCTCGGTGGCCACGCGCGCCATGCTGCACAGGCACCAGCGGGCTATGTTCATGCACACTTCGGCGCTTGCCGCAACGCCCGCACGCTTTAATGTGAGATATATCCAGCGGGTGACAGTCTCCTCGTCGGCCTTGCCGCAGTCGACGTAATTTACTCCGTGCTTGCGCTTTAAGTCGCACGCGCCCTTTTTCCCGCCGCGGTTGACGATGATGAGCAGCGCCGTCCCGGGAAAATCGGCAAAGAAATCTTTAAGGTATTTTTCGTAGTCGGATTCCGAAGGGTAAAAGCCGCTCACCTTCACCACCCGTTTTTCCGCCATGAACGGATAGGCACTGAGCGCGTCGGTGAGGTCCTGTATCGCCCTGCCCTTGAGGGAGTCGCCGTCGAACGAGGCGAAGTTGAGTTCGGGATTGCGCAAAAATGCAGCTTTGAGCATGTGTTCGCCGGAGGAGAGAAAATAGTCGTCCTCCCCCTGCAGAAGAAAGATGCCGTCGCCGCCCTCCGCTATGAAATTTTTAAGCTCTGTAAACTTCACGAAACACCTCAGAGCAGCGCACCCTTGCGGGATATGTTGCCGATGGAATACATTTTACCATCTTTTGCGACAAATTGCAAGTCGCCGCAGTCGTATAAATTGAGCTGCGAATTGACCTTGGAAAAATATACCGCCGTTCCGTATTCGCAGGCACGGCTCTCCGCGGCGGCAAACAGCAGGTCGCAGCTTTCGAGCATGACATTTTCGCCGCAGCTTATGCCAATGCTTATGCCGCCGGCGTACGCCGCGAGGTCGTGGCTGCCGCAATACTCAAACTCGATGCCCGCTGCGGAAAAGGTGCGTTCGTAGTGCACGGTGACGCCGGAATAGGGCTGAAAGTGAAGGTTGTCCTGCCACACATACACATCGGAGCACTCCACGCCGGATCGCGTATAGGCGAGCACGCTTTCGTACCCGCCCAGAATTATCATTGCGCTGAGGTTCCCGCCGCCGTTTTCACCGACGAGGCCGGATATATCGTAGGCGGAAGGTTCTTCGGATAGCACGAGCACGCTGCCGCTGCGCGTAGAGAGCAGTACCGCCGCACTGCCTTCGCGCGCGGAGGCAGTTATCCTTACCCCGCCCGGCGGGATATAGTTGGCAAGGCCTATGCCGGAGGCCACCACCGCGGCGAGAACGCCCGCAACGAGCACGCGGAAACGCACCTTTATGTTGACGTGGCCGGATACGACGTACACCGCCAGAAAGTATGGAACGGCAAACGCGCCGAAGGTAAACCCGCTTATCAGGGCGCGCTCGGCACGTATTGTCACAAGCGCGGCGGTCACCGCCTCGGTGGGGACGGCGAATGCAGATATGAGCAACTGAGCGAGCGGCGGAATGACGAACGCCAGCAGCGTGAATGCAAATTGGACGGTGAATATGGCCGAAAGAACGGGCACAAAGATGATGTTGAGCGCCAGCGACGCCCAGCTTACGTAGCCGAAGCACGAGAGCAGGATAGGGAACGTCGCTATCTGCGAAGAGAGCGTCATGGCGGCGGCAGCGGCTATCACGCCGGGCAGTCTTATCCTTTTGAGCGCGCGCGTTACCGGCGCGCAGAACAGCGCTATGCCCGCGACAGCCGCAACCGACAGCTGAAAGCCGACGGAGATTATGTTGAGCGGGTTGACAAGCAGAACGGCGACGAACGCGAGCGCCACCGAGGCGAGGGCGTCGTACTTGCCGCATGCCAGCCTTACTGCCGCGGCGACGGCGCACATGATTGCGGCGCGCACCGCCGAGAGAGTGAAGCCGCACATGCCCGTATAGAAAAAGACGAGCAGCACGCTTATTGCCGCCGCGGGGAGCTTGCCCAGCCGCAGCCTCCTTAAAACAAAGCTGACCGCGCCGTAGACGAGCACTATGTGCATGCCCGAGACTGCAAAGACGTGCGCCACTCCGCCGTAGCGGAAGCTGTCCATGGTGGAAGTTTCTATATAGTCGGTGTTGCCGGTGTACATGGCGTAGACTATGGCCGCCGTATCGGGACTGAGATTGCCGAAATAGAGTTCGCGCACGGCAGAATTTATGCTGCCGAACAGCGAAAAGCCGTATTCCGATTCAAGCCCGTCCACCGGTGACGCCGAATAGCGGATATCCTGCAGCAGACGCTCGGAGTTGACCTCGCCGTATCCGAAGGGCTCGTAAACATACACGACGCCCGAAAATTCCACATCGTAGCCCACTTCGGCATATTCGCCGTAATCCTCGCCGAGATAGACGGTCATGCAGCCGCCGACAGGCACGCCGTCGGCGATGATGCCGCTGAGTTTTATGTATTCGCCGCTCTGCGTGCGGGACTTTTCGAACACCGTGCCGCGGATACGGCACACGGCCGAATCGGGCAGCGGAGTATCGGTGTAAGAGCGCAGCCTGAACACGACGCCGAGCGCACCGTATAAGAACAGCAGGGCAGAGAGCACCGCGACGACTATGCCGACGGTGCTGCGCCTTATTATGAACAGTACTATGAATGCGGCGGTGACGGGGATGATGGCGACCATCCACCACAGCGGCACACTGTAATATGCCGAGAGGTAGGCAAAACCCGCACCCGCGCCTATGGCGAACGCCAGCACCACCGCCGCGCGCACGTTGAGCAACTTTTTCATATTCGCTAAAACGGCAAAAGGCCGCAGCGTGCAAGCGCTGCGGCCGCCTTGTCAGGTAAGGGAAATTTTATCGGAAATGCTGCGCACGAAGATGCCTTTCGACGCGCCGTAATCTATGCAGGAATTGATGAACGCCGAAAACCTGTCTGAAAGGCGCGGCACTTTGAGTTCGCGCTGGACGGCGGCGGTGAGCTCGTCGGAATACATGCTCACTTTGCTTAAAAGTATGCTCTTCACCAGCGAGATTATGTCATAGGGAGTGTAGTCGCTTTCAGAGGTGCGCAGCTGCACGCCCTCCTCCACGCGGTACCTGTCGAACGCTGAGTATTTGTCGGCGCGGAAGTAGTACCTTGTGCCGAAGATGTCGGCATGACGGTAGCCGCAGCCTTCGATGAGGGAATTGAGCTTGGCTTCCAGCTTTACGCCGTGCTTGAATATGCCGTAGGCGGAGAGCACGCGCTTCATCAGGAAGGGGGCGGAGATGGGCTCTTCGGCGGCGACGACGGCTTTTATCGCCCTGATTATTTCGGCGTCGTGTTCGCCGGAAAGTATATACTGGGCGTCGACCTGCTTTTCTTCGAGCTTTGCGGCGCGGTATGGACGCTTATAGCCCGATGCGACGGTCTTGCCGCCCGAGCACAGCCTGTCGAGGTATTCCTTTATCTTTTTGATCTCGCGCTTGGGATTGTTGAAGAAGTTGATGGAATACAGCCTGATGACGTTCCAGTTGTTGCGCTTTAAGGTCTGCACCTGCATCACAGTGCGATCCTTTACGGAGAACCGACTTTCGCCGTCGCACAGAATGGCGAGGATGAAATTGTGCTTGTTCTTGGGATCGACCACGGCGACGTCTATCTTGAAGTCGGAGACACCCACGTCGCAGCGGCAGTCGTAACCGTAGTTGGAGAGCTCCGCAGCCACATACTTGCCTATGCCGGACCTGTTTATTATCATCTCGTCGCTCTTTACGGCGATGCTCGTGCGCCCCTTTTCGGCAAATTCGAGGAAGGCCTTCAGCCCCGCCACTCCGCGCGAATTGGTGCGGGAGAGGTCTATCATGGAATAGCGCATGGAGGAATAGACGAGCATCTCTTCCCTTGCGCGCGACACGGCGACGTTCAGCCTGCGCCAGCCGCCGTACTGATTGAGCGGGCCGAAGTTGAGCGAGATCTTGCCCATCCTGTCGGGGCCGTAGCATACCGAAAAGATTATGACGTCGCGCTCGTCGCCCTGAACGTTTTCGAGGTTCTTGACGAACAGCGGTTCGTCGCGCTCGTAGGCCGCCTCCTCCAGCCTGTTCTCCTGTATGGCCTTAGAAAGAAGCCTTTCGATATAGTTCTGCTGAGGAGTGGAGAACGTGACTATGCCTATGCTCGAGCGGCGAAGTTTTTCGTCCTTTAACCTGCGCACCACTTCGCTCACCACGGCGTCGGCCTCCTGCCTGTTGCACTTGGTGGCGCCGCGGTCGTACACGCCGTCGGCAATGTAATTGAGCTTTACTTTGCTGTCGAGCGCGTCGGGCGAAGGGAAGGTGCACAGTTTGCCCGAATAGTACATTATGTTCGAGAAAGCTATGAGGCTTTCGTGCTTGCTTCTGTAGTGCCAGCTTAAATGCATCTGAGGCATGCCGAGGGCAAGGCAGTCGTCGAGCACGCTGTCGAGATCCTCCGCCTCCATCTCCTCCTCGTCCTGGCCGAGCGCCATGAAGAATGTGGTGGGCGAGAGCTGCTTGGGGTCGCCGACTATAACGGCGCTCTTTGCCCTTGCAAGGGCGGGGACGGCCTCGCATGTGGGCATCTGCGACGCTTCGTCGAAGATTACCATGTCGAACAGGTCGGGCTCGGACGCGAGGTACTGCGACACCGTGAAGGGGCTCATCATCATGCAGGGCGCCGCGACGCCGAGCAGCTGGGGGATCTCGGCAAACAGCGAGCGCAGATTTATCCTGTTTATATTGCCGCTCGTCTGCCGTCTGAACGCGGTGAGTTCGAGCGTGAGCGGCCCTTCGGTATCGGGCGAGGGCAGCCGCGAGATAAGATCGTGCCTTATCTTTGCGCGCGTGGCGGCAGCGAACTCCTCTGTGAGCATGGCAAACTTTGCCGCATTTTCGTCGAGCATGCTGGCGGAGAAGTGCGAAAGCTCTTCGTCGGCGGGGATGTTGGTCTGGACGAAGTTGCGGTAAATGTTCTTGCGGAAGGACGAGAGGATCTGCTCGCCGCTTATCCTGCCGCTCTCCATGGCGTCGGTGATGAATGTGAGGCCCATGTCGTTGAGCTGCTTTGCGGTGTTCTTGTAGCGGCACCAGCCGTGCAGCATGTCGATGTTGTCGATGAGCGCGCCGCACTTCGCGGTGTAGTATTCGAATATATCCTCGTCGGCGGAGAAAGTCTTGTCCGCCGCGGTCACCTTGTTGAAGTGTTCCCTTGCGGAGATGAAGGACTTCGCGGCGGCGATGACTCCGTTTATGAGCGGCTTTGCGTATCCGCCCATTATATGGTTGCACACGCTGTTGAAGGCGTCGGCGTTATAGTCCATGAACACCTGCGCGCACAGCTGATGCAGTTCGTAGAGCGGTTTTAAGAACGCCTCCCTCTTCTTTTCGTTTATTCCTCCGCCGAGCGCCGTAAAGTTCTGCGAAAGCGGAGTGTTCCTGAGTATCCTGCCCTCCGCCTGCCACAGTTCGTACGCGCGCTTCACCCACTCCTGCTCCTCTTTTTCGGGTATGCGCGCCTTGGCGCACTTGTTTATGCGCTTTATGACTGCGAGCACCGTGCGCGAGGAGCGGTAATTTTCGCCCCAGTTGTCGAGCTCCTTTTCAAGGTCGGGCGCATACCTGCCTATATCGGGCAGCGAATTGAAGCGCGTGAACCAGAGCTTGCACACGTTGTCGTACAGGACGTTGGCGTTATAAAATTTATAGAACTGCTCTTCGTCGCATGCAAAAAACTGGTCGAGGGTGCCGTCGCGAAGGGTGGACACTATCTTTATGAAGCCCTCGAGTTTGCGCGAAGTGAAGGTGCTTATCTTCTGATTGAAGGTATCGAGGAACAGCCCCATGTAATTTTTTAGGTGCTTGAGCTCTGCAAGCACTACCTCCGCCGCGCACTGCACAGCGTCCTTCACGTCGCCCGAACAGTCGGTGATGTTGACGTTTTCGAACGGAGAGCGGTAGACGCCGCCGCACTCCTTGGCCGCTATCTGCGCATCCACAAGCATCTTTTCGCACTTTTCCAGCTTCTCTTTGGTGAGGCTGTCGTAGAAAGTGCTCTCGATATTCACAAGCTCGGGTGCGGACTTGTTCTGCAGGTAGTAGAGTATGCCCTCGTAAACGGAGACGCCCAGCCTGCGCTTTTTATGCAGCGCGGCATAGGGACGGGCGAGTTCGCCGCGCGTTTCGGCGATCGCACTGCCCTCTTCGGTAAACTTTTCTTCGGAATAGTCGTCGCGCAGCGTGAGAGTGTTTTCTATCGTCTTGATTATCGCCGCCTTGTCGGCAGTCCTGCCGGTGGAAAATTCAAGGCAGAAGTCGCCTATACCTATATCGTCCAGGCGCTTTTTCACGACGGAGAGTGCAGCCTGTTTTTCCGCCACGAACAGCACGCGCCTGCCCTTGCTGAGCGCGTTGGCTATCATGTTGGTTATCGTCTGGCTCTTGCCGGTGCCGGGAGGGCCGTGCAGCACGAACGTGGTGCCCTTGGAGGATTCCGCCACCGCGTCGAACTGCGAACTGTCGCACGGGAGCGGGACCAGAATGTCGCAGGGGTCGGCGGTATCTTCATTTTCGCCGCTGAGCTTGTTGCCCGAGAGCTTGTTGGTGTTGGTGAGCAGGCTGGCGATGAGCGGGTTGCTTTTATAGCGGGAGATATTGTTCTTGACGTCGCTCCACATCGCGTAGCGGGCAAACGTGAACTGGGCGCAGTAGATGTCCTCGGTGACCTCCCAGCCCTTTATGTCCGCCGTTTTGGAGCGGAACAGCGCGAGCATCTCGCTCACCGAGAGGCCCTTGCCCTCCATTCCGCGTATGTCGATGCCGAATTCCTGTTTGAGAAATTCGAGCAGCGTGGTATTCACCGTGAGGTCTTCGCCCTTTTCGAGCGTTACGCCCTGCTGGCGGGTGCGGCGCAGCCTTACCGGCAAGAGCGCTATGGGGGCGTACTTCACCTCCGTTTCGTCGCTGTGTTTCCATTTAAGGAAGCCGCACGCAAGGCAGAGCGTGTTGGCGCCCACTTCCTCTTCCGCGGTGCGCGCCTTGCGTATGAGCGCCGAAGCGTTTTCGCCGAGGGCGGACGCACCCTCGTATGTGCGGATCACGCCGGATGAGAGCTCGATATCTATCAGCTCTTTGAGCGCGCGCACGCTTGCGCTGCCCCCGAAATACGCCGCGTCCTTTATGGGCGCCGCATACGGGAGTATGTTGAACTTGTCGCCGTTTTCCAGTCCGCTTATAAAGGCGGATACGTCCGCCGAAACGATGTGCAGGCAGTCGTGCCTGTACCTGAAATTGAGCAGATTGTTTTTGAGCGAAAGATCCAGAAGGCGGCGCTGCCACGTAAGCTCCTTGGAGGCGTTCTTTTCCAGCGCGTACTTACCCGCGTCGATGAGTTCGTCGGGCTTCTGGTCGTAAGAGAGCTGCGCTTCGCCGAGCAGCTCGTACCTGCCGCCCTGCTTTACCTTGATGGGTATGGGGAACACGCCGCCTATGCGGCAGCGCCTGATATCGACGCACGCCTCGTATTCGCCCTGTTTAAGACGTGACGCAAAGTGGCTCTGGCTGGTGGTAAAGCTGGCATTTTTGTGCGAGAACAGGTCGTTGACGTCGAACACCGCGAGGTTGTTCACGCCGTCCTGAATATACTTTTCGATGACCTGCATATCGTCCTGCACGGTCGCAGTGAAGCAGCTTTCGTACAGCCATACGCCCGCGGCAACACTGTCTTTGCCGACGATGACAACGGGATTGAGTCTGGCAGCCTCGAGGCAGGAGGCATAAAGAAGAGCCATTTCGAGCGGGGTGGCGGACTTTGAAGATATCACCTTTGTGATGGCGCCCGCGCTGACCGCCCCGTCCATGGGCTGCTGAGGCTCGGCCTCGACGTTCTGCCTGTGTATTGCCGTGAATATGGCGGCCGCGGCGCCGCGCACGGCGTTGCGGTCGTTGCCGGAATACCCGCTCCATTCCGAGGAGTATCCCCAAGTTTTAAGTTGCAGTCCCGCCTCGGCAAGTATCTTCTGGCAGTCGGCTATCCTCGGACGGACGAGCGAGGCAAGCATTTCGGCATTGCCCGAAAGCCCGCCCCAGAAATCTATGGGCAGGCAACTTACCGAAGCCGAAAGTTCGCACACCTTTACCTTGCCGCCCGTGACCGTTATGGTGACGGTGCAGGGTTCGGGCTGTTCGAGTTCGGCAAGGTATTTGGGGTTGAGCAGCTTGTCTACCGTGACCTCCACGCTGCTTTCCGGCGGGAGTTCGCTTACCTGCACCGTGCGCGGAAGAATGAGCGGCGTGCTGCCCGCAACCGTCACGGTCAGGTCAGAGACTGCCTCTTCGCCGCGGTTGTGCAGCCTGAACGCCGTGAACAGCGGCATGCGGCAATAATATGTGGCATAACTGACGGTGTCTAAAAGCTCGCCTTCAAGCTCTATCGCTTCGGCAAGCTGCTTTGCTTTTTTCGTGGTTGCCATAATTTAACTTTTCACCTCTGAACCATTATACACCATCGGCCGCCGACCCTGCAAGGGTATAGGCGAAAAAAACGGAAAAGCCGACAAATATTTTTCAATTTATTGACCCGTCCTGCGGCGATTATCCCCGCAGGCGCGCCGGCAGGCGACCGCAAAACAGAAGCCCGCACAGGCGTCTGCACGGGCCGGTTTTGCAATTACATACGCATATATGCCGCAAACAACGCTCAGCGGATGACGGCAAGTTCCTTCAGTGCACGGGTATATGCAATATACTTTTCGTTATCTGACATATCCGAATCGGCCACCGCGACGGCTGTAAATTCCAGGCCCTTGCTCTCGTATACCGTCATGAGATTTATTCTGGACTTCGAGACCTTTCCCGTTTCGCGGATGACGTTATAATTTTTCCTTGCGAACTCTTTGAGGCGCGCTTCCGAGGTTATGACGGCCTTCAGCCCCTTCACGGGGGCGAGCCAGCCGCTCACCTTGCGCGGTTGAAGGCAGACTATCTCGGAGCCGTCGCAGCCGATGGACTGCATGTCTATTTTCAGCTCGCGCGCCACAAAATCGACTATCTGGTTGGTGTTGCGGTAATTCTGGTTGAGGGTATAGACCTTCTCTTCCACGGCAGACCAGTCAAACAGCCCGCGATAGGGGGTTATCTTCTGCATCATGTCTCCGAAAACATTGAAGCGCGCGCGATCGTTGACGTGTTTGAGGACGTAATATTCGCCCTCGGATATGTCCTGCCCTTCGTCGATGAACACGAAGGAGTGCTTTGGAGCGAGATCGTAGCCGAGCTTACACAGCATCAGGCACAGGGCGTATACGTCGGAGGGATAGAGCTTGCCCGATTTGACGCCGTATTTGCGGCGCGATCTTTTTACCGTTTCGCCGTAAAAATAACGCGCGACATCCACTCCGTTGTCGCACTTGCCTATCGCTACGAAACTGCTTTCGCCGCGCAGCACCTCGGCAAAATCGCATACTGCGGCAAACATCCCGCCGATCTCGCGCACATAGCCGATGTTGGATGCTATTTCCCTTTTAAGCTCTCTGCGCTTTTCCATGCGCTCCGCATAGGTGAACACCTCCGTCCCGCCGACGTTCGTCTTATAGCGGGAAAGGTCGCTTATCTCCCTGTCTACCGCTGAATCGAGCGCCGCGAGGTCGTCCTCGGCGTCGGCGCATACCTTTTCCGCATATCGGCTGACGTGACGGAGCGACTTGTAAAACGTGAGCAGCTGACGGTAGAAATAGCCGTAGATATCCATCCTCGCGTCGGTAGCGACGAGAGTGAGAAACTCTGCTATGTCGCCGACGCAGTTGAACAGCTTGCGGAAGGGCTTGGTATAATACAGACCCCCGCCCGCCTTTTCCTTTATTTCGCCGAGCACGCACCGCCTTACGCGCAGACTTGCGTTCTTGATGCGCTCGTACAGCTCGGACTGACGGCGGCATCGGGAGATCACCTCATCAGAAAGCTTGCGGCACTCCTCCGAGGCGAACATGCCGTGAACGCCGTCGTATATCTTTGCAAGGCGCGCCTCCACGTCGGATATGAACGCCGGAGAATAGATATATGAAAGGTAGCCCTCGGGCGGGCGTTCGGAATGTTCGACTCGCCCCGATATGTCGATGCCCTGGCTCCTGAGCAGGGCGGCAAAGTAACTTTCGATGGTGCCGGTCTTTACCTTTTCGAGCTCGAGCACCGCCGAAAGCTCGTCGATGAAGGAGTTGAATGAATCGGACGGCGTGATGACGAGCACGTCGCGCGGTTTTACCCCCTCGTTGTTGTACATGATATATGAAAGCCTGTGCAGCATTATCATCGTCTTGCCGCTGCCGGCTATGCCCTGCACGGCAAAGTGCGCGTCCTCGGGCAGGGTGATTATCTCGTATTGCTTCTCCTGAATGGTATCGATTATGTCGGTGATGCCGCTCTTTTCCTTGCGGCTCTTTATCACCTCGCGCAGGAACGGATCGAATATGACGGCTTCGTCGCGCCCGCCGATCTCTTCGGGAGCAAGGTAATCCTTTACCGAGAGGTATTCGTTCTGCATGCCGATCACCTTGCCGCTGCGCGTGCGCAGGGCGCGGCGGAGCACCAGCTTATAGCGGTAGTCGTTTATGGTGAAGGCGATGCGGCTCTTCTGGTAATACCTGCGGGCGAGCGGAGCACGCCAGTCGACTATCTCCAGCCCCTCGTCGCCGCGCTTGCCGATATAATAACTGTTGTAGCCTTCCTTGTCGTCGACCACGTCCATGCGGGCAAAGTACGGTTCATCGAAAAACGGCTTGTAACTTTCAATCTTAGCGCGGGCGGCGGCGACCTCGGCACGGAGCTGCAACACCTTGCGGTAGCTTTCGGCGTTGTAGTCGGGATCCGAAGTCAGTCCGGCTATCTGCTCTTTGAGAGAAGCTATCGTCCTTTTGAGACCGTTAATATAGATATATCGCAACATAGACATTACGGCAGCGATGTGTTCCTCCTCGTACGCCGTCTGCCTGTCGCCGTCGAGCAAGTCCAAAAAGAACTGTTTATCCGGCTCCTTATGCGGGTCTATTATCTTTTTGATCTTATTTAAGTCTGCCATTGCTGCCCCGTTTCCTTGCCGCTCGCAAGATTGTATATTTCATTTTAACACGAAAACCCAAAAAAATCAATACCCGCACCAAATTTTGACTCACAGAAAAACGGAGCGGCAAGCGCCGCTCCGCATGTCAATCATCAATTTACATATTCTGCATATATAACTTGTATTATACGCTGATATATGACAATATAACTTTATAATTACACAAAAAACAAAATAACCTATGAAATGTTAACCCGGCAGTGCTTTGTTTTTAAGTTTATTTTTTACGCACGCTTCGTATGTGAGCACGGTAGCGGCGACGCCCACGTTGAGGCTGTCGCACTTGCCGAGCATGGGGATGGCTATCATGCTGTAAGCGCCGTCGTACCATTCGCGCGCGATGCCGTAGCGTTCGCTGCCCACGATAAGCGCGGTATTTTTGCCGAAGGGCTCGTCGTAGTAAAAGCGATCTGCGCGGGTATCGGCCAGGTAGATCGTAAAGCCGTGCTCCTCCAGCCACCTGCGGCAGTCAGCCACGCTCTCAAACTCAAACACGGGCACGGTGAGCACTGCGCCCTGGCTGGATTTTATCAGCTTTGGATGCGTCATACGGACTTTGCGGTTGCAGAAAAATACGGCATCGGCGCCGGCGCCGTCGGCCATGCGCAGCATGGTACCGGCATTACCGGGGATCTCCACGCCGTCTATGACCAGCACAACGGCCTTGGGCGGAGGAACAAAATCGGAGATATTCCTCTGCGGGAGCGCCGCAAGTGCCATCACCCCGTCGGGCCTGTCCTTTTCGGAGATCTTTTCATAAGTCTTTGCAGACACGGTGAAACGTTCGGACGTGCGCGCGGAGAGCTGCTTGACAAGCTCCATTACCTCCGGCGTGCGCACGTACTCGGGGCAGACTATCACGCTTTCGATATGGGTGCCGAACCTGTTGCACATTGAAGCCAGCCATATACCCTCGGCCGCGAACAGTTTCTGCGGGTTTGGCTTTGTGTTTGCGATTATGCCCTTGACTCGCTTGATTATTCCGTTGTGTTCGCCTATCGGCCTGAATCCGAGAGAGCCGAGCAGCTCTTCAAAATCTTCGGGCATTGCACCACCTTTGTTCCATTGCCGCAGGCAAGCGCCCGCGGCAACGGATGACAGATTTATATTGGTTTTTATAGCAACAATGTATTGCGACGCAGAGGCGCGCGTTCTATTTTTAATATTTGACCTTATTGTTCTTCGGCGGAAGCCGAAGGCCTTGAAAAACGCGATTGTGCGAGCAAGACGAGGCGCGCGAGTACGACCGACGGGAGTTTACACGGGAGTAAATGACCGAGGGCGCACGCAGCGCAACAACGTATTGCGAAGCAGAGGCGCGCGTTCTATTCTTAGTATTTGACCTTATTGTTCTTCGGCGGAAGCCGAAGGCCTTGAAAAACGCGATTGT
>ERZ1643246.2254-NODE-2254-length-18781-cov-7.406494_pt1 | contig 18781 bp, 18 predicted proteins | sample MGYA00579265_ERZ1643246 | MGnify/ENA primary metagenome ERZ1643246 (study PRJEB29033, sample SAMEA4952261) | chicken gut metagenome | biome: Broiler Chicken; feature: Gastrointestinal Tract; material: Caecum | place: Ireland | collected 2018 | study: Broiler...
AAGCCCGTAAATAAAGGCTTTCTGGCCCACCGCCGACTATTCAAACTCAATCGTCCCCGGCGGCTTACTCGTCAGATCATACATCACTCGATTAACCCCTCTGACTTCGTTAATAATCCTGCTCATAACCTTACTGAGCACCGCATACGGAATCTCCGCCGCCTCTGCCGTCATAAAGTCCACCGTATTCACGGCCCGCAGCGCCACCGCGTAATCATAGGTTCTCTCATCCCCCATTACGCCCACGCTTCTCATATTCGTCAGCGCCGCGAAATACTGTCCGATCGTCTTATCCAGTCCCGCATTAGCGATCTCTTCCCGATAAATCGCATCCGCATCCTGAACGATCTTCACTTTTTCAGCTGTAATCTCACCGATGATCCGGATTCCCAGTCCCGGACCCGGGAAGGGCTGGCGATACACCAGATACTCCGGAATTCCCATCTCCAGACCGGCCTTGCGGACCTCATCCTTGAACAGATCGCGGAGCGGCTCGATGATCTCCTTGAAATCCACATAATCCGGCAGGCCGCCCACATTGTGATGGGATTTGATCACCGCGGACTCGCCGCCCAGACCACTCTCCACCACATCGGGATAAATGGTTCCCTGCACCAGGAAATCCACGGCGCCGATTTTCTTCGCCTCTTCCTCAAACACACGGATAAATTCTTCGCCGATGATCTTTCTCTTTCTCTCCGGCTCTTCCACGCCTTTCAGCTTGCTGTAAAACCGCTCCTGAGCGTTCACACGGATAAAATTCAGATCGTACGGGCCATCCGGACCGAATACCGCTTCCACCTCGTCGCCTTCATTTTTCCGGAGAAGGCCATGATCCACAAACACGCAGGTCAGCTGCTTGCCAATGGCCTTGGACATCATGACCGCCGCCACGGAAGAATCCACGCCGCCGGACAGCGCGCACAGTACTTTTCCGTTACCCACTTTTTCGCGGATAGCCTTCACGGAATTTTCCACGAATGCATCCATCTTCCAGTCACCGGCACAGCCGCACACATTTTTCACGAAGTTGTTGATCATCTTCGTTCCCTCTGCCGTGTGCAGTACCTCCGGGTGGAATTGAATGGCGTACAGCTTCTCCTCCGCGGTTTCCGCCGCAGCCACCGGACAGTCCGCCGTATGGGCAGAAATCTCAAAGCCCGGCGCGGTTCTGGCAATATAATCAAAATGGCTCATCCAGCAGATCGTGGGAGTGGAAACGCCGTCAAAAATCTTTGATGAAGTCTTATCGATAAGAACCTCCGTTTTTCCGTACTCTCTCACATCCGCCTTCTTCACTTCCCCGCCCAGCACATGCATCATAAGCTGTGCGCCGTAGCAGAGCCCCAGCACCGGGATTCCCAGTTTAAACAGCTCGTCGGTATAGGTAGGGGAATCCGGCAGATAACAGCTGTTGGGACCTCCGGTAAGAATGATTCCCTTAGGATTCATCTCTTTAATCCTGCTGATATCCGTTTTGTAAGAATAAATCTCACAGTAGACATTACATTCCCTGACCCGGCGGGCCACCAGCTGATTATACTGGCCGCCGAAATCAAGAACGATCACTAATTCATTCTTCAAACTTATCCTCCTGTAACATACGGTTTCCCCTCAAAACCACAGGGATCTGACCGTTTTTTATGTTTCCATTATAGTGGAACCATCGGGGTTTTACAAGTGTTTCCTTCCATTACGGACCATCCTGCGTACACGCATGCATTTACGGCAGAAAATCCATCGGTTTTCCCGTTGCCGCCTGCCGCAAATATCTGACTATTCACCGGATGCCGCAATCTTTGGGGCCTGTCATCGGATGTTCTCCTGCCAGTACTGCAGAAGCTGCTGCCGGGTATTCAGAGAAGGATCGTCCAGCACCGCCTCCAAAAGCGACTGCAAAATTTCTCCCATCTGCGGTCCCGGCTGCACACCGCAGGCAATCAGATCCTTTCCGGTGACAGCCAGGGTTTTCATGGAAACACACTGTCCTTTTTCCACAACCTCCCGGAAAATCCGTTCCACACCGTCAATACGGGCCAGTTTTTCGGCCCTGTGGTACTCGCTCTGGGCCAGGGTATCCGCCCGCTGAACCTTCAGAAGCATGGGGAACAGATCCTCTCCCATCTGGCAGACCGCCCGGCGCACTGCCCGGGCCTCCGGCCGCACCCGGTAATCATGCCACTGAACCAGGCGGGTGACCTTCCGGATGGTATCATTGTCAAATTTCAGACGACGGAGAATTTTTTCCGCTATCACCCGGCTGATCTCCCCGTGTCCTTTGAAATGATCCCGCCCCGTCTCATCGGTGGTTCTGGCATCCGGTTTGCCCATGTCATGCAGCAGCATGGTCAGACGCAGCACCTTATCATTCTCCACCTGCTCCATGGCCCAGACCGTATGCTCTCCCACACTTCCCCGGTGATGGGGCGTATTCTGCGGCGTATCCATCATCCGGTCAAATTCCGGAAGGATCACTTTTGTAATTCCTGCCTGCCACAAAACGGCCATCATTTCCGGACGATCCGATACCAGGAGTTTCACCAGCTCTGTCTGAATCCGCTCCGCACTGATCTTTTTCAGCGTGGGCGCCAGCTGTCGGATGGCCTCCTCCGTCTCCGGAACAATGGTAAATCCCAGCTGAGCCGCGAACCGTACCGCCCGCAGAATCCGCAGGGCATCCTCCCCGAACCGCTTCCGGGGATCTCCCACGCAGCGGATCACATGGCGCTGCAAGTCCTGCATCCCGCCGAACCGGTCGATCAGACCTTCCCTGGGATTGTACGCCATGGCATTAATCGTGAAATCCCTCCGCATCAGATCATCAGTCAGGCTGGAGGTAAATTCCACCTGTTTGGGATGCCTGCCATCCTCATACTCACCGTCAATCCGGTAGGTAGTCACCTCATACCCGTTTCCTCCCGTCAGCACCGTCACCGTACCGTGCTTCAGTCCGGTATCCACCGTCCGGGGAAACAGCGCTTTCACCTGCCAGGGGTCCGCGGACGTGGTAATATCCCAGTCGTCGGGCGTCCGCCCCAGGATGGAATCCCGCACACAGCCGCCCACGGCATAGGCCTCGTATCCGTTGGCCTGCAGCACATCGATAATCATCATCACGCCTGCCGGCAGTTTCAATTTCACACACTCACTCCTTATCCATCGCCTGCGTTTTCCTCTGAAACGAAAACACACCTGCCCCGCGGCAAACCGGCGGGGCAGACTATCAGTTTCCGGAAATTTTTAAAATCAACTTTGTCTTAATATGCGCGTCCCCAGTAAACCATTTTCTTCGCCGGTTTTCCACAGCAGACGCACACGTCGGAAAGCTGTTCCTGTTCAAAGGGAATGCAGCGGGAGGTTGCGGCCGTATCTTCCTTGATCTTGTCCTCGCAGGCCTGATCTCCGCACCACATGGCTTTGATAAATCCCGGCTTCTCATTGATGGTTTTTACAAACTCCTCATAATTTGTTGCCACATAGGTATGGGAATCCCGATGAGCTCTGGCGGTCTCCAGCATATTTTTCTGAATAGCATCCAGGATCTCGGGAACCTTCATGGCCAGTTCCTCCATCTTCACGGTGATCTTCTCACCGGTATCCCGGCGCGCCACCACGGCCTGGCCGGCCTCGATATCCTTGGGACCACATTCAATTCTCACCGGAATGCCGCGCATCTCCTGCTCCGCAAACTTGAATCCCGGGCTCTTATCGGTCACATCCGTTTTCACCCGCACGCCGGCCTGGCGCAGCATCTCCTCCAGCTGAGCGGCTTTCTCCAGCACACCCTCCTTTTTCTGCTGGATGGGGATGATCATGGCCTGCACCGGAGCAATTCTGGGCGGCAGCTTCAGACCGCTGTTGTCTCCGTGTACCATGATGATAGCCCCGATCATCCGGGTAGTCATGCCCCAGGAAGTCTGATGCACATACTGCAGCTTGTTCTCTTTATCCGTATACTGGATGCCGAAGGCCCTGGCAAATCCGTCGCCGAAGTTGTGGCTGGTTCCGGACTGCAGCGCTTTTCCGTCATGCATCAGGGATTCGATGGTGTAAGTGGCCTCCGCTCCCGCAAATTTCTCCTTGTCCGTCTTTCTTCCTTTGATCACCGGAATCGCCAGTACCTGCTCACAGAAATCCGCATAGATATTCAGCATCTGAATCGTACGCTCCTCAGCTTCCTGAGCGGTTGCATGGGCGGTATGCCCCTCCTGCCACAGGAATTCTCTGGATCTTAAAAACGGACGGGTGGTTTTTTCCCAGCGCACCACGGAGCACCACTGATTGTAAACCTTGGGAAGATCCCTGTGAGAGTGGATCTCCTTGGCATACAGATCGCAGAACAGTGTCTCGGAGGTGGGGCGCACGCACAGCCGCTCCTGCAGTTCCTCCAGACCGCCGTGGGTCACCCAGGCAACCTCCGGCGCGAAACCTTCCACATGATCTTTCTCTTTCTGCAGCAGACTTTCCGGAATGAACATGGGAAGATAAACATTTTCCACCCCGGTCTCCTTAAAGCGGGCGTCCAGTTCTTTCTGGATGTTCTCCCAGATCGCGTATCCGGCAGGCTTGATCACCATGCATCCCTTGACGCTGGTGTATCCTGTCAGCTCCGCTTTTTTCACCACATCCGTATACCACTGGGCGAAATCTTCATCCATGGAGGTAATTGCCTCCACCAGTTTCTTCTCTTTTGCCATGATTGTTGTTCCTCCTAAATTTCTATAGACTATTCAGGGACGAAGTTTTTCATGGACAAAAAAAGCGCCGTCCCTTCCATACAGATAGGGACCAGACGCTGTCCGGCGGTGCCACCCTGATTAACAGTCCCGGCTCACCCGCTCCTGTTCTCTCATTTCTGCCCTCATAACGCCGGGCCTGCGTCCTGCTTCTCGCAGGCAGCTCCGGGAGCCGGTTCCACACACTCCGCACAGAAATCTTCCACCCCTGATCTCCTCTCTGTTGATTGTCCTGTGTGTACTATTTCCCTTCTACGCCATTTTGCCTTACTGATTGGATTCTAGCGGAATCCGGATTATTTGTCAAGGAAATTCTCCGGGAGGAAGTTCCTCCCGGATCCACTCAGCCTTCCGGCTTCGCAGTCATACCTTCCCACCTGTCACAGATGAATCCGGATCTCCCGTTTGGTAGGATTGTACTGATAATACCGTACCCCCGCCGCGTCCATCATCCGCTTGGAAGCCCGGACCGCCGGTGTATCCGCGTATTTGTCGCTGCCGTATACCACGGTTTTAATGCCCGACTGTATGATGGCCTTCGCGCATTCATTGCAGGGAAACAGGGTCACATACAGCTTGGCTCCCTCCAGGGAGCCGCCCTGATAGTTCAGAATCGCGTTCAGCTCACTGTGGGTCACATACAGATATTTCGTCTCCTCCGGATCATCCCCCTCCCTGGCCCATGGAAACTTGTCGTCCGAGCAGCCGGAGGGAAATCCGTTATACCCCATGGAAAGTATCTTGTTGTTCTGGCTGACAATACAGGATCCCACCTGCGAATGGGGGTCCTTGGAACGCATTCCCGACAGCTTTGCCACTCCCATGAAATATTCATCCCAGGTGATATAATCCGTTCTCTTCCCGCTCATGCCAAAACCTCCCGCGATTATTTTGTTCCGAAAATACGGTCGCCGGCGTCTCCCAATCCCGGCACGATATACCCGTGATCGTTCAGATGATCGTCCAGAGCCCCGATATACAGATCCACATCCGGATGAGACTCCTGCATCCGCTTTACACCCTCCGGCGCCGCGATAATACACATAAAACGGATATTTCTGACGCCTTTATTTTTCAGCATCTGAATAGCCGCCTCCGCGGATCCTCCGGTAGCCAGCATGGGATCCACCACAAAAACATCCCGCTCCGAACTGTCCGCCGGCAATTTGCAGTAATATTCCACCGGTTCCAGGGTCTCCGGGTCGCGGTAAAGGCCGATATGTCCCACCTTAGCCGCCGGAATCATAGCCAGCATACCTTCTACCATTCCCAGTCCTGCCCGGAGGATAGGAACAACCGCCAGCTTTTTGCCAGCCAGTTCTTTCACCGTAGTGGGAGCAACAGGCGTCTCAATTTCCACATCGGTCAGCTTCAGATCTCTGGTTGCCTCGTAGCACATCAGCATGGCAATCTCACCGATCATCTCACGGAACTCTTTGGAGCTGGTCTCCTTCCTGCGGATAATTCCGATTTTGTGCTGAATCAGCGGATGATCCATAACAACAATTTTCGACATTTGTACTCCTTTCTTCCGGCACTCTGCGGCCGGAACCCTTATTTTCCTCTGCCATCCACAGCCTTCCTGATTTCCGCTGCATTACCTGCCCCTGTTTTGACCTGCGCCAGCGTACTCCCCGGCACACGGCGCTTTCCAGGAAGGTATTGCCGGACAGTAACCGCTGCGGCCTCAGTCCTCCTCAATCATGCGGACTCTGCGGACATGACGCTCGTCCCCGGAAAAAGGCGTATCCAGGAAGGTCTCCACAATTTTCAGAGCCAGTCCGACTCCTACCACCCGGCCTCCCAGCGCCAGAATATTGGCGTCATTGTGCTCTCTTGTGGCCTGTGCGCTGAAGCAGTCCGTACAGAGCGCTGCCCGGATACCGGGTACCTTGTTGGCTGTGATGGAAATACCGATACCGGTTCCACAGATCACAATCCCTTTCTCACATTCCCCCGATGCCACCGCATGGGCTACCTTTTTTCCGTAGACCGGATAATCCACAGCCTCGGTACCATCACATCCGAAATCTTTATATTCCAGTCCTCTCTGCTCCAGATAAGCCTCTATTTCCTTCTTCAGTTCATATCCACCGTGATCGCATCCGATTCCAATCATCACAGCTCCTCCTCTTCATTCAGTCTCACCACTACTTTTCGCAGCAGCAGCTCCAGTTCCGTATAGCACTGACTGTACACCGCCAGCGGCTGCCCGTACAGGGCCTGTACATCACCGCTTTCCCCCGCGTATTCCCGCAGAGTGAACACATGGGGCGCATTTTCAAATGTTTCCCAGATCTGCGACTTCTGCCGGTCCTCCATGGTCAGCAACAGTACGTCCCCGCCGATATCCTCCTGCTCCAGCTGCTGTGCCGTGTGGCAGGGATCCGGATACCCGTTGGATGCCAGCACTGCCTCTGCCTTTGGATTGAGAGGCTCCGGAAACAGTACCACCAATCCTCTGGACTGAATCTCCAGAGGATTGGTGAGAAACTTTCGTTTCAGAATCATCTCCGCCATCGGCGCCCTGCAGTTGTCACTGGTATCCACAAATATTACTTTCTTATACCGTATCACAATGTACCATACTCCTTATACCTGGATTTTATGGTGACCGGCAGCCTTCAGCAGCCGGTTCATAATCGCCCGTCCCATCTGCGGTGTATCAAAGGCCTCAGAAAAAATACAGTCTGTGCCGCACTGATCGAATTCCCGCAGCACACTGTACAGATGGCGGGCAATGCTCTCCTCACAGCTTCTGGCTCCAATGCTCTTGACGATCCCTTCCGGATAAAACGGCGCGCTTTCATCTGTGGCAATAATCCCCACACGAAGCCCCTGCCGGATCTTTTCCGCGGCAAGGCTGCGGATCTTTTCCTGCACTGCGGACGGTTCGCCCTCCACCACCGTCATCTCCGCTTTGGGAGCGTAATGACGGTACTTCATTCCCGGCGCCTTGGGCCGTACAGTGCTGTCCGCAGCAATCAGTCCCGGATCCGTCCGAACCGGTCCGATCACTTTTTCCATCATCTCCCGGTTGATATAACCCGGTCTGAGAATCGTCGGCGTCTCCTCCGTAAAATCCACGATGGTGGATTCCAGGCCGATCCCCACAGGACCTCCGTCCAGAATCATGTCTATTTTCCCCGAAAGATCCTCCTCCACATGGGCCGCTGTGGTGGGGCTTGGACGCCCGGAGGTATTCGCACTGGGCGCGGCCACATAACCGCCGCCCGCACGAATCAGCGCCAGCGCCACCGGATGGCTGGGCATTCGCACCGCCACACTGGACAACCCGCCCGTAGTAGCCAGCGGCACCTTCCCGTTCTTTCGGAAAATCATGGTCAGCGGTCCCGGCCAGAAAGCCTCTGCCATGGCTTTCGCCTTTGAAGGCACCTCCTCCACGATCTGATACAGCGCGTCGATCCCGGCAATATGAACAATCAGAGGATTGTCAGAGGGGCGTCCTTTGGCCGCATATATTTTTTCGGAAGCCTTCTCGTCCAGGGCATTCCCCCCCAGTCCGTACACAGTCTCTGTGGGAAATGCCACCAGTCCGCCCTCCTTCAGAATCCTTCCGGCTTCCCGCATGGCATCCGGATCAATATCTTCCGGATCCATTCTGATTATTTTCGTATCCACCTTCGTTCACCTTCTTTTTTCGTCTGCTAGTAACAGTATACAGGAGTCCGCTTCGGTGAGCAAGGGGAAATCGCTTCAGGCCGGATCCCCTGGATCCTGTTTCCCCTCCAGATACCGCAGGATACCCTGACAAATCAAATCCGCCAGCTTCTCCTGATAATCCTCTTCCGTCAGCAGCTCCGCCTCCCGGGGATTGCTGAGAAATCCGCATTCACGATTTGTCAATAGGAAACAAGAAATTTTTTATAGTCTTTATATTCATTTTTTTATATCTAATATTTCAGATTAAATTTATTATTTTTATTTATTTTCATTATTTTCCGTCTTTTATTTTGTACGAATATTCATTTAATTTCAGCATTATGCGATATATTTCTCTTTATTTCGTGTCATTACCGTATTTTATTGCTCTATTCGCACTTTTTCAACATTTTTTTGTGTTTATTATTCCATACTCCTGTGTGCCCTAACGTCACCCCCTGTATTATACACTATTTTCCTTTAAATAAAATTATAAATCCTTTTAAACTTACACGGAAGTGACCTGTAGTAAATACTATTCACTTCTCTTAAAATATATTTTATCATTTGGGAGTTTGGGAAAATAATATGTTCCCATCCGGCAAATCCCATGGTATACTGATTGTAGCACAAAAGTTCCAAAATATCTATGATTCAGGATACAAACGCAGCGTATCAAAAGGGGAATTAACATGAAAACAACGCCACTAAAACCAGATGTTATATTTAAAAATTTCTGGCGTGAAAACGACCGGTTTGCGAGCCTCTTCAATACAGTAGTATTTGGAGGCCAGGAAATTGTAAAGCCCGAGGAACTCAGCGAACTGGATACCGATGTATCAAATGTTGTCGAACTGGGAGAATATAAAGAGACATTAACAAGAGCCAGGGATATCGTAAAAAGGGCTGCATATGGGGTAGATTTCGTAATCATGGGGATCGAAAGCCAGACTCGCGTTCACTATGGTATGCCGCTTCGGGTCATGATCTATGATTCACTGGGTTATCTGAAGGAGTGCCGCAAGATTACCCGGCAGCACAAAAAGGCTGGAGATAAAGCGACCCCGGAGGAGTTCCTGTCCGGGCTTCACAGAGATGACCGGCTGCATCCAATCATCAGTATCGTAATCTATTATAACGAAAAGCCGTGGGATGGACCGAAAAGCCTAAAGGATCTGATGGTCGAGATGCCGCCGGAAATCAGCAGCGTATTTTCTGATTACCGGATGAACCTGCTGGAGGTGGGAAAAAGCGAAAGATACTGGTTTAATAACAGAGATGTTCAGGATATCTTTGAGGCAGCAAGGCATATTTATAAAGGAGAGTTCACCCAGATAAAAGAAATGTTTGGAGAGAGAAACATAAGCTCCGATGTGGGCGCCATGATCGGAGTGATGACAGACAGTAACCAGATCATTGAACAAGCTTATCAAAGCGAAGGAGGCATGAATATGTGTACGGCGTTAGAAAAATTAAAAGAAAGCGGCAGGGCAGAAGGTAGGACAGAAGGAAAGCGGGAGATGATTTTTGCTTTTCTGAAAGCCGGGGCCGATATCCGTGTGATTAAAGAAGCCAGCGGTTTAAGCGAGGAAGAGATTGAGAATCTCCGGAAGGAAATGAAATAAAGTATCTCCGGTTCTATGTGTGCTTCCCGACATTTTGTCGGGAAGCACACAGATCTGGGTACCCGAACTCGTAATGACATGTTCAGATTCAGAAGGATAATGGCCAGAAGCCCCGTCTGTCGGTTTGTCTATCTGATGTACTGGAACAAGCCTATCAAAGCGGAGAAAGCATGAATATGTGTACGGCGTTAGAAAAATTAAAAGAAAGCGGCAGGGCAGAAGGTAGGACAGAAGGCCTTGAAGAAGGCAGAGCAGAAGGAAAGCGGGAGATGATTTTTGCTTTTCTGAAGGCTGGGGCCGATATCCAGATGATTAAAAAAGCCAGCGGTTTAAGAAGGGAGAGATCGAAAAACTCCGGAAGGAAAAATCTTTTACTTCCTCCTGAAAGCCCTCTATTCGCCATTTCCCCATTTTATATCCACCTGTCCATTCCCATTCACCCAGATAGATTCTATATTCTCCCGAAATATTTTTTTCAAAATTCCATACTCCTTCTGTTTCCATGCTCTTACCAAATCTTCGAGGGAAAAGTCTGCATCCCCGGCATTCTGAATATCTTCCTTTTCCTGTCCCTCTTTTCCGTCTCTGAGCAGCCTCTTCTGCTCCAGGAATTCTTCTCTGGACAGTTTCCCTTCCGTATAACTGTCATACAAACGGGCCAGTCCGCCTCCCCCGCTTCTTTTTCTCTCAGGCAGTCGATCTGCAGTACTCATTTCCGCTTTATCCTTATGGCAATTCTCTTCCGGGATCTCCTCCAGTTCTTTTCTTGTCATTAAAATCTGCATCAGGGATTCCACCACAAATCCTTCTTCTATACTTACAGGCCTATGCCTGTTGTCGGCAGATGTTCTCGCAGCCGGGCATACATAATATTTCTTTCTTTTTCCTTCCGGAACCAAATTAGCTCCGCAGAAAGTGCATTTCATCAGGCCCGTCAAAGGATAAACTCTCTTCTCTTTCCCATTTTCTACCGTATGATTACATTGCTTTTCATCAAGAAGCTCCTGTACTTTCTGAAACTCCTCTGGAGAAATAATCGCTTCGTGCCGCCCTTCTGCCAGAATCCTTTCTTCTGCTGGTACAGAAATCAACTGCTTTCTTCCCATCTGCTTCCTTTTCACTCGATGATTTACCACCGTCCCCGCAGCCGCCGGATTCCGCAGAATTGCCCGGACAGAAGCCGTTTTCCATTCCGGTTTTGAGGCGGCAACCGTCTTCTTTTTCCTTATTCCCAACCGGCGTAGTCGTTCCTCCGGGCATTCCACGCCGCTCTGATTCAGTGTCCGGGCAATTTCACTGTAAGTTTCCCCATCCAGGCAACGTTTAAATATTTCCTTTACTGTCTTTGCAGCTTCCATATCCACCAACAGCTGACCGGGATTTTCAGGATTCCGCAAATAGCCGAAAGGCGGAATTGCTCCCAGAAATTTCCCCTTTCTGGCAAGGACAGTCTTTGCCTGTAACACCTTCGCGGATAATTCTTTGCTGTAATAATCATAGATGATGTTCTGAAATATCACTTCCATACCGGGAAGACTTGCCTGCTCGCTGTCATAATGGTCATTTACTGAAAGGAACCGGACTCCGTACCGCGGAAAAAGTTCCTCCAGGTACTTCCCTACTTCAATGTAATTTCTCCCCAATCGGGACAAGTCTTTTACGATGACCGTCTGCACCTTACCCATTTTTACCCTCCAAACCAGTTCCCGCATGGCCGGACGGTCAAAATTAGTTCCACTGTAGCCGTCATCAATCAGTTCCCGAACTGTTCCATTCTGCAGCTGCGGATGGTTTTCCAGAAACTGATACAGGTATTCCCGTTGGTTTTGTATACTCCCGCTCTCCCTTTTCTCTCCTCCCAGATCTTCATCTTCCAGGGAAAGGCGGATATACAGTATGATTTCTTTTTTCATATTCGTTCCCCCGCGATACGCTTCTGCAGGCTGCTCATTTCATCCGCAAATACCAGATGGATATGTACCTTCTCCCTGCTTTCCACCACAACCTTCTCTACCAGTTGCCGGATTAGATCCGGTTCCGGGCGGCAGGAAATATTGCGGTATTTCTCCTTAATATCCATCAGAAGCTCTCCGGAATTACCGTTCTGTTTCATCTGTTCCAGCTGTTTTTTGCAGTCCTTTTCTTCCTCCCGGCAGGCATCCGCCTGCAGTTCATAGCTACCTTTCTCTATCAGGCCGGCGCAAAACCTTTGGTACAATTCCGATATTCTTTCCAGGCAGAACGTTCTTCTGCGTTCCAGTCTTTCCCTGCGCAGCTTCAGGATCTGTTCCCGGTAGGATACCGCCCGCTGTATGCCGGCACTGTGGAAAAACGCATCAGCGGACACCAGCAGTTCCATATAATTTCCAATCACCTGGTGCAGAATCTCAAACAGACGTTTTTCACTGATATACGCATATTTTCCTACCCGCCGATCCCCGGCCGGCCGCTCCATATAATAATAGGCTACACGGTTTTTGCCATACACATGGCGACCTCTGTACATTTTTTCTCCATTCAGGCTGTAGATTTTCCCCTCCAGAAGGTTCTCCGTATTTCCTATTTTCCGATTTTTATTCCTCTTTTTCCGATTTTCTGAAACCTCCAATTCCAGTAATTCCTGCGCACGTTCAAAATCTTCCCGGGCAACAAGCGGCGCATGCCGGTTTGGAACAACCACATAATCCTCCCGCGGACAGATTTCTGTTTTCTTTTTTCCACCAGCCAGGTATCTTCTCTTTTTTCCCTGTACCATATCGCCGGTATACATCGGATTCTTCAGAATACATTTCACCGTACTCGTCTTCCATTCACTGTTCGCAAATTTTTCCTGATGTACCAGCCCCTTACGATATCGATAAGCCATGGGGGATGGAAAACCGGCCTCATTCATATGCCGGGCAATCTCTCCGCAGGAATGTTCCTGCAATTTCCAGGCGAACAGTTCTTTGACCGCCGCCTCCACTTCCGGATCCGGTTCCAGCCGGTGAGGATCCGTGGCTGTTTTCCGGTATCCGTAGGGAGGTAGATTCCCGACAAAATCACCGCAGCGCTGCTGAGCCTGTTTGGTGCTGAAAATTTTTCTCGATATATCCTTTGCATAAGCATCATTAATAATGTTTTTCAGCGAAGCCGTGATATCCAGCTCCTCCCGCACGCTGTCAATCCGGTCATTGACGGATACAAACCGCACATTCCATTTAGGGAAAAACAGGCGGAGATACTGCTCTGTCTCTATATAATTTCTTCCCAGACGGGACAGATCTTTCACTACAACGCATTGAATCTTTCCCTTTTGCACATCTTTTAGCAGCTCCATGAAAGCCGGACGCAGAAAATCTGTCCCGGAAAATCCATTATCCGCATAAATCTTCAGCAGGCAGAATTCCGGCCTGTCCTTCAGGTAAGTCCGGATCACCTGTTCCTGATTGTCCAGACGGTTTCCCTGTTCTCCGGAAAAGAGTTCTTCATGGGACTGGCGAATATAAGCTGCAGTCCGCCAGACCTCCCTTCCTTCAGAGGACGATAACACCGGCTCTGTGGGCAAAGTTTTTTTTCTGCTGATTCTTGCCATCTAAATCATCCCCTCTCTCATTTGCTCCAGCAGTTCTTTCGCTTGCTGAAATTCATCGCGGAAGGCAAAATGTATTTCTATTTTTTTCTTACTGAAAATCATAATCTGATCGATCAGGGTCACCAGTGTCCTGCGATCCAATGTCTCCAGATTCTGATATCTTCCACACAATTCCACATACTTTTCCCGCGGATTTTTCCCTTGCAGAATCGCTTCCCGTTTTCCTGTCAGTTCCTGTCTGACCGTCTCCAGGCGTTGTACTTCTCTTTGATACCGTTTTTTCAGCATGACAAATTCTTCCTTTTCCAGGATCCCCTCCCGATAATCCCCGTACAGATTTCCCTGCAGTTCCTTCTGGCGGGCAATCTGCGTCTCACAGTTTTGGATTCTCTGCCCGATCTGGCGTACTTCCGCATGCTGCAGCGGAATCTTCTCCGCATGGCAGAGCAATTGGTCCATGTTAAGGAACAGACGGATCTGAGCAAACAGTATTTCTTTTACTGCTTTATATAATGTTTCTTCCCGGATAATCACGCCCGGACAGCGAATTTTTTTTCTGTCCGAATAGCATCCATAATAAATGTAGTGACGGCTGCCACTCGTCACATTCCGCCGCCCCAGCGGTGCCCCACAGTTTCCACACCTCAACAGTCCCGAAAAAAGGAAAATTTCTTCCTGCCCCGGGCTCACCCGGGTATCCGCCATCATGAGGCGCTGTACTATCTCAAATTCCCGTCTCCCGATAATTGCCTCATGGCAGCGTTCCACCCGGATCCATTCTGCTTCGTCTACCGGGACGATTTTCTTCGTTTTATAATTTACCTTCCTGCTTTTTCCCTGAACCATGGTGCCCACATAGACCTCATTAGTCAGTATGCGTGACACCGAATGGATATTCCAGCTGGATTTTCCGTTGGGCAGAAATCCCGGTGCATAATGCTTTTCCGGATCCATATTTTTCTTATAGTCATGAGGAGCCGGAACCCCTTCCCGGTTCAGCAGATCGGCAATCTTCCCGTTGCTCTTTCCATCCATCTTCATACAGAAGATTCTCCGTACCACAGCCGCCGCTTCCGGATCCACCTCCAGCTGATTTTTGTTTCCTTTTGCCTTACGGTAACCATAGGGAAAAGAAGCGCCAACATAATCTCCCTTCTTTCTTTTCGCATCCAGGCTGGAACGGATTTTTAAAGAGATATCCCGGCAGTACGCGTCATTGATCAGATTCTTAAAGGGCAACATGATCTGATCACTTGCGCTCTGTTCCGCAAAACTGTCATAATGGTCATTGACAGAAATAAGACGGATCCCCTTCTGCGGCAGGATCTGCTCCATATACTGTCCGGTTTCGATATAATTTCTGCCAAAGCGGGATAAATCCTTCACAATGATGCAGTTGATTACTCCTTCCTCCACATCCTGCATCATTCGCCGAAAATCCGGCCTGTCAAAGCTGGTACCGCTGTACCCGTCATCTGCGTATTCCTTTTTTAATTTTATTTCTGGGTGATTTTTGAGAAAATTTCTGATAAGTTCTTTCTGATTTCTGATGCTGTCGCTTTCCGACTTATCTCCATCTTCCTGGGAAATCCTGGCATAACTTCCAGCAAAGTATTGACCTTTTGGTATAGACTTCATAAGCCATCCTCCTACAAAATTGAAGAATAGCTTGAAATGCAAATGTCTTTTGATTTGTCCTGCTATTATCCTATCAGATTATGCATTTCATTTCAAGCTTTTTGCAATCCCAAAAGTATCATTTGTTCTAAATTGTGTTCAAGAATTGTCTGAAGCAGTTCTCCATCCGGCGCAAACGAAACGGTCACTTCTATATCTTCCACATAAAAATGATAGGGATCCTGTATCTGCCGCAGGAAATCCTGTATTTTTTCTTCCTTATTATAATTCTGTCGGATCTTGATTTCAGACAGATCTCTTTGATTTTCCTGTTTCATCTTCCCTGTCCTTGTCCGCTTTCTTACCATAAACATATTCCATACAGCCTGTCCTCTATGCACAGATTACGGTTCATGATGTGACCGCAAAGATTTTTTCAGGCACAAAAGCATCTCCCAGATAATATCCAGTTCCCGGGAAGTGCAGTTTTCCAGTTCTTTTGCCAGCTGCATTCCCCTCTGGCTGACTTCAGGATGCTCTTCCGTCTCTATCAGAAGTATCAGCGGAATATCCAGCGCTTCCGCAATGCGCTCAAGGCCTCCCCTTCCCGCCTGCTTTTTCCCTGATTCCAGCTGAGAGATGTATGATGTAGAGAGATCCGCAGCTTCCGCCAGTTCTTCCTGTGTCATTTCGCGCATTTTTCGATAATACTTTATGGCATTCTCCTGTAACATACGGATCCCTCCCGGCAGTGTTTTTCTATGATTAAGTGTAATCCAAAAGTTGTGGCACCGGAAGAGACTCTAAGTGTGAGTTCCATTCACTTCCGGTAAATATCTATTAAAAATCGGGTATACTCTTTATCTTCAATAAAAAAAAGAGCAGCTTTCTTAGTCAACTGCTCTCATTGTACAATTTCTAAATAATTTTCTGCTTTTTTTGACCGAAATCGTCTTTTTTACTGCTCAAGCTCCTGAATGATTTCATATACAGTTTTCAAAATAGCATCTACTTTATCCTTTTGATTATCTTCTAACATCTGATACATTTGTGTTGAATCTATATTTTCTTCTTTGTCCTGCAGTAAAACATTAACGCTGATATTTAAAGCTTTCGCCAACATATATATAACATAGGCTGAACACCCCTTTTTACCAACCTCAATTTCATACAAAAACTTAGGAGATATATTTGCCATTTCCGCGAGTTTTTCTCTTGTATAATCCCTACGAAGCCTCCATTTCTTTATACGCTTACCTGTTTTAATATTAAACTCTTCATATAGCGCTTCCATAAAATCCCACCCTTATTCAGCATACTGAATTTTCTCATCCGACAAAACCCACTATAATTCGTCATTCAAGAACAAAAATTCTTAGATACATCATAAAGCATCTCTCGCAATTATGTATTTTTTTCTCTTAATTAGCATTTTCTCTTACCCAATACCCTCAAATCCTATTTTCTCCTTTTGTATATAAAATCTTGCAAGCTTTGGTAAGAAATAAAACGTACTCTGTCAAAATATTCATCTTATGATCTTTTATGAGATATCTTTAAGCTATTAACCAACCGGAGGAAAATGGCAATGAAAAAACTATACTACTATTTACAGGACGAACTTCATTATACAAATTATCAAATTCAAGTTCTTCACTATTTCCTTTTAACAGTAGGGTCAGAAATCAGTAAATTTTTGCTGATAGGATTCTATTTTTTCCTATACGGAAAATATAAAATCTATCTTTTTTCAATTGTTCTCTTATGGTTTCTCCGGTTTTGCAGTGGAGGGCTTCATCAAAAAACCTATATACGTTGCCTAATTTTCTCATTTACCTACCTCGTTTTATGTATACAATTGCTACCAGCGATTCCTCTCAAAAAAAATGTTGCTCTCGTACTAATATTAATCGCTACAGTTTGGGGATACCGAATCGGACCAATTCCGTCACCATTCCGAAAGCATATTACCATAGAGCAAAAAGGAAAATATCGCAAAATCCAATTACTGGGATTAACACTCTATGAGATCACATTGTTCATAACACCTTTGAATGCCTATCTGATTACTGGCTTCTGGGTGATTATGATACATACTTTGCAATTGTATATTGCATACTGGAGAGGAGGTGCAAAGCATGACTAAAACCATCGGCAACAACTTGCTTGACAAAATCTGCAAATTCTGCATAACTATGGGATTTGTCATCGACTGGGACGGATGTAGCATTTTATTCTTTGGAGAATATCCTTTCCCCGAGGAAAAATAAATGTCTTTTTCCTCGAAGAGCAAAACAGCAGGGCTGTTTCGTACAGCCCTGCTAAATTTCTAATGAAATGGCTAGCCAATTTCTTTTTTCATAAAATAGCTGATTCATTTCTTTTTTCAATCCATATGTTGCAGCATATTCTTCCAATTTACTCAAACCCAAGCCCGAATGCCCCGGTTTATCACTATATCCTTTTTTAATCATTTTCGATAGTTTATCCGATGTCATATCTTCCACCGGATTACTAATAATAATCTTCAATTTTTTCTCATCTTCAATATATAAACGAATGACTGGATCAGAAATCTTTTCCACTGCTTCTATAGCATTGTCTATTAAAATTCCAAGGATCTCTATTAATACGAATTCCGGAATATGGTCATTCTTTTTCTGTACACTGTACTGATATTTTATTCTTATCCCCTTACTGTCCGCTTCCTGAAGTTTACCATATAGAAAACCTGATACCACCGGCCACTCACCTCTTAGCAAACGGTAAAACTTATTGTTATCAATAATATTGTTACAGTAGGATAACTGCGCCTGAATCAATTCAGAATATGTATGAATCGTATAATGCATACATAAAATGGCCTGCAAGTGATTATCAAACTCATGCTGGTTAATTGAAATCCTAAATGCAACATTGAAATTGTAAATGCACATTGGAAATTTTGTGAAGTTGTAAATGCACCATGGCATAGGTAAATGCAACGTTTTCGGCCTGTTTTTCCGAGTGATCTGTTGCTTTTTCTTCCTGTTCCGGGTAAAATCCCATATATGAGGGCAGCACAAAGTCCGGACTGCATTTTTTTCTTTTGGCGAAGTTGTAAATGCACCCCGTTTTGGATGATGTTTCTTTCGGTTTTCTTTGTCCTGCCTCCCTATATGTATTTTCGGCTTATTTCTTAAATAAAGCCGGTGTCAAATGAATGGAATCGGACGGGATTTTCTCAAGGCCAAGCCGCTCTGCGGCTTCCTGGCCATAGATCTTCACAAACAGATCAATGGGGGCCTGTCCGTTCCATTTTTTTCTTGGATAGGAATTGATGTGATTCATCATTTCCCGGATCTCTTCTTTTGTGTAGCGCTCTTTCGCCTGATTTTTCGGGATTACATACCGAATCAGCTCATGGTTGCGTTCACAGTTGCTTTTCTGGTTGCTGTTCATGGGGTCGCAGTAAAATACCCGGCACTGGGCCTCTCCGGTTTCCGGGTCCACTTCGACTTTCATCGGATCCGTAAACTCACTCCCCCGGTCCGTCACAATCACCTGGAACAGCATGGAGAAATATG
>ERZ1643246.2255-NODE-2255-length-18771-cov-11.777303_pt1 | contig 18771 bp, 15 predicted proteins | sample MGYA00579265_ERZ1643246 | MGnify/ENA primary metagenome ERZ1643246 (study PRJEB29033, sample SAMEA4952261) | chicken gut metagenome | biome: Broiler Chicken; feature: Gastrointestinal Tract; material: Caecum | place: Ireland | collected 2018 | study: Broiler...
ATGAAGGAGTCCATTCCGCTGAAGATGGCGAAAGGCGACATAGACAAACTTCTCAAAACCGAAGGAAAGGGCGGCAGGATCCGTCTTGAAGTAGACGGGGAGCCATATGATGCTCTGATTAAGGAAGTTGATTTTAATCCGCTCAAAGGCGGGGTTGACGAGATAGACTTTCAGGCTCTTGTAAGCACAGAAAAAGTTCACTCCTCAGCAGAGATCCATCTGCTCAATGCAGATAAGCTTATCGCCGGTGTACCGCAGCAGATGCTGCATGAAGTAGACTTTAAGGCACTGCCGTCTGCTCTGGTAGAGAAGATCGAACTGGATATCGGAGAGTTGAAAGTCGGCGATACGATCCGGGTAAAAGACCTTGATATCGCCAAAGACAAAGACGTTGATCTGACAACAGATCTGGATGCAACTGTAGTTACCATTACAGAAGTTCATGCATCTGCTGCAGATACAGAAGATGAAGAAGAGGCTGCTGAAGAATAATATAAATATAGCATTATATAACCGGGGATCGGTTCCTGATGTAGTATCAGTGAACCGCTCCCCGGTATTTTTATTTACAGGGCGTCGTCATCCTCAGCTGCGGGCGTTTCCCGCACGGCATGAGATCTGTACAGATGATGCCGTCAAAATATGCCTGTATCTTCTCTCAATCTCCGTATATAAATTCCTCTTCTTTACTCAATTTCTTCCGGTTCCATACTTCTCACATGACCGTTATTTTTCTCGATATCGTATTTCTGACTGTATTCTTTAAAATATGTATAATATTCCATCCCGTCTCCGGCATACACTCTGGAGTCGTGGATATGAATATCCGTATCCTCCTCAGCAGCTTTCATCAGTGCTGTCATAGCGCCCGCACAATGTGCTGCGATACGCGTAAAACTGTTAAGAATATCGGTAAATACCGTTCCTTCTTCCATGCCGCACATTCCTCTGCTCAGGCGCTTGACATGATCGTGTTTCAGATCATCGCACAAGTTTGTAATCACAACTCCGAGAGGAGCTACTTTTTTAGCCCCCTCCTGATCATCATCCATAAATACCCGGCAGGTCACATTTATAATCTCCCGCACTGCGTCCATTACCACATTCAGTTCATCCCGGGCTTCCTCGGAGAATCCGGTATGCTTCTCATTCATCTCAGAGGACATATGCGCAATATATGCCGCGTGATCCCCTATCCGTTCAAAATCACTGATCGTACTCAGATACAATGATACCTGACGTGTCTGGGTCGAAGTCATCTCCTGTTTCGTCAGTTTCATAAGGTAATCTCCCAGCTTCGTCTCGTATTTATCGATGAGATCTTCTTTTCTCTGCACCTTATCAAACTTGTCCTGCTGATATTCATTCAGCAGATTCATGGCACGATTCACGTTTTTCCGAACCTTTTTCGCCATCCCGGACATTACACGGTGGCACTGGCCGATCGCCAGAGCAGGGTAAGTCACAAGCCGCTCATCCAGCAGTTCAAAGTCTGCCTCGTCTTCCTTTTCCTCCTGCGTGTCTTTTACAAGCCAGCAGACCAGCTTTTCCAGCTTAGATATAAATGGAAACAGGACGCACACAGTTGCCACGCGGAATATCGTGTTTATAAGAGCAACCGATACCGGTGTCATAACCATATCCATAAACGGGAAATGTACGACCGCGTTTACCGTGTAAAAAACAATACCCCAGAATACAAGGCCGAACAGGTCATTCAGCAGGTAGATCAGTGCAGTTCTCCTGCCGTTTTTGCTTGCTCCGATCGATGAGATCAGCACAGGACAGGCCGCGCCTACTCCGATTCCCAGCACGATTGGAAAAGCGCTGGAAAATGTCAGAATGCCTGTTGCAGACAGTGCCTGAAGCACACCGACTGCCGCCGATGCACTCTGCAGAACCGCAGTAAATACTATTCCCACCAGAATACCCGCCAGAGGATTTGAGAACATCGTCAGCATATTGACAAACATCTCATTCTCCCGCAGCGGTTCTACCGCACCGCTCATTGTCTGCATTCCCATCATCAGGATTGCAAATCCGAGCATGATATTTCCAATATTCTTGTAGAGTGATCTTTTACAGAACATTCTGAGAACAATGCCGGCTACTGCAACCAGCGCCGAAATTGTTGCTGTAGACAGAATCGTGGCGATACCGCCGGATCCGTCTATATAGGACAGGCACAGGATCCATCCGGTAATACTTGTTCCGATATTTGCTCCCATAATAATGCTGATTGCCTGTCTCAGCTTCATCATCATGGAATTTACAAATCCGATCACCATGACTGTTGTAGCGGAGGAAGACTGAATTACACATGTAACTCCCGCTCCCAGAGCAACCCCCTTTACCGGGGTATTTGTCATCTTATAAAGAAATGACTCCAGCTTATCGCCGGCTACCATCTTCAGTCCGTCTCCCATCAGCAGCATTCCATACAGGAACATGGCCACGCCGCTGAGCAGGGACAGAATCATTGAAAACACTTCCATAATTTTCTCTTTCGCTATAACTTAAAACCACGCCGGCCTCACAGGCTTCAGCACTGCTGCGGAATGGCGTCCCATATTGAGCACGATCTCACCGTTTTCAACAATATACTCATCATATGCTGTGGTGTACCCTTCCTCATACGTATAGATCAGCCGCTGCATCCTGCCCTCTTTGCTTACGCCCGAGAGCCAGACCGGAACCGTAATTTCCTTCAATTCCTTACTGTTGTTAAGTACCACTACGATCTGTTCATCCTCCTGAAACCGGGCATACGCAAGCACATTATGGTCTGCATGGAGAAGTTTGATCGAACCTTTCCGAAGCGGTTTTTCCTCTTTATGTATCCTTATCATCTCTTTGTGAAACTCAAGAAGATCTTTGTCCTCCCGTCCCCATGGATACGTTCTCCTGTTGTCCGGATCCGTAAAACCGCACAGCCCTGCTTCATCGCCGTAGTAGATCGTAGGAGCTCCCACCCATGTCATCTGAACAGTTACCGCCTCGCGCATAACCGCATGGTTGATTCCTTCTTCGGCAGCTTTTGCCCCCACGTGTTCCGCACGTCCCACAATATGGTTCGTACGCGTAAGAAATCTTGAGTGATCGTGGTTGGAAAGCTCATTCATAGCCACCTGTAATGACGGGGTGAGCATACTGGACATAAAGTGGCGCATCGCACCCACAAAGTTATCCGGATTTCCCCACAGGTCAGTGCGCCTCTCATCACTGTGCTTCTCCATTCCCGTGAGGAACCAGGTAAGCGGCTCCATAAAAGCATCGTAATTCATGACGCTGTCCCATTCATCTCCCTGAAGCCATTCAACCGGATCTCCGTAGTGTTCCGCAAGAATCAGCGCATCCGGATTTGCCTCTTTTACTTCTTTTCTGAAACGCTTCCAGAACATATGGTTATACTCATTGCTGCATCCCAGATCAGCAGCCACATCCAGACGCCAGCCGTCCACATTGTACGGCGGGGAAACCCATTTCTTTCCTATATCCATAATATATTGCTCTAGTTCCGGCGAATCCTCGTACGCCAGCTTCGGCAGAGTATCATGCCCCCACCATCCGTCATAACTGCCGTTGTACGGCCACGCCTCGTCGCGGTTGTCATGGAAGTGGAAAAACTCCCTGTACGGACTGTCCGCACTCACATAAGCGCCCTTCGGATATTCCGGCTGGGGCTCATAGATCCGCTCTCTGTCCAGCCATTTATTAAACGATCCGCAGTGGTTAAATACTCCGTCGAGAATGACCCTCATTCCACGTTTATGCATCTCGTCCACCAGCTTTGCAAACAGTTCGTTGCTTGCTTCCAGATTTCGGATATCGCCTGCCCTTTTCTGATATTTCGTCGCATGGATGTTGTCCTGCGCTCCCTCCGGGAGCAGCTCGCCGCCGTCCGCAACGATCTTTCCGTAATGGGGATCAATGTAGTCATAATCCTGAATATCATACTTATGGTTTGAAGGAGACACAAAAAGCGGGTTAAAATAGATCACTTCCACTCCCAGATCCTGAAGATAATCCAGCTTATCCATAACGCCTTGAAGATCTCCGCCGTAGAAATTACGTATATCAAGCGCCTCCGGCACCTGATTCCAGTCTTTTATCTTTTTACTCGGTGCGCCGATATAGATATACTCTGCATCTTCCACATCATTCGAAGGATCTCCGTTATAGAAACGGTCCACAAAAATCTGATACATAACCGCGCCTTTCGCCCACTCCGGAGTCTTAAATCCCGGAACAACCGTATACGCATAATAATCTTCCCTGTGATCCGATACGCCATAGCGGTTATAATACCAGATCTGCTCGCCGCTTTTGATCTCAAAAGAATACCGGAACGGTTCTTCGCCCAGCTGCCATTCAATCTCGTAAAAGTCAAACTCATCTCCCGCACTGATTTTCCACATGGAATAACTGCGGTCACCAGTCAGAAGGAGCACCTCCTCAACATCATTGTGCGCAGTGCGGAAACGCAGCGTAATCTTCTCGTTTTTCTCCGGCTCTGCTGGAATCACATAATCCTGCGTGCCGTCGCAGAACAGCGCGTCTCTGTTCATAACATCAAGCCTCCTCTTTTTCGCTGTCCTCAAATAAAGCTTCGAACTCGTCTCTCGAAATCTTCTCTTTCTCGAGCAGAAGCTTTGCACACGCTTCCAGCACATCGTGATGTTCCTGAATAATCGCACGCGCTTTCAGATAGCACTCATCAATGATCCTCTTTACTTCTTCGTCTATCGTACCCGCTACTTTCTCTCCATAACCTCTCGATGTATGGCCGAAATCGCGTCCGATAAACACCTCATCACTGTCATTGTCATAATTGATCAGTCCCAGTCTCTCCGACATGCCGAACTTGGTGATCATGGATTTTGCAATTGCAGTCGCCTGCTTGATATCCTGTGATGCGCCTGTCGTAATGTCATCAAATATCTCCTCCTCAGCCACACGGCCGCCCAGAGATACCGTGATCTCCTGAAGCATCTGTCCCTTCGTATTGAACATCTCGTCTTTCTCCGGCAGAGGCATTGTATAGCCGCCCGCCCCGCCGGTCGGTATGATAGATACACTGTATACCGGCCCTACATCCGGCAGTACATGGAAGAGGATCGCGTGTCCCGCTTCGTGGTAGGCTGTAATCCTCCGCTCTTTTTCGGATACGATCCGGCTCTTCTTCTCCGGACCGATACCGACTTTGACAAATGCATGGCGGATATCCTGCTGCTGGATATATACCCGGTTATCTTTTGCCGCAAGGATAGCGGCTTCGTTTAAAAGATTCTCCAGATCCGCCCCTGTAAATCCTGCGGTTGTCTGGGCAATCTGCTTCAGATCCACATCTTCGGCAAGCGGTTTATTCTTGGCATGAACTTTGAGAATTTCCTCTCGTCCGCCCACATCCGGACGTCCCACGATAACATTCCTGTCAAAACGTCCCGGCCTTAAAATAGCCGGATCAAGAATATCCTTGCGGTTCGTTGCCGCCATGACGATAATACCTTCATTTACGCCAAAACCGTCCATCTCTACAAGCAGCTGATTCAGTGTCTGCTCCCGCTCATCGTGGCCGCCGCCCAGACCGCTGCCGCGGCGTCTTGCCACAGCATCGATCTCGTCAATGAATACTATACAGGGAGCATTTTTCTTTGCATCCTGAAACAGGTCACGCACACGGGATGCTCCCACTCCCACAAACATCTCTACAAAATCTGAACCGGAGATACTGAAGAAGGGTACTCCCGCCTCGCCTGCAACTGCCTTTGCCAGCAGCGTCTTTCCGGTTCCCGGAGGCCCTTCAAGGAGTACTCCCTTCGGGATTCGCGCTCCCACCTGTACATATTTCTTCGGGGCTTTCAGGAAATCGACGATCTCCTCCAGCTCCTCTTTTTCCTCTTTCAGTCCCGCCACGTCCGCAAACGTTACTTTGATTTCATTCTGGTTCGTCATCCTTGCGCGGCTCTTACCGAAATTCATCGCCTTAGCATTGGCTCCTCCGCCTTGACGGTTCATCAGATAGAACAGCAGCATTACTCCTGCCAGCGTAATGAGGACCGGAAGCAGCACCGTCGTAAAGATCGAATCTTCCGGGACAGCCGATATGCTGTATTTCACGTCATTCTCATACAGAAGGTCTTCCACATCCTCCACATTTGAGACATTGACTGTCCTGTTCTCGCCTTCCTCTTTCAGCATGAAGGACACCGTACCCGTGGGCACGGCGCGGTTCTGGTCAATATACACATCTGTCACATTTTCTGCTTCTACTTCGGAGACAAAATCAGTATATGTCATCTCCTGCCGGTGTATCTGCATCCGGCTTGCCATCCAGAGCGCTGCTACTACGATCACGATAAACATCAGGATCGTAGAGCCGCTGATGCCTCTGTATTTCCTGTTATTGTCCAAGTCTTATACTCCTTCCTATTCCAGACCTTCCACTACCCCGATGTAGGGAAGATTTCTGTATTTCTGGGCATAGTCAAGCCCGTATCCTACCACGAATTCATCCGGGATCTCAAAACCGCAGTAGTCGACTTTCACGTCTTTTACTCTTCTGTCCGGTTTATCCAGAAGTGTACACAGCCTCATACTGGCCGGATTTCTCTTTTTCAGAACATCGATCAGATAATACAGTGTATTGCCTGAATCGATAATATCTTCTACGATAAGCACTTCTTTATTCTCAATAGACTCATCAAGGTCTTTTGCAATGCGCACGACTCCGCTTGAAGCGGTCCCGTCTCCGTAGCTTCCCACACACATAAAGTCCATGGATACCGGCACGCTGATCCGTTTCGCCAGCTCGCACATAAAGAACACACCGCCCTTCAGCACGCAGATCAGATGAATCTGTTTTCCCTTGTAATCCTCACTGATCTGCTTACCAAGCTCCCTGATTCTCTCATCAACTTTCTCTTCCGGAACCAGCACTCTGATCGTCTCTGACATCTTTCTTATCCTCCGTTATTTTCATCTCAAGAATCCTCTTTGTCCTGTTACTGATCTGACAGGCACGGCTCATTCTTCTGCCCGGTATCCAGACGATATGGTGTCCGTCCGCCACAAGAAGCATTTTGTCTCTGAGCTCACGCGGAATTTTCTCGTTAATAAACCATGATTTCAGCTTCTGATGTTTTCCCTGTTCATCCACCGTCAGATAATCTCCGCTCCGCCGTGTCCTCACAGAAAGACCATATTTTATTATATCATAGTCAATCCATTTCGTGTAGCTTTTTTGTGGGATCTCTTTCGCCTTATCCCTCTCGGAAATGTCCGCAAACCGGCACTTTACTCTGTGAATTCCATCCGGCATAATGGTCTCTCCCGGGATATTGAGCAGCACTTCCCGCATCTCCCCGGCTCCCTCTTCTTTTGTATTTCGGCGTTTCCGGATCACAATGCCGTCATATGTCCGCTCGGCGGTAACGCCGCCCGGCAGATCAACCCGCTTTCCGCACTGTCTGCCGAAAAGTTCTGTAACCGATTTAAGGTGTACGGATCCGATATCCTTTTCGCCTCCCCGCACGGCGGCTATGCATTCCCTGACCAGCTGCTTCTGTACGGCAGGCGCTTCCTGCCCGAATGCTTTTCCGCCGATCCGGATTACTTCGGGCACTTTTTTCTGTCCTGTATGATATGCTCCGTTCCGTTCTTCCTGCACACAAACACAGCGTTCCCGGGCTTTCTGCACCCCCTGTTCCAGATACTGCCATACTTCCAGCGACTGCACGGAAAGCTCCTCCAGATGCCGGACAACACCGGCATTAACCTGTTCTTTCATAACCGGGAGAATATTGTGGCGTATCCGGTTTCTTGTATAATCGTCCTCCTCATTTGTAGCATCAGTCCTCCACGACACCCCCTGTGCTTTAAGGAAGCTCTCTATCTGCTCCCGGCTGGAGGCAAGAAGAGGCCGGATCCATCTTCCCTGAACCGGACGGATCCCGCACAGTCCTTTCAGCCCGGTGCCTCTGGCAATATTAAGGAGAACCGTCTCTGCATTGTCATCTCTGTGATGGGCGGTGGCAATTTTTGTGCCCCCGTCTTCCCTGCACATTGTCCCGAATGCCGCCCTGCGGACAGTGCGTCCTGCCTCCTCAAGAGATTGTTTCCTTTTTGCGGCAATTAATTCCACATCTTCCCGAAAAATACGGCAGGGTACTCCCAGACGGGCGCACAGTTCTTTTACATATGCCTCATCCTCGTCTGCCTCCCTGCCTCTCAGCTCATGATTCACATGGCACACTTTTACCCGAAATCCCAGTCTCTCCTGAAGACTGCAGAGTATAAAAAGCAGGCATACCGAATCCGCTCCGCCCGATACACCCGCGATCACTACGTCATTCTTCTCGATCATGCCGTATTTTCTTATAAATAATTCCGTCTGTTCCACTATATTCTTCATCATATGTAAACTATAACTAATTCATTTTAAATTGTAAAGATGGCAGTTCAGTTCCATGGCACAGCCGCTTCATCCGAAGACCGCCGTCCCTTTAATCTCTCCATATCCCCACCGCCATCACAGTCATATCGTCTGCCGGCTCTTTCCCTGTCCACGCAAGCACCTGTTCCAGCACATGATGTGCCAGCTCCTTCGGATTCGTAATCTCGCTTCCCTGTATGATCGTCTCCAGAATAATATCCTGCTCGCCTGTCGGAAGTGCGTCCAGCACACCGTCTGTAACCATGATTACGAAGTCGCCGTCTTCAAGCCGGCGTTTTACCGAGTCAATATCTATATGATTCATGACCCCGATCGGAAGACTGGTGGAGCTTAAATGCTCTACACTGTCTTTTTTCCGGATAAAGGTGGCGGACGCCCCCGCCTTTATTATTTCGCACTCTCCGGTATAGAGATCAAACACCGTCATATCCACCGTGGAATAATGGATCTCCTCCCGGCCGATCACAAGCGTCGTATTGATCATCTGGATCGCCGCCTTCTCCGGGAAACCGGCATTTAAGAGTTCCTCCAGAAGTTCAATGACCAGTGTGCTTTCCCTGCACGCCGCCTCTCCAGATCCCATACCGTCCGAAAGCGCTGCCGCGTATTTTCCTCCCGGCATTTCCATAAGGGCAAAGTTATCTCCGGACACCTGCGAACAGTCCTTCCCGATTCTGGCAGTACCATGCATAATGTAAAAAGAAGGCCCTTCCACGCATACAACGGTCATATAATCACTGCCGATCATCTGTGCACTGTCCCCCGGAAGGATAAATTTGCGTCCGGCGCAGTCCGTCACCGCGCGCACAACTTCCTTGACAGTAACCTTCTGTTTCTTCATGCTTCTGACCGTAACATGGATTTCGTATTTTCCCTCTCCATTCATAAAAAAATGAGTATATAATACACGCAGCCCCTTCTTTTTCAGAGCTGACATGATCCGTTTTTCCAGCCTTTCATCTGTAAATATGCTGTTTTCGAGCTCTCTGGCGGTATTTTCGATCACATCGGCAAATGTATCCATCTGTATGGCACAACTCTCCCTGCTGCGCGCAATCCTGTTTACCCACATAATATTCTGTCTGGCATCATGAAATCCCGCCAGCATCTCCCTCAGAAAACGGGGCGCCATAATACACCGCTGCATAAGCTTTCGTTTCACTTCCGTATTGAGCTCATTCCCATACTGATCTGCGGCAGAAAGTATCTCATATCCCATCTGATATGTATGCACAAAATTTTCGCCCCAGCACCAGCCGCATTTTTCACATTTTCCGCACACTTTCTCCCTGACTCTTGTAAACATTTCCTCAATCTCCTCGCTGGAAAATGCCTTTTTCTTCTCCTCCAGCCCCATAAATGTCCGCGAGAGCTGTTTCAGGGAATGTGCATATTTTTCAATCTGTTCCACATAGGGGCTGCCGTGAAGTGCCTGTCCCTTGTCCATGCCTGCCGTATCTCCTTTCCGTTGTTTCTTATCGGCCGGACACACATCAGTCCGGCCTTTGGACCGCACCAGCAAAAAACTCCGGGAGAATTCTCCCGGAGTTTTCATTTGTATATTGTCCTCATTATTCTGTTACGATCCGTGCTGCTATTTCGACGGCTTGAATACAATCTCATTGGGATCTACCAGCCCCAGCTTGTCCTCTGCCGTGTCCTTGATATACTGATCCGATTTGACGTATTCTTCATATTCATCTATCTCTTCCGACCGCTGTTTTTCTTCCTCAATCTGCGCCTGAAGCTCCTTCTCCTGATCCTTGTACCCGGCGTTCTTCGCATTAAGGCTTAAAGAACCAATTGCCAGTGCACCCGACAGAAATACCAGCACCATGCAGATCATCAATATACTCTGTCTGTAATGTCTGAGCCGCGTATTTCTTTTCTTCCTCGACCGGCTCCCGCTCTGCTGTCGTCTTGTCTTACTCATTCATACTCACCCGTCTTATCAATATTTTTATACCCCATTGTTAAAATATTTTATCTTCTTTTTCTATACTTTTCAAGGCTTTTCTTAGTCTTTGCACAAATTTTACCGGACAGGCGGAGCAAAAGAGATGCCGTACCCGCACCGCACAGAACCCCCAGCACAAAAAACCACCGGATATTTCCGTAAGTCGTATCATACATTTTGCGGAAAATATAAATGCTGGTGCCAATCCAGAAGATCACATCTTCCATACCGGTTATGAACAGATTATGCCGGACCAGTTTCCTGAACGCAGCCAGTATCCGGTACGCGCACAGCACAGAGACACCTGCCAGCACAGCATATAAAAAGACTCCGCTCTCCGCACCGATCCCCAGTATCATAATCCGCTCCTACTTAAAAAGTTTTGACAGGAAATTCTCTCCCTGCTTTCCTGCCGGTGTTGCGCTTGAATATGCGATACTGTCAATATTGCCGGACAGATCCACCTCTCCTTTTTCCACACTCAGCCTGTTCACATGGAGATCCGTCCCTTTCACCATCATCATCCCCTGCTCCGTCTCCAGCAGGATCTCGTTCAGGTCGAAAGAAAGGACGTCCAGAACCCCTGTCACCATACTTGTTTTCCTATTATTTACTACGAGCTTGTGTGATTTTGCAATACGCTGTTCTTCCATCTGTACTCCCTCCCACTCTGTTTTTAAATATATGAGAGGCAGTTCTAAATTATACCTATAAGTACTGGAACAGGTCGGAAGCCTCATCCTTTTTCGTAGTGTCCTTCAGTTCCAGAACTTTTACTTTCACATTCCGTGTGCCGAACTGAATCTCAATCACGTCTCCCGGCTTCACCTGCGCCGATGCTTTCGCCGGCTTGTCATTGACCATAACACGCCCCGCATCGCACGCTTCATTGGCCACGGTACGGCGCTTGATCAGTCTGGATACCTTCAGAAATTTGTCTAAACGCATAATTTCCCCTTTCTGCCAATCGGCATAGATGCCAAAAGGCACTTACAATGCTTTTTCATCGTAAGTGCCTGTCCTTTTATAACTCACTCTATGATAAATCTGAGATTAGTTGATTGCATCCTTTAAAGCTTTTCCTGCTTTAAACTTCGGTGCCTTGCAAGCCTCGATCTTCATTGTCTTTCCTGTCTGCGGGTTTCTTCCTTCTCTTGCTGCTCTCTTGCTTACTTCGAATGTTCCGAATCCTACAAGCTGAACCTTATCATCGTTTTTAAGCTGCTCTGTAACAACATCAACAAAAGCTTTTAATGCTTTCTCAGAATCTTTCTTGGAAATCTCTGCTTTCTCTGCAATAGCTGCGATCAATTCTGTTTTGTTCATGGATAAATTCCTCCTCTTTATTGTACATACATACAATTTCTGTTCTGATTTATTAAAGGGGAAAATGCCCGAACGACCGCATTTTCCGCCTTTATGTATTGTTATAACGGTTTACCCTGCCTTTGTCAAGAATTTTCACCGTTTTTAGGGCATTATTCTATGCCATGATCGGTTTGAGTGCCTCAGCGAGTTTTTCTTTCTCTCCCTCTGCTTCAGCGAGGTCCTTACCCAGTGTTGTATAATAGATTTTGATCTTTGGTTCTGTTCCTGACGGACGGACAATTACAGTCTCATTGTTCTCCAGTTTATAGATCAGAACGTTGGCTGCCGGCAGTCCTGTTTCCTCCGGTTTCTCATAATCTGTTACGGATGTCACTTTATATCCGGCAATCTCTGTCATCGGATTTTCTCTCAGGCCTTCCATAATGCCTGCCATCTTGTCCATTCCGCTCAGGCCCGGGAACTCAAAACTGTCTACTTTGTTCAGATAGCGTCCATACTCCGCATAGATCTCTTCCATTCTCTGTTTCAGCGAGCTGCCGATGCTTCTGTAGTAAGCTGCCATCTCGCAGATCAGCATAGATCCGATCACTGCGTCTTTATCGCGTACATACGGCCCTGCAAGGTATCCGTAGCTCTCCTCGAAACCGAAGATAAAGCGGTCTGCTTCTCCTGCTTCCTCGAGCTGCGCGATCTGATCGCCGATCCACTTGAATCCGGTCAGTACACTGCGGAGTTCCACACCGTATTTCTCAGCTACTGCATCAGCAAGCGGAGTGGATACGATAGATTTCACTGCCACCGGTTTCTCCGGCATTGTGCCTTTCTCAATGCGTCCCGCACAGATATAGTCGAGAAGAAGAACGCCGACTTCATTTCCGCTTACCAGCTCGTAGGAGCCGTCCGGGCACTTCATGGCAATACCGACACGGTCTGCATCCGGGTCTGTTGCCAGCATCAGGTCCGCTCCTGTCTCTTTTGCAAGATTAAGCCCCTGTTCCAGCGCTGCAAAGATCTCCGGATTCGGATAGCTGCAGGTTGTAAAGTAACCGTTCGGATACTCCTGATCCGGAACGATCGTGATATCTGTAATACCGATATCTTTCAGCACCTGAGTCACCGGCATCAGTCCGGAACCGTTCAGCGGGCTGTATACAAGCTTAAGTCCTGCCGTCTTGCACAGACCCGGACGTACCTGACGGGACTCGATCGCATCGTAGAGTGCTCTCTTGCAGTCGTCTCCCACAAACCGGATCAGACCTTCCTCAACGCCCTGAGCAAATGACATATACTTCGCCCCGGTCAGCACATCTGTCTTCTGGATCTCTTCATAAACAATTGCAGCCGCGTCGTCTGTCATCTGGCAGCCGTCCGGGCCATATGCCTTGTATCCGTTATATTTTGCAGGATTGTGGGATGCTGTCACCATAACACCTGCATTACAGTTATAGTACCGTGTCGCAAATGAAAGTGCCGGCACCGGCATCAGTGCATCATAAATTCTTACCTTAATCCCGTTGGCTGCAAGTACGCCTGCCGCTGTCTTCGCAAATACATCGCTCTTAATACGGCTGTCGTAACTGATGGCAACAGTCTGTGTCCCGCCCTGTGTCTTAACCCAGTTTGCAAGTCCCTGTGTTGCCTGACGCACAACATAAATATTCATGCGATTCGTACCTGCTCCGAGAACACCTCTGAGTCCGGCTGTTCCGAACTTCAGCGCTACCGCAAAGCGCTCTTTGATCTCTTCGTCATTTCCTTCAATTTTTGACAATTCCGGTTTCAGATCCGGATCTTCCAGATCCGCTGCCATCCAGCGTTCATACTCTTTCTGATACATTTTTACCACTCCTACCATTTTTTCTGTTGATTTTTTATAAAAAAACCACAATAAATTCAGTACTAATATATCATGTTTCCGCTGAAACAGCAACCGGTCTTTGCTAGATGCCGATGGAAAAAATATTTTCCAGAAAAGCTCTTTTTTCTTCATTCTGGCGTACGGAAAGCTCCAGTTTTTCCACACATTTCTGAGGCAGCCATGCCTTATTGGAATGGTAATATGTGCTGGCGGTCTTCCAGTACTTTTCCGGATAAGCCAGACGCAGGCCCACATATTCCCGCTCCTCCGGGGTCATTTTTCTTACTTCTTCATAGGCCTCCAACATTTTTAGTCCGCTTTTTTGTTTCCATATATATTTTTCCATTATCTTTCTAAGAAAATAGTATAAATCGTGAACCTGAATTCCTGTATGAATATGTTCAAATCCGGTTACGGCCATATCATTTTCTGTAATAAGCAGATTATGATAGTTATATTCTCCATGCGCCAGACTCCTTTTCCTGACACTGTCATAGTAAAGTTCCGTACAGCCTGATTTCTCCATTCTCTTCAGGACATATTCTGCCAATTGATACATTTTCTCGAAGCTGTCCAGAAACAGATACTCGAACTCATTCTTCGTGCCCCTGCCCCTTATAAAGCTTCTGACCTTCTTGAGCTCACGGTTATGCCTGCGGATTTCATCCACGGGATCTCGCCCCGTCATAAGCGCCGGGGAAGACAGCTGCTCCGAATCTCTTGAAATTGTTTCCAGTTCCCTGTGCAGCACCGCAAGACGCTCCGCAGCTCTGAGAACCTCCCTCTCCTGCCGCACGTCGCATTCCCGCCCCTGATACCATTTCTTGAGCATATATCTTTTCCCGTCTCTTGCATTTACAAGCAGTTCTCCGTCTCTCGTAAATACAGGCGTATCAGCTTTAATATTTCCCTGCGCCTCGAGAGAATCCAGCACAAAATACAATAAGGGAGCGCGCTGCCCGGATATTTTCGTCTCCTTGAGCAGCATCGTCCCCTCATTTGTATCGCAAAAAAACGCACCCCTTATCTTTCGGGTGCTCCTTACTTCTATGTCATAACGCTCTAATACTTCCAGTTCGTACTCTTCTCTCATGGCTGCCCCCTGTCACCGCATATTCTGACTCTTTCTAATGTATGACGGGGACAGCCCGAGTATGATTCCAAATGTAATTACAAATTAAGTTTTTCTTTTACATAAGCACAGAGCTTCTCTTTTGTATTGCGCTCAGGTTCATCAATAACATATTCCAGAAGTTCGCTGAGCAGGCTTCCCATTTCCCTGCCCGGCTTCATGCCGAGTTCCATCAGATCGCGGCCGCTCACTGCCAGCTGACGCAGCGTGACACACTCATCATTGAGCAGCGCTTCCTGATACAGCTCTCTCACGGCAATAATATTCTCGATCTTTTCTCTTCTGCGATAGGGGCTCTGGGCTTTTGCATCCGCCATCCTTACCGCCAGATAATACGGGAACAGCTCGACGCCGATCCGGTTCATTGCCCGCCGTACATTTTTCGGCGTAGCTTCCATTCGGTAATCGTGGTAACACACAAGGCGTGTAACTTTTTTCACAGTATCATTATCGAACTTCAGCCGGCGCATTACCTTTCTGGCAATTTCTTCGCTGACCAGCGCATGCCCTTTAAAGTGATCCCGCCCATTTTCATCCGTCGTCCTGACAGACGGTTTGCCCATATCATGAAAGAGCATGGTAAGCCGGAGGATCTTATCTCTTTTTATATTCTTCAATGCACGCAGCGTATGTCCTGCCACATCGTATTTGTGATGCGGCGTATTCTGTTCCACTCCCACCATGGCGTCCCATTCCGGAAGAATCACTTTCGTAATTCCCAGTTCATACGCATCCTGTATGCGCTCCGGATGGGGTGATACAAGAAGCTTGACCAGTTCCGTCTGGATACGCTCCGCGCTGATATTCTTAAGTGTGGGAGCAAGCTCCCGGACAGCCTCGGCAGTCTCCGGCTCAATAGGGAAATTAAGCTGCGCGGAGAAACGCACTGCGCGCAGGATTCTTAAAGCATCCTCTCCGAAACGTTCCTTCGGTTCCCCTACGCACCGGATCAGATGATGATTTAGATCCTGCATTCCTCCAAACACATCCACCAGCCGCACATCATCGTTGTACGCCATGGCATTGATTGTAAAATCCCGCCGGCGCAGATCTTCCTCCAGACGGTTTGTAAAACGTACTTCCTTCGGATGACGGCTGTCTTCATAAGCCCCGTCGATCCGGTAAGTTGTCACCTCATAAGCGTCCTTTCCCAGCAGCACAGTAACTGTTCCGTGCTCAATTCCGGTATCAACGGTTCTGCGGAACAGCTTCTTGATCTCTTCCGGACGAGCAGAGGTAGTTATATCCCAGTCTTCCGGTCTTCTCGCAAGGATCGAATCGCGCACACAGCCGCCCACGGCGTACGCCTCATATCCGTGAAGCTGCAGATTATTAATAATCATCAGCACTTTTCTCGGCAAATTTATCTTCATCCTGAAACTCTTCTTTCCTAAATATATCATGTAAAAATAATCAAGTTTCGTCCGGTCTGTCTCCGGACCGGGAAGCGCCCTGTATAGACTGCAGTATCTCTTCTTCCCGTCTGTGACAGGATAATATTATAACCTGCTTTTCCTGTCTGCTCAACCATTTTAATACAGATTCAAGCCGTTTGTCATCATAAAATGCGAATACATCGTCAAGGATAACCGGCATGGGCTCTTCCGAAAGTATTTCCGAAGCCGCCATCCGGATTGAAAAATATATCTGCTCTATCGTCCCTCTGCTCAGACGTCCGGCAGGGATCTTCCTTATTCCGTCCCACACAGTGATCTCCCCCTGTCCGCCTGTCTCAAGGGTGCGGTATCTGCCGGCTGTGACAGCCGCAAATATCTCGGACGCCCTCCTGTTCACCCGGCGTTCCATGCTGTCTCCGGTCACCCGGGCCGCTTTCTCCAGCTCAGAAGCCGCCGTTTCCAGTGCCCGGCACTTCTCCTCCAGCCTGAGCTGCCGTTCGCTTCTGTCTGATTCTTCATACTGCTCCTGCAGGTTTTCGTATCTGATCCTCTTTTCCCGCTGTTCAGATCGGATGCGTTCCAGCTCCCAGACCTGCTTTCGCTCCTCCGATTCTCCGCGGTTTTTCTTTCGCGCATCGGCTGCAGCTGTCCGTACACCGGCAGTCGCAAGGATCACTCCCGCCATAAGGCACACAATCAAAACGCCTGTCCTTCCGGCTGCCAATGCCGCCAAACCTGCACAGATTGCCAGAAGCCCTGCTGCCGCCAAAACAAGCCCCCGGGCATACACCCCGGGGGAAGTCTCTTTCCGGACGATGCGGGAAGAGACTTCCTCCTCCGTTTGATCTGCGGTGCAGTTTTGAACAGCATCTTTATATTCCTGATCCAGCCGTTTCATGTCTTCTTCCAGATATCTGCATTGCTGCAGGAGATTCTGACGCCTCTCCTCCGATGCCCGTACTTCAGCCCTGAGTTCTTTCTGTGCAGACTTCCGCTTCTCTTCCAGATGCTTCAGAGCCGCACTCAAGTCGTACTCTCCGCCTCCGGTCTCGTAGTAATTTGCAGCGTAATTCGCCAGCGCATCAGACAGTTCCTGCCCTGGCCGGGCTTTCAGCTGTCCGATGGATACCGTATTGTCAAAAAGTTCTCCTGTCATACCGCCCAGCAGCATTTCCAGATCCCCGTGTTCCACAGAAAGCTCCTCTCCGTCATCCTCACAGATCAGAGAAGTGTGCTTTGTCTGACGGGCAAAGTTTCTCTCCAGCCTGAAACTGCGTCCGCCACAAGTAAACCGCATAACTCCGGCATATCCCCCCGGATTATCCCAAGGTTCATAACGGCTGAAAGCATCCCGTGACGCCGCGCGCCCGCGCCCTCTCTCCATGCCGAACAGCATGGCTCTTACAAATGCATGCAGCGTAGTTTTTCCGAATTCATTGTCTCCTCTTATCACCTGCACGCCGTCTCTCAGGTAGAAATGTACCTCTGAAAGTTTTCCGAAATTTCTGATATACAGTTCTGTTATTACCATGCCTGCTCCTTCACTGTCTGCTGCTCAGCAGCGCTTCCACACCTTCGCACAGTGCCTGATATTCCACGCTGCCTTCCCTGCACCCGCGGAACCGGTCAATATATCTGCCGAGAATCGAATCCCTGTTCTCTGCGCGAAGTTTCTCAAAGTCATAGTCCGGGCTTGTTCTGTCCAGTATTTCCAGTATATTCCAGTCTCCCGCCATACGTTCTGTATCCAGAGAAACATTTTGATCCCGTTTCCCGTCCAGTACTATTTTGTAAATATTTTCATTTCCATATTCACTAATTTGTTCTGCCACCCGTTTTTTCAGACTTCCTGTCGTGTCATTTCTGCTGACCGGGATCTGAAGATGTATATATTCTCTTGATGCGCACGGCACCCACTGTGTCTGCACGCCGTGATCTGTAATCATGCCTTTCACATAGCCGTGTTTTCCCGTGTCATTCTTATCCACCGGTTCCAGAGCTCCGGAATAAATCATCTGATTTTCCTGCAGCACCTGCGGCTTATGGATATGACCGAGCGCCACATAGTCAAATCCGGATTTTTCCAGAATGCGCCGGTCAAAAGGAATATGTTTCTCGTCACCTCCGTGGGCCAGAAGGATCTCATACCTGCGCAGTCCGGGCGCACTTACCGTATCATACAGCGGGCGGCTGATCTCCCTTGTATGATAGCTCAGCCCGTACACTGCTGTCTGAAGTTCCGGGAAATCAGCATACTGCAGTCTCTGTCCGAACAGTGGATATACATTTCCGCCCCACGAAAACGTCCGGTAATTAGAATCCTTGCCAATATAGTCATGGTTTCCCGCAATAAGCACCACTTTTGTATGTGTCAGCTCTGAAAACAAATAGTCCGCTTCTTTTAGTTCCCTGACCAGAGGCTGGCGGTGAAACAGGTCTCCTGCGATCAGAAGCAGATCTGTCTGCTCGTCCTCGCACACCTGCAGCACCCGCTCAAATGTATCCCACAGCTCGCGGGGGCGCGCTTTGCTGTACAGCGGCCCTGCATCAGGCCGCGCCCCGAGATGTACATCCGCAATATGGATAAATTTCATCTTAATCTCCATTCCGCCGCCTTTCAGTTGGCGGCACAAATAGTAATGA
>ERZ1643246.2257-NODE-2257-length-18768-cov-4.988885_pt1 | contig 18768 bp, 13 predicted proteins | sample MGYA00579265_ERZ1643246 | MGnify/ENA primary metagenome ERZ1643246 (study PRJEB29033, sample SAMEA4952261) | chicken gut metagenome | biome: Broiler Chicken; feature: Gastrointestinal Tract; material: Caecum | place: Ireland | collected 2018 | study: Broiler...
AGGTGCGGCAGGGACTGTATACTTCCAGGAAGCATTTTACAGTGGAAAGCGAAAAGCTGCTGCAGGAGGGAAAGCTGATTTCTGTGAGAAAGCATACCCGCTTTGTGTATTTTCCGCTCCATGACCACAATTATGTGGAAGTGTTTTATGTGTGCCAGGGGGAGGTGACCCACCGGATCGACGGGGAAGAGGTGACGGTGCGGCAGGGGGAGCTGCTGTTCCTGAACCAGCATGCCTCCCATGAGATTCTGCCGGCCGGGCAGGAGGATATCGCCATCAATCTGATTGTGCTGCCGGAATTTTTTGACACGGCATTTTCCATGATTGAGAAGAACAATGTGCTGGCGGATTTTCTGGCGGATTCTCTGAAGGAGAAGAATGGGATCAGCCGGTATCTGTATTTTCAGGTGTCCGAGAATCTCCAGATTCAGAACCTGATGGAAAATCTCATCGATTCCCTGCTGCACAAGCAGGGAAATGAGGAGCAGATCAACCGGCATACCATGGGGCTGCTGTTCCTGCATCTGATGAACGCGGTGCGGTTCCTGAAGGAGAGCACGCCCAATCAGTACCGGAACCTGCTGATGATGACCACCCTGCGGTATATTGAGGAAAATTATCGGACGGGTTCCCTGACCCAGCTGTGCGACATGCTGAATCAGAGCATTTCGGGCCTGAGCCGGATGATCCGGAAAAGTACCGGGTATACCTATAAGGAGCTGCTGCAGAGGCGGAGATTCCGGAAAGCGGTGGAGCTTCTGGTGGAGACGGAGCTGCCGGTGAATGATATTGTGACGGCGGTGGGATATGAGAACAACAGTTATTTTTACCGGAAATTCCGGGAGCGGTATCAGATGACGCCCAACGCGTACCGGGAGCGGTACCGGGGGAGTGACCGGGTGCGGGTGTGATCCGTATCCGGTTACTTACAGAAATGCATACAAAAATGCTGTCGTCACTATGCAACATAGATACGACAGCATCTTTTCAGCGTGCGTTAGAAGATTCGAACTCCCGACCTTTTGATCCGTAGTCAAACGCTCTATCCAGCTGAGCTAAACGCACACACTATTTAATTTGTATTGCCGGGATGTCCCTCGCAACGAAGATTATTATACGACAAGGGATATGATTTGTCAACAGGTAATTTGAAAAATTTCTTGAAATGCCAGAGGGTCTGTGTTAAGGTTTAAACAGTTATATTTTTGAACAACGGAGGAAATCGACAGATGAGAGCGAGCGGCGTATTGATGCCTGTATTTTCCCTTCCTTCCCGGTATGGGATCGGATGTTTTTCAAAGGAGGCCTATGAGTTTGTGGACCGGCTTTCCTGGGCCGGACAGGCCAGATGGCAGGTGCTGCCACTGGGGCCCACCGGTTATGGGGATTCCCCGTATCAGCCTTTTTCCACTTTTGCGGGCAATCCGTATTTTATTGACCTGGAGACACTCATGGAGGAGGAGCTGCTGACCAGCCAGGAGTGCGACAGCTGCCAGTGGGGGGAGGATCCCCGTTTTGTGGATTACGGAAAAATCTATGAATCCCGGTATCCGATTCTGAGAAAGGCATTTGCACGGTTTGAGGCGGATGAGAAATATCAGGAATTCTGTGACCGGGAGGCCTACTGGTTGGATGATTACTGTCTGTTCCGGGCGCTGAAGAACAGCCAGGAAGGAAAACCCTGGATGGAATGGGACGATGAACTGCGGACCAGGGATGCGGCGGCGCTTGCAAAGGCAAAAGAGGAACTGGCGGAGGAAATGGAATTTTTCCGGTTTTTGCAGTATAAGTTTCAGCAGCAGTGGAAAAAACTGAAATCCTACGCCCACAAAAAGGGTATCCGGATCATCGGTGATCTTCCCATCTATGTGGCCAGCGACAGCGCGGACGCCTGGGCGAATCCCAGACTGTTCCAGTTTGACGAGGATCACCGGCCAAAGGCCATCGCCGGATGTCCGCCGGACGCTTTTTCCGCCACCGGACAGATGTGGGGCAATCCGCTGTATGACTGGGAGTACCATGAGAAAACGGGATATGCCTGGTGGATCGCGCGGATGAAGAAGAGCTTTGAACTGTACGACACGGTGCGGGTGGACCATTTCCGGGCCTTTGCGGAATACTATTCGATTCCCTGTGATGCGGAAAATGCCTCCGAAGGCAAATGGGTGGAAGGCCCGGGTATGAAGCTGTTTCACGCGCTGGAGAAGGCGCTGGGGCCCATGGATCTGATTGCGGAGGATCTGGGAACGCTGGATGACAAGGTGTTTGACCTGCTGGATGCGGCGGGGTATCCGGGAATGAAGGTGCTGCAGTTTGCCTTTGATTCGGGAAATACGAATTTTTATCTGCCCCATCACTATAAGAGAAACTGCGTGGTTTACACGGGAACCCATGACAATGACACCACGAAGGCGTGGTACTATTCCATGAATGACTGGGCAAGGGAGTATTCCAAAGCGTATCTCAACAATTATGACAGGCCCTGGGAGGATATTTCCTGGGATTTCATCCGGGCGGCCCATGCCAGCGTGGCGGATCTGTCGGTGATTCCCATGCAGGATCTGCTGTGCGCGGGCAGTGAAGGGCGGATCAACCATCCCTCCACCACAGGCATGAACTGGAGATGGAGAATGCTGCCGGGAGAGTTCCGGGATGATATCATCGGACGTTTCCGCTGGCTGACGGATACCTTCCAGCGAATCCTTCCGCCGCCGGCGCCGGAGGAGACGGAGGAAGAAGATGCCGAAGAGAATACTGCAGAGCATCCGGAGACGGAAAACGGGACAGCGGATGCCGGTAAAGGAAAGGAATAAGCGTGACAGGGAAGCCGGAAGGATGAACTGTTACGAATAAACGGCTTCGGAAGTATAGAAAAAGCCGCGGATCAGAACGGTGGAGCATTGCTGCCCTGTTCGGATCTGCGGCTTTTTTCATTTCATGGGAAGATTCTGTAAAGCGGGATGCGGATTCGCGTGTTTCATCGCCGGCGGCGTCTCCTGCGGGGATGCCTTTCTTCTTCCAGCTCCCGGGAGCTTTTGACGGCAGCCCAGCCGATCAGCTGGGTTCCCACGATGCCGATAAAGGCTCCCACACTGTCGATGAGCACATCCCGGGGAGACGGCCCCCGGCCGGCCACCATGGTCTGGTGGTATTCATCGGTGGCGGCAAAAGCCACACAGATGAAGCCCGCCAGCAGAAACAGCCAGATGCCCCGGACATGGTAGGCGTACAGGGGGATACAAAGGGAAACGGCCAGGATGCAGTATTCCGTCATGTGGGCTGCCTTCCGGACAAGTCCATGATATTCCTGTGCGTACCTGTCAATTTCTGCCTGGGACAGATCTTTATCCAGGATCACAGCCCCCACTTCCACCAGCTTCTGGCTGACTTTATAGCTGAGCTGTCCCGATTCGGTTCCGTCCTGACTGGAGAAAGAAAAGATCATATACATCACCAGCAGAGCCGGCAAAAAGGATAAGGGCTTTAAAAGAGCCACCACAATTCTGTTCATAAACAATAACCTCCTCAATAATTGAAAAAGCCCGGGAAGTGAGCCTTCTGTTTTCGGTGTTTCCTAATGATAGCACCATTTCCCGGCTGTGTCAAAAGCGGGATATGTGTTTTGGTAACAGTGAAGCCGGAAGGCTGAACTGTTACATGTTCGTCACAAAAAATCCCCTCCGCGGTTGAATTCAAAGATGGGGTATATTATAATGAGTGATAGCGAGAAAGCACAAGGAGGATCACATGAGTTACGCAGACAAGGTTTTTATAGAGATGTGCCGGGATATTATTGACAACGGCGTGAGTACCGAAGGGGAGAAGGTGCGTCCCAGATGGGAGGACGGAAGCCCCGCTTACACGGTGAAGCGGTTCGGTGTGGTGAACCGGTATGACCTTTCCAGAGAATTTCCGGCGCTGACGCTGCGGAGGACGGCGCTGAAGAGCGCTTTCGATGAGATCCTCTGGATCTGGCAGAAGAAGTCCAACAACATTCATGACCTGCATTCTCATATCTGGGACAGCTGGGCGGATGCGGACGGTTCCATCGGCAAGGCCTACGGCTATCAGCTGGGAGTGAAGCATCAGTATAAAGAAGGAATGATGGATCAGGTGGACCGGGTACTGTACGTTCTGAAGAACAATCCTTACAGCCGCAGGATCATGACGAATATCTATGTGCATCAGGATCTTCATGAAATGAATCTGTCTCCCTGTGCCTATTCCATGACGTTCAACGTGACCACCCGTCCGGGCAGTGACCGGCTGGTGCTGAATGCCATTCTGAATCAGCGCTCCAACGATGTGCTGGCGGCCAACAACTGGAATGTGTGCCAGTATGCCCTGCTGCTGATGATGATCGCCCAGGTCAGCGACATGGAGCCGGGGGAACTGGTGCATGTGATTGCGGATGCGCACATCTACGACCGGCATATTCCGCTGGTGGAGGAACTGATCAGCCGTCCGGCCCATGACGCGCCCAAAGTGTGGCTGAACCCGGAGGTCCGGAATTTCTATGACTTTACGGTGGAGGATCTGAAAGTAGAAGACTATGTGACGGGACCGCAGATCAAAAATATTCCCATTGCGGTCTGAGGAGGATAAGAAGATGAAATTGATTGTAGCGGTGGATCAGAACTGGGGAATCGGGAAGAACAACGATCTCCTGGTGAGCATCCCTTCCGATAAAAAATTTTTCCGTCAGGAGACCACCGGCAAGGTGGTGGTGATGGGAAGAAAGACGCTGGAGAGCTTTCCGGGCGGACTGCCTTTAAAGAACCGGACCAATGTGGTTCTCACGAGAAATCCCGAATACTGTGCCAAAGACACGGTGATTGTCCATGACGTCCCGGAACTTCTGGAGGAACTGAAAAAGTATCCGGAGGATGAAATTTATGTGGCGGGAGGCGGATCTGTCTATGAAGCGCTGCTTCCGTATTGTTCAGAGGCGTATGTGACAAAGATTAATTTTGCCTATGAAGCGGACACCTATTTCCCGAATCTGGATCAGATGCCGGAGTGGGAGATGGTGGAAGAGAGCGAGGAGCAGACGTATTTCGATCTGGAGTTTACTTTCACGAGATATGAGAGAAAGGCCTGACAGGGAATCATGAAGGAAAAAGACTTGAATGAAATGGGAGACCGGATCCGCAATATTGTACAGGATGCGGTGGAGTCCCAGAATTTTCAGGAGCTGAACCGGCAGGTGAAGGGAATCCTGGACGACGCGGTGAGCGGATTTCAGGAAGGAATGAAGGGAGCCGGAGAAGGACTTCGGGAGAGCCTGAAGAACACCGGGGAGGACTGGAAGCAGGCATGGAAGGATGCGGCGGATCCGTCCCCCACCGGCACACGTTCCTACCAGGACCGGTATCAGAAATCCGCATCCCCCGGTTATCAGCCGCAAGGAAGGGCGGCCGTGCGCCGGGAGGGCGGACAGCCTGCCCTGTATGCGAAGCAGACCTCGGATCAGATCCTGGGAACGGTGATGGCCATTGCCGGATTTTCTCTGGCAGGCGTGTTTGCGCTGAGTACCATTGCCACTTTGCTGGCGCTTCTTCTGGAGCCGGGGCTGGGGATCCTGGGGATTCTGGGCACCGTCATTCTGGGAGCGGTGATGGCTGCCGGACTGGTGCTGGGAATCTGCGGACAGCGGGCCAGAGGAAGGGCCAAACGTTTCCGGGCATATATAAAGAAGATCGGTACCCGGGGATACGGCACCGTGAAGGAACTGGCGGAGAGCTGCGGCATCAGCCAGCGGAAGGTGCGCAGGGATCTGAAACAGATGATTGAAAGAAAAATGTTCCTGCAGGGACATATGGATGAGGAAGAGACCTGCATCATCGTCACGGACGCCATGTATCAGCAGTATCTGCTGACCCGGCAGGAAGCCCGGAAGAAGCAGCAGGAACAGCAGAAGCACGCGGAACAGACTAGCCGTCTGCCGGAGGAATGCAGGAAAATTCTGGAGGAAGGACAGGAATATATTCAGCACATCCGCCAGTGCAACGAAGCGCTTCCGGGAGAGGAGATTTCTCAGAAGCTGGCCCGGCTGGAGACGATCATGACCAGAATCTTTGAACAGGTGGAGAAGGATCCGGAGCTGGCCGGAGAACTGAGAAAGTTTATGGGCTATTATCTGCCCACCACAAAGAAGCTGGTGGACGCTTATGTGGATCTGGAGAGGGAACCCATCGCGGGGGACAATGTGGTGAAGATGAAACAGGAAATCGAGGAGACCCTGGATACCATCAATCTGGCCTTTGAGAATCTGCTGGATGGATTCTTTGAGGAGAAGGCATGGGATATTTCCTCAGACATTTCCGTGCTCAACACCATGCTGGCCCAGGAAGGACTCACCGATGATCAGATTTCGGAGAAAAGCAGAGGAGTGAAATGATGAGTACAGATTGGAAGGATTTTACGGATACCCCCACACTGACCTTTGGAGGAGCACCCCAGCCTGCGCAGGAGCCGGCGCCTGTGCAGGAGGAGCCGAAACTGGATGATTCCATCCTTTCGGAGGAAGAGCGACGGATGGTGGAGGAATTTTCCAAACAGATTGATCTGCATAATACCACCGGAATTCTGCAGTACGGGGTGGGAACCCAGAAAAAAATGGCGGATTTTTCAGAGACGGCCCTGGAGAATGTGAAGGCCAAGGATCTGGGGGAGGTGGGTGAGATGCTCACCGGCGTGGTGCAGGAACTGAAAAGCTTTGACGCGGAGGAAGAGAGGGGCTTTCTGGGATTCCTGAAACGGCCGGCCAATAAGCTGAATGCCCTGAAGACAAAGTATGACAAGGTGGAGACGAATGTGGAGAAAATCTGCCAGGTGTTGGAAGACCATCAGGTGACGCTTTTGAAGGATATCGCTATCCTGGACAAGATGTATGATCAGAACCTGGTTTATTTTAAGGAACTGTCCATGTATATTCTGGCGGGAAAGAAGAAGCTGAAAGAGGTGCGGGAGCAGGAGTTGCCCCGGCTTACGGCCAAAGCCCAGGCTTCGGGACTGCCGGAAGACGCCCAGGCGGCCAAGGATCTGGCGGGACTGTGCGACCGGTTTGAAAAGAAAATCCATGATCTGGAACTGACCCGGATGATCTCCATTCAGACGGCTCCCCAGATCCGCCTGGTGCAGAACAGCGACACCATGATGGTGGAGAAGATCCAGTCCACGGTGGTAAATACCATTCCTCTGTGGAAAAGTCAGATGGTGCTGGCGCTGGGTGTGGAACATTCCTCCCAGGCGGCCAGAGCCCAGCGGGAAGTGACGGATATGACCAACGCCCTTCTGAAGAAAAACGCGGAGGTGCTGAAAACCGCCGCGGTGGAGAGCGCCAGGGAGTCCGAGCGGGGAATCGTGGATCTGGAGACCCTGCAGAATACCAATGCGTCGCTGATTTCCACCCTGGATGAGGTGATGCAGATTCAGACCGATGGCAGAGCCAAACGGCAGGCCGCCGAGGTCAAGCTGCGGGAAATGGAAGATGAACTGAAGCAGAAGCTTCTGGAAATCCGCTGAGAACAGAAGCGCGGATGGCTTGGCGGCAGGAAAATGCCAGAGGGCGGCCGGAATTTCAAATGGGAGCGTGTGGAATGTACAGAGAGCATACAAGAAAAATCAGAATCGGAAATCGGGTGATCGGAGGGGGAAATCCCGTTCTGATCCAGTCCATGACCAATACGAAAACCGAAGATGTGGAGCGTACGGTGGCGCAGATTCTGGCGCTGGAGCGGGCCGGATGTGAGATTATCCGCTGTGCGGTGCCCACCCAGGAGGCGGCACGCGCGCTTTCCGGGATTAAACCGCGGATTCATATTCCGCTGGTGGCGGATATCCATTTCGATTACCGGCTGGCCATTGCCGCCATGGAAAACGGTGCGGACAAGATCCGGATCAATCCGGGAAATATCGGCAGCAGGGAGCGGATCCAGGCGGTGGTGGATGTGGCCAGGGAGCGGGAGATTCCCATCCGTGTGGGCGTCAACAGCGGTTCCCTGGAAAAAGAACTGGTGGAAAAGTATCACGGCGTGACAGCGGAGGGACTGGTGGAGAGCGCGCTGGACAAGGTGCGGATCATCGAGGAGCTGGGATATGACAACCTGGTGATCAGTATCAAGTCCTCGGATGTGCTGATGTGCGCCAAAGCCCATGAACTGATTGCGAAAAAAACGGATTATCCGCTGCATGTGGGAATCACGGAGGCGGGCACGCTGTTTTCGGGAAATATAAAATCGGCGGTGGGGCTGGGGATTATTCTGTATCAGGGAATCGGAGATACCATCCGGGTGTCCCTCACAGGCGACCCGCTGGAGGAGGTCAAATCCGCCAAACGGATCCTGAAGACGCTGGGCCTGAGAAAGGGCGGCATCGAAGTGGTTTCCTGCCCCACCTGCGGACGTACCCAGATCGATCTGATCGGGCTGGCCAACCAGGTGGAAAACATGGTGCAGGACATTCCCCTGGACATCAAGGTGGCGGTGATGGGCTGCGTGGTGAACGGGCCGGGGGAGGCAAAAGAAGCGGACATCGGCATTGCCGGAGGAAAAGGCGAGGGCCTGCTGATCAAAAAGGGTCAGATCATCCGGAAGGTACCGGAGGATCAGCTTCTGGGCGTTTTGAGAGAAGAGCTTTTGAACTGGAATCAGGAACAGAGTGGTGACAAATGACAGAAAAGGAATTTCTGGATGTATTTCCGCATCTGAAGGTGGACGCCGAACTGGAGGCGCTGCTGGGTGCGGTGAAGGTAATGAAAGTGGCTGTAAACCCGCAGAAGGATTGTCTGCGGGTTTATATCATGAGCAGCCAGTGGATTCATAAAAAGCACATTTATCATCTGGAGGAGGCGATCCGGGAGCAGTTTTTTGGAAATGCCAGCCTCCGGGTGAAGATCATAGAAAAATTTCAGCTGTCCCGCCAGTATACTCCGGAGAATTTTATGGAGGTGTACCGGCCCAGTATTCTGCTGGAACTGAAACGGTACAGCATGCTGGAATACAATCTGTTCGCCACGGCGGAGATTTCCTTCCCTGAGCCGGAGACCATGGATCTGGTGATGACGGATTCAGTGATTGCCCGGGAAAAGGAGGGAGAGCTGATCCGGCTGCTGGAAAAGATTTTCTGTGAGCGGTGCGGGTTTAACCTGCGGGTACACCCCTCTTTTAAGGAGGCGGTGGAGAGCAAGGTTCACAAAAACAGCGAGCTGAGAATCCTGGAGGAAGCCCGGCAGATTCTGGCCCACTCCAAGGTAGGAAGAAAGCTGCAGGGTGCAGGGGAATACCCGGCCCTGGAGGGGACTCCGCTTTTGGAAGGAGCCGCCGCTTACGGGGCGCCGGAGAGCGCCGTATATCTGGATTCCGCTGCTTTGGGCGCGGGAAATCCGGAAGTACCGTTTTTGGAGGATGTGCCCGGAGCGGCTGCCGCGCAGGCGCCGGGGACCGGGAAGCATCCCTCCGGTCAGACACAGACAGGAGCCTTGCCGAAAGACGCCGGCGGCACAAAAGGCCGGGGCGGTTATAAGAATGGACGCGGCAACTTCCAGAAGGGCCGCGGAAAATATCAGCAGGGGCGTTACGGCGACGGACCCAGGCCGCTGAAACGGTCGGACAATCCGGACGTGATTTACGGAAGAGATTTTGAGGAGGACGCCATTCCCATCGACTCCATTGCCGGGGAGATGGGCGAGGTGGTGATCCGCGGAAAGGTTACCAGCGTGGAGGCCAGGGAAATCCGCAATGAGAAAACCATTTACATGTTCAATGTGACGGATTTCACCGATACCATTACGGTGAAAATGTTTCTCCACAACGAGCAGGTGCCGGAGATCAAGGGCAGCATCAAGGCAGGGGCCTTTCTGAAGCTGAAGGGCGTCACCACCATCGACAAGTTTGACCATGAGATCACCATCGGCTCTCTGGCCGGAATCAAGAAAATCAGCGATTTCACCACCCACCGGATGGACAACAGTCCGGAAAAGCGGGTGGAGCTGCACTGCCATACAAAAATGAGCGACATGGACGGGGTGACCGACGCCAGCGTGCTGGTGAAGCGGGCGTACCAGTGGGGGCATCCGGCCATCGCCATCACCGACCACGGAGTGGTGCAGTCCTTCCCGGAGGCCAACCATGCCTACGATGATATTGTGGCGGATTACCGGAAGGAGTATCAGAAGAGCCATCCCGACGCCACCCGGGAGGAAATGAAGCAGGTGTATCCGCCCTTCAAGGTGATCTACGGCTGCGAAGCCTATCTGGTGGATGATGTGAAGGGGATGGTTACCAACAGCAAAGGGCAGGATCTGGAGCAGCCCTATGTGGTGTTTGACATCGAGACCACGGGATTCAGTCCGGCGGCCAACCGGATCATCGAGATCGGCGCGGTGCGGGTGGAAGGCGGGAAGATCGTCAGCCGCTTTTCCGAATTTGTCAATCCCCAGGTGCCCATTCCTTTCCGGATCGAGCAGCTGACCAGCATCAACGACAGCATGGTGGTGGACGCGGATCCCATTGAACAGGTACTGCCCCGTTTCCTGGAATTCTCCCGGGGAGCGGTGATGGTGGCCCACAACGCGGGCTTCGATATGAGTTTTATCATCGCCAACTGTGAACGGCTGGGACTGGAGAAGGAATTTACCTATGTGGACACCGTGGGCATGGCAAGGCTCCTGCTGCCGGGTCTGAACCGGTTTAAGCTGGATACGGTGGCCAAGGCCCTGAACATCCCGCTTCTGAATCATCACCGGGCGGTGGACGACGCTGCCTGTACGGCGGAGATCTTCGTGAAATTCCTGGCCATGTGCCGGGAGCGGGATATCCTGGATCTGGACGCGCTCAACGAGGCGGGAAAACTTTCCGGGGATACCATCAAGAAGCTCCCCACCTACCATGCCATTATCCTGGCCACCAGCGAGGAGGGCAGGGTGAATCTGTACCGGCTGATTTCCAAATCCCATCTGGATTATTATAACCGGCGGCCCAGAATCCCCAAGAGCGTGTATCTGAAACATAAGGAAGGGCTGATGATCGGCTCCGCCTGTGAGGCGGGAGAGCTTTACCAGGCGCTCCTGCGGGACGAACCGGAACAGGAGATAGCCCGGCTGGTGGAATTCTACGATTATCTGGAAATCCAGCCCATCGGCAATAATATGTTTATGGTGCGGGATGAAAACCGGGATGATATTACGTCCGAGGAGGATCTGAAAAACCTGAACCGGCGGATCGTCAAGCTGGGCGAGCAGTTTAAGAAGCCGGTAGTGGCCACCTGTGATGTGCATTTCATCGATCCGGAGGATGCCATTTACCGGGAAATTATCATGACCGGAAAAGGATTTTCCGACGCGGGAGAGCAGGCCCCGCTGTATCTGAGAACCACGGAGGAAATGCTGGAGGAGTTTTCCTATCTGGGAGCAGAGAAAGCGGAGGAAGTGGTGATCACCAATCCCAATAAGGTGGCCGACATGTGCGACCGGGTATGTCCCATCCGGGATGGAAAATTTCCGCCGGTGATCGAAAACTCCGACGGAATGCTGCGGGAGATCTGTTATAACAGGGCCCATGAGATTTACGGGGAGGAGCTGCCAAAGATTGTTTCGGAAAGACTGGAGCGGGAGCTGAACTCCATCATTTCCAACGGCTACGCCGTGATGTATATCATTGCCCAGAAGCTGGTGTGGAAATCCAACGAGGACGGTTATCTGGTGGGCTCCCGTGGATCCGTGGGATCTTCCCTGGCAGCCACCATGGCGGGAATCACGGAGGTAAATCCGCTGAGTCCCCACTATTACTGTGAGAAATGTCATTATTACGATTTCGACTCTCCTGAAGTAAAGAAGTTTGCGGGAATGGCAGGCTGCGATATGCCGGACGCCACCTGCCCCAACTGCGGGGCGCCGCTGAAAAAAGAAGGCTTTGATATTCCCTTTGAGACATTCCTGGGCTTTAAGGGAAATAAGGAGCCGGATATCGACCTGAATTTCTCGGGAGAGTATCAGAGTAAGGCCCATAAGTATACGGAGGTTATCTTCGGGGCCGGTCAGACCTTCCGTGCAGGTACCATCGGTACGCTGGCGGATAAGACGGCCTTCGGCTATGTGAAAAATTTCTATGAGGAGCGGGGAATCCACAAGCGGAACTGCGAAATCGACCGGATTGTGCAGGGATGCACCGGCATCCGGCGGACCACCGGGCAGCACCCGGGGGGCATCATCGTGCTTCCTGTGGGGGAGGATATCAATTCCTTTACCCCGGTACAGCATCCGGCCAACGATGTGAATACGGATATTGTGACCACTCATTTTGATTATCACTCCATCGATTCCAACCTGCTGAAGCTGGATATTCTGGGACACGATGATCCCACCATGATCCGGATGCTGGAGGATCTCACCGGGCTGGACGCCAAGGAGATTCCTCTGGACAACAAGGCGGTAATGTCACTGTTTAAGAATACGGAGGCGCTGGGCATCACGCCGGAGGATATCGGCGGATGTAAGCTGGGCTGCCTGGGCGTGCCGGAGTTCGGTACGGATTTTGCCATGCAGATGCTGATTGACACCAAGCCCCAGTATTTTTCGGATCTGGTGCGAATCGCGGGACTGGCCCACGGAACGGATGTGTGGCTGGGAAATGCCCAGACGTTGATTCAGGAGGGGAAGGCCACCATTTCCACAGCCATCTGTACCCGTGACGATATCATGATTTATCTGATCGGAAAGGGGCTGGAGAGTGAGCTGTCCTTCACCATCATGGAGAGCGTGCGTAAGGGAAAGGGACTGAAACCGGAGTGGGAGGAGGAGATGAAGGCCCATGACGTGCCGGACTGGTATATCTGGTCCTGCAAAAAGATCAAGTACATGTTCCCCAAGGCCCATGCGGCGGCTTACGTTATGATGGCGTTTCGAATTGCCTGGTTTAAGATCTACCATCCGCTGGCTTATTACGCGGCCTATTTCAGTATCCGTGCCTCGGCGTTTTCCTATGAGCTGATGTGTATGGGACGGGAGCGGCTGGAGTACTATCTGGCGGATTATAAGAAACGGGCGGATACGTTGTCCAAGAAAGAACAGGATACGCTGAAGGATATGCGGGTGGTGCAGGAAATGTATGCCCGCGGGTATGAATTTACGGAGGTGGATCTCTATAAGGCCCAGGCCCACCGGTTCCAGATCGTGGACGGCAAGCTGATGCCGGCGCTGGATACCATTGAGGGACTGGGCGACAAGGCGGCCGACGCGGTGGTACTGGCAGCCAGGGACGGGGCGTTTCTGTCCAAGGATGACTTCCGGGACCGGACGAAGGTGAGCAAGTCGGTGATTGACTTTATGGACGATTTGAAATTGTTCGGGGATATACCGGAGTCGAATCAGATTTCGTTGTTTGATTTTCAGTAGGGGGGAAGTGGCTGGTATGGGGACGGCGCATCCTGCCACCCACCCGCCCGCCGGGGCCACAGGGCTCGGGGCTCCCTTCGCTGCCCGTACAAACGGCGCCGGATGTCTGCGGCTGGAAAACACGTTGTGTTTCCCCTCCACAGACATCCGGCGCCGTTTGCGCGTTCAGAGGCGGAAAGCCCTCGACGCCCTGTGGCCCCGGCGGGCGGGTGGGTGGCAGCCGCGCCTGAATGTGGTGGGCGGGAGGCGTGTCGGGTGAAATGGTTATTTCTTTGGGAGGGGCGAATAGATTTTGGGATGTTTCGGTTGAATAGGGAGTGTTTTAGTGGGGGCGAAAGGAGTGGCGTTTGAATCGACTGAAATTGGAACTTATTCCATGAGCTGTGCAGAAGGTCAAAAAGTAAAGATAGTGTAGTTTTTGGATAAAATAGGGTGAGTATTTGCGGGGGAGAGACAGTATAATTAAGAAAAAGTGAAAAAATCTGGCAAAAGCCGGGAAATTCAGGGAGGTTTGGCGTATGATTCGCAGGTTTGTGTTTGGCGAAATGATTGAGACAGAGGCGATTCTTGAGAAGCCCAAGGCAGACGGCGGTGAGGTGCCGTTTTTGGATGTGGATGAGGGGACTATGACGTTTTCCTACTCCATGGAGGATTCTGACCGGGTGTATGGGTTGGGAGAAAATGTAAGAGGAATCAATAAGCGTGGCTGGATTTACGAGAGTAAGTGCAGTGACGATCCCCATCATCACGAGGATACCCGGGCGCTTTACGGGGCCCATAACTTTCTGGTTGTAGACGGGAAAGAGCAGTTTGGAGTTTTTTTTGATTATCCCGGGATTATTACTTTTGATGTGGGATATACCAGGAGAAATGAAATAAGAATCACTGCTTCCGACTGGAATCTGGATGTTTATGTGATTACGGGTGAGAATGTCAAGGATATTGTAAAACAGTTCCGTCATATGATCGGCCGCAGCTATGTGGTTCCCATGTGGGCTTTTGGTTATGGACAGAGCCGCTGGGGTTATAAGAATGAAGACGACGTGCGGGAGGTAGTAAAGAAATACCGGGAGCTGGAAATTCCGCTGGACAGTGTTTATCTGGATATCGATTATATGGAGCGGTATAAGGATTTTACGTTGAACGACGAGGCATTTCCGGATTTTGCAAAGTTCAATGAGGAAATGAAGGAGCAGAATATTCACCTGGTACCCATTATCGATGCGGGCGTGAAGCAGGAGGAGGGGTACTCCGTTTATGAGGAGGGCCTGGAAAAAGGCTATTTCTGCAGGAAGGAGGACGGTGCTCCTTTTGTGGCAGCGGTATGGCCGGGGAAAGCGCTGTTTCCGGATATGCTCAACAAGGAAGCCAGAGACTGGTTCGGTGATCAGTACAAGTTCCTGCTGGATCAGGGCGTGGAAGGATTCTGGAATGATATGAATGAGCCGGCCATTTTTTATACGGAGGACCGGCTGAATCAGGTGATGGAGCAGCTGGGCGAGTATAAGGGAAAAAACCTGGATCTGGAACTGTTCTGGGAGTTTACGGGATTGGTGAATGGACTGTCCAATAACGTGGACGATTATACCAAGTTCTATCATAATATGAATGGAAAAATGGTCCGCCATGACCGGGTACATAACCTGTTTGGCTACAATATGACCAGAGCGGCCGGGGAAGCCTTTGAGCGCCTGGAGCCGGACAAGCGTATTCTGATGTTTTCCCGTTCTTCCTATATCGGTATGCACCGGTATGGAGGCATCTGGATGGGAGACAACCGATCCTGGTGGTCCCATATTCTGCTGAATCTGCGGATGCTGCCGTCCCTGAATATGTGCGGATTTTTGTACACGGGGGCGGATCTGGGCGGATTTGGTTCAGATACCACGGAAGATCTTCTGATGCGCTGGCTGGAGCTGGGGATCTTTACTCCGCTGATGCGGAATCACGCGGCCAGGGGAACCAGGGAGCAGGAGGCGTATCAGTTTGAAGATATGGATGGATTCCGCCATATTATCGGGATGCGCTACAAGCTTTTGCCGTATCTGTACAGTGAGTATATGAAAGCGGTGCTCCGGGACGAAATGATGTTCCGTCCGCTGGCCTTTGATTATCCCAAGGACGCCAGAGCTGTCCGGGTGGAGGATCAGCTGCTGTTGGGCGACGGCCTGATGATTGCGCCGGTCTATGAGCAGAATGCGGAAGGAAGATATGTATATCTTCCGGAGCGGATGAAGATGGTGCGGTTTAAGAAGGATGGAAGCTGCGAAGAAGAGATCCTGGAGGCCGGAGATCATTATGTGGATGTGGCGCTGACGGATGTGGTGGTATTTGTACGGCCGGATCATCTGATTCCCATGTCCAAAGGAGGACAGTGCGTGGCAGATGTGGATTTTGAAGATCTTCAGTATCTGTCATTTGTGGAAAATGAAGCGGTGTATGAGTATTATCATGATGACGGATATGAGAAGGATTATGAGAATCCGGCACATATGCGTGTGATTCGGATGGAGAAGGATGGGAAGGTTTCTCGGAAGTGATAGAAAAATAAAATAATTGTTAGGGCATTCAGATAACAGCGCAACTGCAGAGGTGGATGATAAGGTCCGCACTGTGGCTGCGCTGTTTTTTCAAAGGTGCCGGACAACTGAAAATTTGTATAATGCCGGCGCTATTTGTGGTTGCTGCTCTTGCAGAACTGATTTCAGGAGCCAGTGGGCCCATCGATGTAGATGTGGTCGAGATTATAGCCAGTATCGTAACAATGGGGAGCTTTGCTCTGATGGGCTACAATTTAAAAATTTTTATCCTGAACGGTATAATCAGATAAAATTCAGAAAGGAACATTCATTGCATCCGGCTTATTTCATCCGGAAGCTGCGAAGGCATATCCAGTGTGATAAAGCTTTTCGGAAGATGACGAATAGGTCAGCTAATTATCAGAGTGTACCGCGCGGATATAGATTTTCAGCAGTTCTTCTGCGCCTTCTCTCTGCCGAGGAGTGAGCATCTCCAGCATATTGTACAGGGGCGATTCGTCGTTTCCATCTTGGTCAGAGGGTGGATTGCCAAATACAATATAATCGCAGGAAACCATCAGACTTTCCGACAGCTTTTTCAGAGTTTTGACAGTCATGCTTTTTCTTCCGTTTTCGATATCTGCGAGAAATTGGACAGAAATGTCAGCTTTTTCGGCAAGAACTTCTCTGGTGAGATTGGAGTACTCCCGTATCGTGCGAATACGACCTCCGACTTCTTTGTTCAAATCCGTATTTTTCATTCGATTCCTTTCTGGTGTAAAACAAACAGTGAAAGTGCATATAAAATCAGATAAATGTAATATATTACAAATTATTATATTGTGATTGTAATAATTATTTGAAATATATCGAGAATTCAAGTTTCATACTATGTGGAAAAATTTGGAAAGTAAAACATCTATAGTTATTGAAGAACTATAATGATAGATATGACACTGGGGATAAAAACAGTATTTGAGAAATAAACGGAGTATAATAGAGACAGCTGAAAAGATAAGTGTTAAAAAGAAATAGGATTTGATAGTTATCTTTGCGCTGATTGTAGTGATGGGTTATTTTATACGAGATTATGGGCCAGAAATGAGCAATCAGATAAAAATTCAGAAATAACTTCAACGCATCTGGCTTATCTCCCCCAGAATCTCCGAAACCATATCCTGTGGAATATGGCATTTTTCTGCAATGTCAGCCGGAGCAGTGCCGGAAAACCAGAGCAAAAAGACCTTTTTTGCCAGTTGAATCCCGTTGAATTCCCCTTCCCGCAGTCCCTCGGATCGCCCCTCGGACCGACCTTCGCGCAGTCCCGCTGTTTTGCCATTTTCAAATTCATCTCTCATCAGATCTTTAATAGCCTGACACATATTTACCGCTCCTTTCTTGTTCAGATAGTGGTGCTTTCTTTTTATCAGTTCTTCGGAATGGGACATTACCGCAATCATATCGTAGGCATCTTCCCGCAGAGCGAAAAACTCCTTTTCGTGTTTTTTTATAAATTCCAGAAGTGCTTCTTTTTCGGTATCCACCGCAAGAAATCCAAAGACGACACGAAGATCTGTGTGAAATCGCTCCGGATGCGGATATCGCCTGATGTCAATCAGCCAGAGTGGATAATCAGCGATATAATGCCTTACGGTTTCCGGCAAATCATTGACGGTCATCATATCCCACAGATTTTCAGGACCATCCCAGGGTTTTCGCCCAAAGTATAAGACAAGCGTAATGACCGGGAAAATATGATCCTTTTTGGAAAATCCGGACAGATAGCCGGAGCCCCTCAAATCCCGGTTCTGGCGGTGTCGGTTGCGAATTCTTCGCCATTGTTCGTGATAGTGGATACTGTCACCGTTGATAACCCGCACGGGCATGGCATAGTGAATATCGCTTTGCGCTTCCAGAGCCACCAGAAGCGTGTGTGTGCCCAGACAGACTTCCCGCAGCAGATCACGGAACACTTCGCTGGTATGGAATTTTTCGGTTTCCTTCCAGATCCGGGAGCTGTCTGCCTTACGTTCCCGTATATTTTCCGGTGTAAGAACTCTGCTGCCGGAAAACCAGAGACAGTTCAGAAAATCGGCAAAGCGTTCGGGATCCCCTAAATATTCGATGGTTACAACATTTTTTTCTTGCATAAAATCTCCTTTCTACTGCCCCAAAGGACATAACTGGAAGGGAGATCCTTTTATAACCTCCCTGCCTTTAAAAAATGGGAAAATACAAAGCATTGAGGTTTTGACAAACAGGAAATGGATGCTTAGAATTGTCTGAAACGTAGAAAATAAAATGCTTTTGTAATGTACAGATTAGCATAAACAGGAGATGATGTCAATAGACAGAAAGATAATTTCATAAGAACATTTCGACAAATTTCTTCCTTTTTCCTGAGAAAAGGCGGGAGAAGATGTGTAAAGCTGTTGGCGGGAATGGGAGAAACCAAACTGAAATATCTATAAATATTGACATACAATAACTATAGATGTAGTATGTGGGTGGTAATGGATGAAGGGAGGAGATTTCCATTTTCAGTCTTTTTCCATTATCGTTCCGGGTACATCCGGAAAGTTTTAAAGATCATATTCTCCTGTCTTTTTCTGCTGGTTCTGTCTGACCAGATAAAGATAGAGAATATCGATAAATTCACTCACTGTCGGTTTCTGATCAAGAGGAATCGGACAGATGCTCTGGAGACCGGAACGGCTTTCCGGCCTCCAGCACTGCTCAATCACTGTTCGGATATTCCGCTCAATGCAGTGAACCTTTGTATGGTATTGGCTGGCGATGACGGGAAATGCCCCGCGTTCCAGAAAAAGAAGATAATCTTCATTTTCCAGGGCCAGC
>ERZ1643246.2259-NODE-2259-length-18752-cov-36.638391_pt1 | contig 18752 bp, 12 predicted proteins | sample MGYA00579265_ERZ1643246 | MGnify/ENA primary metagenome ERZ1643246 (study PRJEB29033, sample SAMEA4952261) | chicken gut metagenome | biome: Broiler Chicken; feature: Gastrointestinal Tract; material: Caecum | place: Ireland | collected 2018 | study: Broiler...
AAACTTTAAATTCGTTATTTGTTTTGTTCATAGTACCTCTCTTTCTATTTTATCAAACTAATATATTTTTTCAATATATTAGTAAAAAATTTTTCTGATTTTTGAATTTTTATTTATTTTTGATTTTTGTTAACTCTATTTTTATTGTTTTTATATAGTTTTTTATTTTTTACTTTTAAAAAATTTTCTTTTGTTTTGTGTTATTTGGAAAATACGATTTTAAATATTAATTATTTTTTATAGATATCTAATTTGAAATAATATTCCTTGCTTCTTTGTGAGAAAATATTGAAAAAATTAAAATTATTGTGTATCCATAATATCATTATTATGTAAAAAATTCAAACGATTTTTAAAAATTTTTAGGACTTTTCATCGCAAAATTCGACAAATATATTATATTTTTATTTCATATTTATTATTTTTTTCTAGAACCAAATTAGTATTATAATGAGTTTGAATTTTTGTGTTAATTATGTATGAAATTTATTATAATAAAATTAAAACCATATTAAAATAATTTTTAATATGGTTTTATAACATCATATATAATAACTTTAAAAAACATTATTTACAAAAATACTTAATACCAGTAGAAACAGCATTTTTCTTCATAATAACTTTTCCATATTCTTTCAACTTATTTTCAAAAACTTCAGAATAGCTAATAAATTTACCAAATTCAGTTATGTAAGAAAAAAACAATTTATTAAATTTATGTTCTACATTTATATTTTTCAAAACAAGAAAATATGTATTATTTAAAAGATACAAGCTAGATAATTGAGCTAAACCTCTTAAAGTAAAATTATTAGTATTTTTAATCAAATTACAAAAATTACAAAAATTTTCAAAGTTCTCAAATTGACAAATAGAATTTTCTGTATTATTAGAAAAACTCTTTCTTCTAACTTTAACAGTTTTTCTAGGTGGAGCTTGAAAAGAATTTTCTGGCTCTATTGTATATTTTGTAACTGTAAAAACAAAAAAGTCCTCAGGAGAAGAATAAGCTTCAATAAGTAATCTACAACCATCTGTATCAAAGCCAATTTCCTCTTTAGCCTTACTTAAAATCTCTAATAAAAGACCTTGAGACTCTGCAGTTTTTGTCATAATTGTATGTAAGTCAAGATTTTTATCTTTAATATCTTCAGGTTTTAAAATAATTCTTATTTTATTTTCCGTTATTTTTTCAATCTTCATATAGTAACCTCCAATATATCACTAATTCTATTATACTACTATTCTTATTATATTTAAATCCACAAATTTTGGTAACTCAATAATAAAATATAAATATAAAAATAAAACAAACTTTTATATTTCAGAGCTATTTAAGTCTAATTTTACCACAAAAAATGAATGTAGTAATTGTTATTTATTTAATATAACATATAATTATAAAAAAATAAAGTAAAATAATATAAATTACTTGAAAATTTTACTAATTCAATATATAATACCAATATGATTAAAAATTATGTATCCGTAAGGAATGGAATAAAAAATGGAGGTAAAAAATGACAACTAAAGATAAGAGTGTATGGATATTGATTGTTTTTTTATTAGCAGGATTAGTCATAGGGGGATTAATTGGAAAGTTAGCCTCAAGTGTACCAAGTTTATGGTGGCTATGTTATGAGCAACAATTTGGATTTTCAGAACCATTTGTTTTAGACTTAAGTGTCTTAAAAATCACATTTGGGTTAGCTTTTAATATAAATGTTTCAAGTATAATAGGAATGATACTTGCATTATTTATATACAAAAAATTAAAATAAAAAATCTTAAATAGAGACAAATGGAATAGGAAGGTGTTACATTTGTCAATAAAAATAAAAGATTTACCAGAAGCAGAAAGACCATATGAAAAATTAGAATTATATGGCGAAAAATCCCTAACAAATGCAGAATTATTAGCAATAATAATAAAAAATGGAACAAAAGAAGAAACATCAGTACAAGTAGCTCAACATATTTTAAAATTGAACACGACATCAAATGACACATTAGAATTTTTAGGAGATTTAAAAGTAAAAGACTTTATGAAAATTAAAGGAATACGGCAGAGTAAAAGCATTACAACTAAAAGCAATATGTGAAATAGCGGTCAGAATGGTAAAACCATCAAACTATAAAGCAATGAAAATAGAAAGTCAAAAAGAAATAGCAAATATTTGTATAAGAGAATTTTATTACGAAAAAAAAGAAATCAGCAGAATATATTTTTTAAATGTAAAAAATATAGTAATACAAGTATTAGACATGACCACAAGTGCAACTAGCTATGTAAATATGAGTATAAAAGAAATAATAGCAAAAGCAGTTGAACTAAGAGCAGATAAAATGATTTTAGTACATAATCATCCATCAGGAAGCACAAAACCAAGCAAACAAGACATAAAATTCACAGACGAATTATTTAATGCTGGAAAATTATTGGACATAGATTTAGTTGACCACATAATTGTATCAAAAACCGGATATACTAGTGTATATACATACCTTAAAGAAGAAATATCAAAAATAAAAGAAAATAACTAGAAACTGAATTTTTAAAAAAGAAATATTAAAAGTAAAAGAAAAATAACTATTTGAATTCTTAAAGAATAAAAGAATAAATATTAAAAGTAAAAAATAACAAAAAATTAAATTGAAAAATATTTGAAATATTCTAAAAAATAAATAACTTAGATAAAGTAAACAAAACAAAATAAATAATAATAAATGGAAATTATTAAGGATGTTAAATGAGAAAGGAAATGTGAATAATATGAATTTTTTTAATTTTGGCTCAAAAGATATAGGAATTGATTTAGGAACAGCAAATATATTAGTTACAGTTAAAGGAAAAGGAATAGTATTAAAAGAACCATCAGTAGTAGCAATAGATAGAAAAACAGGAAACATATTAGCAACAGGAAATGAAGCAAAAGAAATGCTTGGAAGAACTCCAGAACAAATAAAAGCAGTAAGACCATTAAAAGATGGAGTAATAGCAGACTTTACAGCAACACAGTTAATGCTAAAAAACTTAATAGCAAAAGTAGGAAAAAGATACAGCATAGGAAAACCTAGAGTAGTAGTAGGAGTACCATCAGGAATAACAGAAGTAGAAGAAAGAGCAGTAGAAGAAGCAGTAATCCAAGCAGGAGCAAAAGAAGTATATTTAATAGAAGAACCAATGGCAGCAGCAATAGGCTCTTCTTTAGATGTTTCAGAACCAAGTGGAAATATCATAGTAGATATTGGAGGAGGAACAACAGAAGTAGCAGTTATTTCCTTAGGAGGAATTGTAGTCAGCCATTCATTAAGAATAGCAGGAGACGAATTAGACGAAGACATAGTAAATTATGTAAAAAGAGAAATGAATTTAGCAATAGGAGAAACCACAGCAGAACAAATAAAAATGCAAATAGGATGTGCATTGCCACTAATGACAGAAACAGAAGTAGAAGTAAGAGGAAGAGATTTAACAGACGGACTTCCAAGAACAGAAAAAATAAATTCTACACAAGTAGAAGAAGCAATGAAAGAATCTATATCAAAAATAGTAGAAATAGTAAAAATAACATTAGAAAAAACACCACCAGAATTAGCATCTGACATAATGGAAAAAGGAATAGTACTAGCAGGTGGAGGAGCACTAATCAGAAATCTAGATAAACTAATTAGTACAGAAACAGGAATGCCAGTATATGTAGCAGAAGAGCCACTTGATTGTGTAGTAAGAGGAACAGGAAAAACTCTAGAAGACTTAGAAAGACTAAAAACAGTACTAATAAATGCAAGAAAACGTAGATAATATATTGAAATGAGGGAAGAAAATGTATCGTAACCACAAAACAGGAATATTAGGAATTGTAATTACAATTATATTATTAATACTAATTGTAGTATTTTCTAATGGTGAAAATAACGCTAGTTTTTTTGAAAATGTAGCTAGTAAACTAGTAATGCCCGTTCAAAATGGACTAACATATTTAAAAAACAAAATAAGTGGAAATGATACATTTTTTACAGACATAAACAAGCTAAAAGAAGAAAATGAACAACTACTTGCAAGAAACAGTGAACTAGAACAATCATTAAGAGAACTAGAAAATATAAAAACAGAAAATGAAACATTAAAAGAATATATGAATCTAACAGAAAAATATGGAGAATACAAAACAATTCCAGCATATGTAATAAATAAAGACATAAGCAATTACTCTAAAACAATAGTAATAAATGTAGGAACAAATGACGGAGTAAAAGAAAATATGACAGTAATAGGAGACCAAGGACTAGTAGGACACATAGTATCAGTCACAGACACAACAGCAAAAGTACAAACAATAATAGACACAGCAAGTTCAGTAAGTGCAACAATGAGTTCAACAGACGAAACAATAGTATGTAAAGGAACATTAGAAAGCACAACAGAATTAAAAGCAATGTATATACCAACAGATTACAATATAATACAAGGAGACAGTATAGAAACATCAGGTCTAGGAGGAATATATCCAAAAGGAATTCATATAGGAACAGTAAAACAAGTAGAAGCAACAAAAAATGTAACAGACCGTTATGCAGTCATAGAAACAGCAGTAGATTTTGATAAATTAAGCACAGTTTTAGTAATAACAAATTAGAACGTTGGGGACACCGGATGAAAGGGACAGGCCAATTCATCCGGCGAATAAAAAATTTTTCGGACAAAATTGCCTGTCCCTTTTGTCCGGAATTCGAAAAAAAGAGGCTCGGATGATAGGGATAGGCCAATTCATCCGGCAAATAAAAAAGAGAGGTGAACTAATTGAAAAAACTACTAATACATATAATTTTAATACTAACAGCATTTATAATATATTTCTTACAATCTAATTTTTTCAATTGGTTTACAATAGCAGGAATAATGCCAAACTTATTTGTTATATTCACACTATTTATAGGTTTATTTGCAAGTAAGATGATGGGAACAATATATGGAATGGTAATAGGATTATTTTTAGATGTCATATTTAGAGAAAAAATAGGAGTAAGTTTTATAGCACTAGGTTTAGTAGGATTTTTAGCAACCATATTTGACAAAAACTTTTCTAAAGACAGCAGAATGACAATAATGCTTATGACAGCAGGATTAACAATTGTTTATGAAGTAATAGTATATTTTGCAAATTATTTTATATTAGGAACAAATTTAGAAATATTTGCATTCTTAAAAATACTTTTAATAGAAGTTATATTTAATTTATTACTAACAATAATAATATATCCACTTCTTCAAAAGTTTGGTTATTATATGGAAAATGAATTTAAGGGGAATAAAATTTTAACTAGATATTTTTAACTAAATTAGATATTTTTAACTAGATGTTAAAAAATATTTTAACAAAATACAAAATAACTCAATAAAAAAGAAGGTGAAATATTGGGCAAAGGTTTTAATAAAAATCGAATTAAATTTAGATATAATCTAATGACAATTTTTACATATGTAATCGGAATAATTTTAATAATACAACTATTCAATTTGCAAATTGTACATGGAGCAGAATATAGAGAACAATCAAACACAAGATTAACCAGAGAAACAACATTAGAAGCAGCAAGAGGTTCAATATTAGACAGAACAGGAAATGTACTAGCAAGTTCAGACATGAAATTCGCATTAGAATTATACAAAACAAAAATAGAAGATGAAACACTAAATAATTCAATATTAGGAATAATTCAAGTTTTAGAAAAATATGGAGTTAGTTATGATGATAGTTTCCCAATAAATATAAATCCATTTACATATACAATAGAAGGAGAAGCTTTAGCTAATTGGAAGGAAGATTTTGATTTAGACGAAAACATATCTGCAGAAGAAGCGTTTTATAAATTTAAAGATAAATACAATATAAGTAATGAAGATATAAATGAAGTCAGAAAAATCATAAGCATTAGATATCAAATAACAACACAAGGATATAGTAGTACAAAAGCATTAACAATAGCAGAAAACATACCAAGAGAAGCAGTAGCAGAATTTTCAGAAAATAGTGACAAATATCCAGGAACAAATATTGTAGTAGAACCAATAAGAGAATACACTCAAGGAACACTTGCAGCACATGTTATAGGATATGCATCAAAAATAAGTTCAGAAGAATATGAAGTAAGAAAAGAAACATATTCACAAAATGATATCATAGGAAAAACAGGAATAGAAAGCATTTTTGAAGAATACTTAAAAGGAAAAAACGGAACAAAACAAATAGACATGGCAGTAGATGGAACAATTACAGCAGAATATACAGCAGAAGAAGCAATAGAAGGTTCAGATGTTGTATTAACTATAGATGCAGAATTACAAAGAGTAACAGAACAGGTTTTAGCAGAAAATCTTCAAAAAATACAAACTGGAGGATTTGGAAGAGCATATGCAGCAACAGCAAGTAGCTGTGTAGTTATGGACGTAAGAAATGGAGAAATACTTGCAATGGCAAATGTTCCAACATATAATCCACAGGATTTTGTAGGAGGAATAAGTACAGAAAATTGGAATAAATATATCAATGACCCAGCAAAACCACTAGTAAATAAGGCAATCCAAAATTCATATTCACCAGGATCAATATTTAAAATGGTAACAGCAATAGCAGGACTAGAAACAGGAGCAATAACATCAAGCACAAAAATAAATGACACAGGTGTATATAATAAATATCCAGACTCACCTAAAAATTGTTGGTATTATACAGATTACCATAGAGGACATGGATGGCTAAATGTAGCACAAGCTATACAAAAATCATGTAACTACTTCTTTTATGAAACAGCAGATAGAATAGGAATAGATGTACTGGACCAATATGCAACTTATTTCGGACTAGGCAAAAAAACAGGAGTAGAATTATTAGGAGAAACAGATGGGGTACTAGCAAGTAGAGAATCAAAAGCAGCACTTCATCCAGACAGTACAAATTGGAATCCAGGAGACACATTAAATGCAGGAATAGGGCAAGGTGATAATGAATTCTCACCATTACAAATGGCAAAATATATAAGTATGCTTGCAAATGGCGGAAAAAATATAGATGTCTCAATTGTAAAAACAATCAGAAACGCAGATGGTTCAGAAGTTTCTAAAAATGAAATAAATGAATTTGTAAAACAAAAGTTAGGCTTAGAAGATGATACAACAGGAGATTTAAACATAAATCCAGAAAACTTACAAGTAGTATTAGAAGGAATGCGTTCTGTTACAGACGAACAAGGAACAGCAAGCAGTGTATTCCAAAATTTTGAAATTGCAGTAGGAGGAAAAACAGGTTCAGCAGAAGCACCAGGAAACAAAGTAAATGCATGGTTCGCAGGTTTTGCACCATTTGACAATCCAGAAATAGCAGTAATTGTAATGGTAGAAAATGGTGGGCATGGATATTATGCAGGAGAAGCCGTAAGAGAAATAATGAGAGAATACTTTGGAATGAACACAGAAAATGTAACAGAAAGTGTAACAGCTACCCCTTATACAGAATCTTTTAGGTAAAAAGGAAGGATGTAAAAATGAGAAAAAATTGTATTAGTATCAATTTGCGAAAAAATGAAATAATAATAAAAATAGCAGAAGATGCAGAACAAAGAGAAATTATCTATGATTTACGAAAAAAATTACCTGAATTAAAAAAATTATATAAAGATGAAAAAACACCAATAAAAGTAACTGGCAAAGTTATGAAAAACAAAGAAATAGATGAAATTCAGAATTTAATAAAAGGACAAATTGATGTAGAAATAGATTTTGATATGCCAAAAACATTAGGGCTTTCAGGAATAAAAAAAGCATTTGACAGAGAAATAGCAACATCTGAAACTAAATTTCATAAAGGTTCATTAAGATCAGGCCAAAGGCTAGAAACAGAAGGAAGCATAGTTGTAATAGGAGATGTAAATTCAGGAGCAGAAGTAGTAGCATCTGACAATATTATAGTTTTAGGAAATTTAAGAGGACTAGCACATGCAGGAGCAAAAGGAAACAAACAAGCAATAATAGCAGCTGGATTATTAGATACTGTACAAATTAGAATTTCAAACATAGTAAGGGAAATAGACAGAGACGAAGAACCGATGCACAAACAAGCATATGTATATGTCCATGATAATAAAATAATTATTGAATAAGTTATTTAATAATCCAAAAACTACATAAAATATTAAGAAAACAATAACATTATTAAAATAATATATAACATTTCATCTTTTACATCTTCTTCATAAAGAAAAATTAAAAGACAAATAATAATAATATCATCAAGGAAAAGTTTAATGCCAAATAATTCAAAAATAGGTTCATTCGAATCAGAAAAACCATTTATATTTATATTTAAAGGGCCAAAACTCTTAGGGATTAAACTATATAAAGGATTGAAAGATACAGAAGAAATAGTATTACCTTTTAAATTATTTGTAATACTATTTTTTTCTATTTTAGAATTCATGTTACTATTTATATCTAAATTATTACTGTTAATACCATAATGTTGATAACTATTTGAAAAATTATTAGTATTTTTATTAGAATCAGAGGTTGAACATATTTGATTATTTTTAGTAGAATTGTTATTTTGTTTTACATTATAATGATTATATGGTTTATTATAATAAGGTTTAAAAAAAGGAAAAGGAGGTGGAAAGAAATTATTCATTATTATTCTCCTTGTTAATATTAGTATTTTTTAATACTTCTGCAATCTTACTCATATTCAATAAATTAACATAATTATCTAACTTTTCTTTTTTATTATCCCTTAAATAAGGTTTTAAAGAATTTAAAAGATTAGCTCTAGGGTCATTTTTATTTTTATTCATATTACCAAATGCAGAAGAAATTTTCATGATAGTATTCATATCTATATTATTTAAATCAAAATTAGGAATACTATTTTGTCCAGATTCATTTTGGCTATTATTTTTAAAATTTTCATTATTAGAATAATTATTTTGATAGCTCTGAGAATTATTATTATTCATTTCTCCATTTTTTCTACTTTGTGAAGCTATGTTATTTTGATTATTATTTGGATTGTTATTATTTTGACCATTATTTTGAGAATTAGAATTCATCATATTTGAAAAATTTTGTATCATTTCTGGTGAAATTTTAGAAAGAGCATCTGATATGTTTCCTCCATTTACTAAATTCTTAATTTGATTCATAGTATCATTATCAATATTTAAATTATTATTATCCATTTTTGAACTCCTTTCTAGTATTCAAATATAATATATTTCAGTTTTTAACAAACTATTTAATCCTTATAATAGTATATGCTAATTTTTTCAAATATTTCCAAACTAAATGTGTTTTCTTAAATTCATTATTTCTTATCTTGTTTCTAAAAGGCAAGGCTATAATCTATTGCCCGCTCCCAGAGGTATATGTAAAAAATTTTCCAAATTCTGAGGGTTATGCTCTGGAATTAAAAGCTTCTAAAAAGAAAAATCAGGCACCTCTCAAAAGGGTTTGAGATTCTCCTAATTTTTCTTTTAAGAAGCTTTAAATCCCTACATTAAACACCTCAGAATTTGGAAAATTTTTTACATATACCTCTTCACGCTGACTGAATAATTACTCTTGACTTTTAGAAATAAGATAAGAAATTATGAATTTAAGAAAATCTCTCAGAATACTTGAAAAAGTTGAAAAATCAAGGTATAATGTATTATAGAGTGATTATGTTTATTGATAAAAAATAAAAATGTAACTAATATGACATAAAAATGTAATCAAAAAGACATATTTGTTAAAAAAATAACATCCGTAAGCCTATAAAAATCACGTAAAATAATAGTAAATTAACTTTATTGACTCTCGAAAAAAATACATATATTATAATATAGATAAAATAGGCTAAGTAAAACGGAGAATTACTAGATTTAGGAGGGGTATTTATGAAAGCAAATTTATTAAAAGTAATCACAACAATTCTTTTAATTATCACAATGACAATGGCAAATTTTATATTGCTAGGATTTAGTGTGGTTTCTTATGCAGTTGATGCATTAGGAGCAGAAAATACTAGTCATAAAAATGTTACTTTCAGTGCAAATTTAAAAAATGGAGAAGATGAATCCACAGACCTAAAAGCAAAAATGGATTCAACAGAATTAAACTTGCATATGAAAATATCTGTAAAACAAGAAGGATATTTTAATGGAAAAATAACATTAAAAAATTCTAATTTTAAATTAAAAACAGATATTTTAAGTGAAGGAATAACAAGAATAGAAAATAATGTTATTTATCTATCACAAATAAATGCAGGAGAAACAAGAGATATCTTAGTAGGAATTGAAGTAACTAAAGATGACAAATTCAATTTAGGTATTTTAGATATGGAAAGTGAATTGCAAATAGAAGGAATATATCGTGATAGTTCAGAAAAAGATATACAAATTACTGGTACAAGAACTGTAAAATTACAACTAGTTAGTCCATATGACGAGCAAAATAACGGTATTATATTAGAATCAAATATTATAACAAACAGTGTTGTAAGATATAAAGACTCAGACAGAAGAATTGTACAATTATATGTAAAATCTGGACTAAATGGAAATCTATTTCCTATAAAATTAACAGAAATGCAATTAAATGCTCCAAAAATAAATGATAAATACCCAGAAGAAGTAATTGTTGCATCAAAAGGAACATTAGCAACAAATGGTAAAACATTACAAGAAGATAATTGGAATTATAATCAAGAAAATGGAGAATTAAAAATTAGCCTTTCAAATGATGCAAACGAAAATATTGTTACATGGAATAAATCAGGAAATGATGAATTTGTTATCACATATATATTTGCAGGAAGTGATAATATAGGAGGACAAACTTTTAAAGCTTCATCAAAAATAGAACTATATGATGTAAATAAAACAATAATGTCAGCAAACTATGAGTTAACACCTTCATCAGAAGAAAAGAATTCATTTGTTACAGTTGAAGTATCAAATCAAGAGCAAAGTATATATAAAGGAAAACTTTATAGTCAAATAGACAAAGAATTCACAGAAAATGTAACATTAAACTTAAACTTCTCAGAAATATCAAATATAGTAGAATTAACAGAAGACTTATCAAATATAGGAATGCAAAATGTATATAGTAGAAAAACAGTTTTTAATAAAGATAATATATTAAATGTATTAGGAGAAAATGGAAAAATAGAAATATCTAATAGTCAAACAGGAGAAAATATAGCAACAATAAATAAGGGTACAGAAGCTAATTCAGATGGTAACATAGAAATAAACTATCCTGAAAATGTAGGAGCAATAAAATTTAATATAACAGGAAGTCAAGATAAATCTGGACAACTAAAATTTTCTAATACAAAAGTAATAAAAGCAAATGATGTACAAACAGTAAGAAATGCAAATTCAATAAATTATAAATTAAATGGATATTATGTTCTAAATGGATTACAAACAGAAGAAGGAGAAAATCAAACAATACCATTAGAATCAAATACATCAACAACTGAATTAAAAGAAACACAAAGCTCAGCAAAATTAGAAATAAATAAAAAAGAATTATCAACAATGAGTGTAAATAATGATGTAGAAATAAGAGCAATATTACAAACAAGAGAAGAAGACAAAGAACTATATAAAAATCCAAAAATAGATATAACATTACCATCACAAGTACAAGCAATAAATGTAAAATCAATTGACTTATTATATGAAGATGAATTACAAATATCAGATGCAAGAATGTTATCAGATGGTAGAACAATAGAAATATCATTACAAGGAGAACAAACAAAATATAAAGAAGAAGCAATAGAAGGTGCAACAATAATTATAAATGCAGACTTAACATTAGATAAAAAAGCAGGAAGTAGTACAGAACAAATAAGACTTGTATACACAAATGAAGATGCAATAAATTATCCAGAAGGTAAAAAACAAGGAGAAACATCAGCAGAAATAAATGTAGTATCATATGCAGGACTTGTTACAACAACAACAATTCCACAAAGTGATATAGAAGTAATAAATAATGACGGAACAAAAAATGCAAAATTAGAAATTGGAGCAGAGCAAAAACAAATAACAATAAATAGTGAAATCATGAACAATAACTCTGGAAGTATTTCAGATGTTAAAATATTAGGAACATTCCCAACTAAAGAAGCTGTTACAGAAAATAATATAGAAACACAAATTACAGAACTTCAAGTTACAGGAATAGATATGTCTAAAGTAAAAATTTACTATACACAAAATGCAAATGCAACAGAAACTTTAGAAGATAATAGTAATGGATGGACAGAAGAATTTAATCCTACAGCAAAAAAATATTTAGTAGTAATTACTAATATGCAATTACAAGAAACAGGAATGATTTCATATAATGTAATTATACCAGAAAGACTAGAATATAATGCAGTTGCTAAAGCTGGTTATACAATATCATATATAGATGATACAACATCAGTAAGACAAAATGTAAACTTAGATTTAATCACATTAGAAACTGGAGCAGGACCAGTTTTAGAAACAGAATTAAAAACTATTAGTGGAGGAGAAGAAGTTTCTCAAATAAAAGAAGGAGAAATTTTAACATACCAAGTAATAACAAAAAATACAGGCTCAGAACCAGTTGAATCAGCTAAAGTAAAAGCAGTAGTTCCAGATGGTACAGTATATTTAGAAGAAGTTATTATAGAAGTTGACCAAGGTGATGGAGAATCACAAGCAGGATGGAATGAAGTATCAGATAAAAAAGAAGTAGAATTTGAAATTGGTAATCTATTACCAGGACAAAGTGTAGTAAATGAATATAATGTAAGAGTACAAAAAGGAAAAGCAAATTCTACAATATCAAATACAGCAGAATTACAATATGGAGAAGTTATAAAAGATTCAAATGAAATAGCAACTCAAATACAACAAGGAGCAATGCAATTAGGTATAACATCTGTAGATGCAGAAAATAACTTACAACCAGGATATGTATATCGTTATAATATAGCATTAACAAATATTTCAGATTCAGACCTAAATAATATCTCAGTTAAAGTAAATTTAGAAAATGCAACAATACAACAGTTAATATATGACACAATAGATGGAGAAATTGTAACATCAAATACAGATACAATTGTAGTAGAAAATTTACCAGCTGGTCAATCAGTAGATATAGGAACATATATACAAGTAACACCATTTAATGATGCAGAAGAAAAAATTCTAAAAGTTAGTGCAAAAGCAACAGTAGATAATGTAGAATATTCAACAAACGAAAAAGAACAAAATCTTAAATCTGCAAATATAACAATAAATAATTATTCAGAAAATAGTGGTACATATGTTAAAGTAGGAGATGAAATAACATATAGAATAACAGTACAAAACAATGGAGAAAGTTCAGCTAACAATGTAGTTATTCAAGATAAAATTTCAAATAATGTATCTGTTCTTTCAGTACAAAGAAATGGTGTAGAATTAACAGAAAATAATGGATACACAATAGAAAATAATGCAGGAGAAAAATATATAGAAATTTCAGATACAATAGAACCACAAACATCTGTAGAATACTTAGTAAGAGTAGTAATAAACAAAGGTATTGGAAATGAAGAGGCAATTGAACTTAATAATGTTGCAGAATTATATTTAAGCTATGTAAAATTAGCACAATCAAGTGTAACACATATAATTCAACCAGAATATGGACAAACAGAAGAGCCAGGAGAACCAACAGAACCAGAAGATCCTTCAAATCCAGAAGAACCTTCAAATACAACAAATAATACAAATACAACAAATACATCAAATAATACAAATACAACTAATACAGTAAATCCAGGTAACCCAACAGAACCAGAACAACCAGAAAATCCAGAAGAAACAAGAATTATTTCAGGTGTAGCATGGTTTGACCAAAACGAAAATGGACAAAGAGATGAAAACGAAGAATTATTATCAGGAATAATAGTTAGACTATTAAATACAGAAACAAATGAATTCTTAAAAGATAGTAATGGAAATAATTTTACAGCTACAACAAATAATAATGGATTCTATACTTTATCTAATATACCACAAGGTTCATATATGGTAATATTTGAATATGACACATCAAAATATGTATTAACAACATATCAAAAAGGAGGAATTGATACACAATATACTTCTAAAGCAGTTGACAGAACAATGACAATAAATGGAGAAGAAATGTTAGTTGGAGGAACAGAAGTAATAACTGTATCAGAACAAAATATTTCAAATATAAATATAGGATTAAAACAAGCAAAAGTATTTGACTTAAAATTAGACAAATATGTAAGTAAAGTAATTGTACAAAATAGTAGAGGAACATCTACATTAGACTTTGGAGAATCAAGCTTAGCAAAAGCAGAAATTGATTCAAAATTGATAAACAGTACAAGCATAGTAGTAGAATACAAAATAAAAATTACAAATGAAGGTGAAGTAGATGCATATGTTAGAAAAATAGCAGACTATATTTCATCAGATTACAAATTTAGTTCAGAGCTAAACAAAGACTGGTATCAATCAGAAGGAAAATTATATAATACAAGTTTAGCAAATGAAAGAATACAACCAGGACAAAGTAAAGAAATTACTTTAACTGTAACAAAGGAAATGACAGAAAATAATACAGGATTAATTCCAAATACAGCAGAAATTACAGAAGTATATAATGAACAAGGACTATCAGATGTAGATTCTATACCAGGAAACAATGTAATAGATGAAGATGACTTAGGAAGTGCAGACTTAATAGTAAGTATAAAAACAGGTCAAGTTGTTGCAACAGTTGCTATTATATTAGTATCAATTATAGTAATAGGTACAGGAGCATTCTTTGTAACAAAAATGGTCATGAATAGAAGAATTATATAGGAAAGGAGGAAAAGATATAATGAAAAGGATAACAAAATATGTAGTATCACTTATAATTGCAATATTTTTGGTATTTGGAGTGGTATGGAATTTATCTAAAGCTGTTACATATGGAAGTTTAGAAGAAATAAAAAGTGGAGCAAATGTTTCAAATAGTGTAAGATTATATAATATGTATAATATAATTACATCAAGAAATGACTTATACTGTGTACAGTATGGTGCAACACTAAGAAATTATAGGTATTATACTTATAATGTTCAAAAATATATAGAAATAACAGGAAATACAGCAACAGACGTTTCTACAGGAGCAACAGTAAATAATAAACTAAATGGAACTTTAGCATATATTTTATCTAAAGGACAAGGATATGGACCAGCAAAAAATGATAATAGTGAGCAACAACAATACTCAGAAGGACAACAAGCTGTATATGCAGTAATAAATAACTGGTATAATCAAGTAGGTTCACAATTTGGAATTAACTGGTCAGATGCAAGAAATAATAATTTTGGAAAAAATGCACTATATACAGAAGCAGAAAATTATGCAAACAATATAGGAAATTCAAGTAATGTAACACAACCAATTGATAACACAAACAAAGATAATTTAAGAATAGAATCTTATAAATATTCAGACGGAATTTCTTATATAAGAATTGGACCATTTAATTGGACATTCTCTGGAACATTTGATGAAATAAGATTAAGAGGAGACGGAGGACAAGAACTTTATATAAACAATAGTTCTAAAAATAACTTATGGGTATCAAAATATCAAGGACTTAATGAAATATGGGTAAATCCAAACCAAATAACATCAGGAGAAAACTTCTACTTAACAATTCGTGCAGATAGTGGAATAAGAAATATCGAAAGTATAGAAGCTAAAGGAAAACAAAATGTTAGTGATGTAAAAACAGCAAGATTATGGTTCTTATCTTCAGCAAATAAACAAAACTTATTACTAGAAGACCATGGAACAAGCTCTTTACCACAAGATATATCAGTTACAATTACAGATATTCCAATTACTAGAGACTTAACTGTAGTAAAAAAAGTTAATGGACAAAATATATATCTAAAAGATGTTGGATTTATTTTCTATAATCAAGATATGGGACAATACTTAGTAAAAAACGGAAATAGTTATACATATACATCAAATAGAGATGAAGCATCAGAATTTGTAACAGATACAAATGGTAGAATTCAATTAGATAATATTATGCCAGGAACATATATAGCTTATGAAACAAAAAATCCAAATTATGGATATGCAATGATAGAAGGTGGAATTGAAATACCACTTGATGCAGACACATATACTATTGAAAATGAGGATATTACAAGAGATTTAGTAATATATAAAGTAAGTAGTGAAGGAGAACAAATTAAATTACCAGGCGTAAAATTCATATTCTATAATCAAGATACAGGAGAATATATAAAACAACAAATAGTAAATGGAGATGAATATTCATATGTTTATACAACAAATAGAGATGAAGCATTAGTATTTGAAACAGACATAAATGGAGCAATAAATTTACCAAATATTATAAGAGGAGAATACTTAGCATATGAGTTAGAAAATCCAAATTATGGATATGAAATGATAGAAGGTGGAATTGCAATACCATCAGATGCAACAGAATATAATATAGTAAATAAAGATATTACAAAAGATTTAGTTATATATAAAGTAGATGAGGATAATGAACAAATAAAACTAGAAGGTGTAACATTTATATTCTATAATGCAGATACACAAGAATATATAAAAGAACAAATAGTAAATGGAGATGAAGTAACATATACTTATACTCCTAACAGAGATGAAGCTCTAGTATTTGAAACAGATACAAATGGAGAAATAAACTTACCAAATATTATAGAAGGAAAATATATAGCATATGAGTTAAGTAATCCAAATTACGGATATGAAATGATAGACGGAGGAATTGAAATTCAAGTTGATGAAACTGAATGTACTATAAAAAATAGAAGAATATATATTAAACTTTCTGGATATGTTTGGGAAGATATTCAATCAGAAAAACAATCTATAAGAAATGATTATTATAGAAATGACGAAAATGATGATACAGATGCTAGAATGAGTGGAGTTCAAGTTAGACTTATGAGTAATGGTCAAGTTGTTGTAGACCCAGAAACAGGAAAAGAACAAATAACAACAACAGACGAAAATGGTGAATACTTATTCGAAAATGTAGAGATAGATAATTTATCAAATTACTATGTAGAATTCACATATGATGGACTAACATATCAAAATGTTGTACCACATTTAGATGCAGACAATGGTTCTAAAGCAATTGAACCAGAAAGACAAGAATTTAATAATAGATTTGCAACAGTAGAAGCAGGTTCATCAGAAACAGAAGCAGCAATAAAAGATGCTCAAGGAACAGTTCAAGCAACAGTAGAATATGAAATAACACAAGAAAGATATGGACGTACAGCAACACCAATAAAAAATAATAATTGTGACATTATAGCAACTACACAAGCAGCAGGTTATACAATAGAATATGAAAGAGGATCAGGTGTAGAAGAAATTAAAAACATAAACTTAGGTGTATATAAGAGAAGACAAGCAGACTTAGCACTTCAAAATGAATTAGACCAAGTAAAAGTAGAAATTCAAGGATATGGACATATATATAAATATGGTTCAGGATATAATACACAAGACCCATCACAAGTTCAAAATGCATGGAATTTAGGTGTAAGATTTGAAAGTCCATACAAACAAACATATAGCAGACCAATTTATCAAGCAGATGCAGAATACGAAAGTGATGATGACAGCAAAGAATTAAAAGTTTCATTAACATATGCATTAACATTAGCAAACCAAGAATCATTAACATCAAGAGTAAATCGTATAGTAGACTATTTTGACTCAAGATATACAATAGCAGGAATAGGAACAGGAATAAACGAAACAGATGGAAGTATAACAGGAGCATTAGAATATGAAGAAACAGGATATAATGACAGATATAAAAAGGTAGAAATATATGCAAATTCATTACTAAAACAATCAGCAGATGATGCTACAGCAGAAAAAGTAACACAACAAACAATATATATCCAATTTAACTTATCAAGAGAAAATGTTCTAAATATGTTAAATGAAGCAAAAATATATGGAAATGATGCAAATCAATTAGAAAATGCAGACAAAAACTTAAAAAATATAGCTGAAATAACATCATTTACAACATATACTGATGACAATGCAAATAGTTTATATGCAGCAATAGACAAAGACTCAATACCAGGAAATGTTCAAAACATAGAAGATGAAACATCATTTGAAGATGATACAGACAGAGCATCTACAATAGCAATAGTTATTGCAAATGCAAGAGAAATTTCAGGAACAGTATTTGAAGACTTAACAGATGAAGAACTAGCAAGAACTCAAAATATTGCACAAGGTGACGGAATATATGATACAACCTCAGAAAATGCAATAGGAGGAGTTACAGTACAACTAATGGAAGTAGACAGTAATGGAAATATAACAGACAATGTAGCTAGAATCTTTGATGAACAAGTTGTAAATGACGATGGAACACTTGGAGCATGGACAGATGCGACAGCAGAAGTAGTAACAGACACAAGTGGAAGTTATAAATTTGTAGGATTTGTACCAGGAAAATATGTACTAAAATATACATGGGGAGATGGTTCATATAAGATAGTAAATGGAACACAAGGAGAAAATTATGAATCAATGGTAGAAAACTATAAATCTACAACAATAGACTATGATAGAGGACAAAGTGAAGCAA
>ERZ1643246.2260-NODE-2260-length-18752-cov-6.470129_pt1 | contig 18752 bp, 15 predicted proteins | sample MGYA00579265_ERZ1643246 | MGnify/ENA primary metagenome ERZ1643246 (study PRJEB29033, sample SAMEA4952261) | chicken gut metagenome | biome: Broiler Chicken; feature: Gastrointestinal Tract; material: Caecum | place: Ireland | collected 2018 | study: Broiler...
GGATGGTAATGCCCCTCTCCCGCTCCAGGTCGTTGGAATCCATCACCCGTTCCTGAACCTCCTGGTTGGCTCTGAACACACCGCTCTGACGCAGCAGCTGGTCTACCAAAGTAGTTTTGCCGTGGTCAACGTGGGCGATGATGGCAACATTTCTCACATCTTCTCTCTTTGTTCTCATATTATGATCCGCTTCCTTCGCAATATAAATGATTCAATCCTTCAAGCCGTCCTGAGCCCTTGCAGCACAGGACAAAACATACAGTTTTTTAGTATATCATCGCCGTCAGCGGAATGCAAGCATTAATCTTCAAAAATCACCAATTCTCCCTCTGCCAGCCCGTAATACAGGTCCTTTCCCCGGTGAATGACGGCTCTTCCCGCGGTCTTCTCCGTCACCTGGCTCTGAAAACGCTCCGCCTTCTCCAACGGCACCATGTAGGTGAAGACAACCTGAACGCCGTACTGCACATCCATCTGGGTCAAGCCCTCCTGAGCCGCCAGGTACTGGATTTTCCCTGCTCCCGTATAGTCCGTCTCAATCTCCAGGCGCACCCCCGGCTGTTTTTCCACCACCACGCAGTTTTTTAATCCTTCCTTTACTGCCTGGGAATATGCCCGCACCAGGCCTCCGGTACCCAGAAGAGTCCCTCCGAAATACCGGGTTACCACCGCGCACACATTATGCAGCTGCTGCCCCTCCAGCACATCCATCATGGGCTTTCCCGCTGTCTGGGAGGGCTCTCCGTCATCACTGGCTCTTACCGTCCGGTTGTCCTTTCCGATGCGGTAGGCAAAGCAGTGGTGACGCGCATCCCAGTATTTTTTCCGCACCGACTCAATAAAGGCAAGTGCCTCCTCCTCTGTAGAAACAGGCGTCAGGTCCGCGATAAACCGGGACTTTTTTTCCGTAATCTCTCCGCTGCCGCCCTTATAAAGGATCCGATAGGCTTCTTCCACTTTTCCCTCTCCTTTTCACTCTTTTTCGCCAAGATTCCCCACTTTGGGGCTGATATTGCCTGAAAATAATCATAATATAGATGTCTGTTCATGGCAAGCGATTATTTAAGACTTTTCATTTTGGGTAAACTGTTGTATAATCAATCGTATCAGTTCAGGATGTCCTGGACAGTCACATTTTACTAAAAAAGGAGCCATTATGAATTATGGAACATATGAGGCCAGGCAGAAGCTGAAGTCTTTAAACTCCAAAAAAGCAAAATACACCTCCCGGCTGTTCTTTACCGTCTTCCGGGCTGTTTTTGTGCTGCTTTTATTCTGCGTGGTCACCGGGGCAGGCATCGGTCTGGGCATGATCAGCGGGATCATCGACAACGCGCCCAGCGTGGATATTCTCAACATTCAGCCCGACCGTTTCGCTACCACTATCTATGACAGCCAGGGCAATCTTACGGACACCCTGGTTACCAGCGGTTCCAACCGCGAAGCTGCAACCTACGATGAGCTTCCCCAAAATCTGGTGGACGCCTTTGTTGCCATTGAGGATTCCCGTTTCTGGGAACACAACGGAATCGACCTGCGTTCCATCGGCCGTGCTGCCATGGGAATCATCAGCGGCAATTACGCAGGCGGCGGAAGCACCATCACTCAGCAGCTGATCAAGAACAACGTCTTTGCCGGAGGCATGGAAACCAGCTGGGGCGCCCGGATTGAACGGAAGATCCAGGAACAGTACCTGGCTGTGGAGCTGGAACAGAACTCCGGTCTGAGCAAAGAAGAGACGAAAAAGCTGATCATTACCAATTATCTCAACACCATCAATCTGGGAAACAACTCTCTTGGCGTAAAGGTTGCCGCCAAGCGGTATTTTGATAAGGATGTTTCCGATCTGACTCTCTCCGAATGTGCCGTTCTGGCCTCCATCACCACCAACCCCTCCAAATTTAACCCTATCTCGGGCCGGGAGGCCAATGAAGCCAAACGCAAAACGGTGCTTCAGTATATGTATGAACAGGGTAAGATCACCAAGGAGGAACAGGAGGAGGCTCTGGCGGACAATGTATACGACCGGATTCAGAACGTCAACATTGCCACCAAGGAGAACAACACGCCTTACAGCTATTTTACCGATGAACTCATCCAGCAGGTCATCGACACTCTGGTGGAAAAGCTGGACTACACCGAAGGACAGGCCAGCAACCTGCTCTACTCCGGCGGCCTTCAGATTTATACTACCCAGGATCCGGACATCCAGGCCATTGTCGATGAGGAGGTCAACAATCCGGACAACTACTCGGCAGCCAAGCTGTCCCTGGAGTACCGTCTCTCCGTCACCCACGGAAATGGGGAAACGGAGCACTATTCCGAGGAAGACATCAAGTCCTATTACCGAAATGAGCTCGGAAAAACTTACGGAGGCCTCTACAATTCCGCAGAGGAAGCCCAGGCAGATGTGGACCAGTTCAAGGCCTGGCTTTTAAAGGAGGATGATGAAATCATCGGTGAAACCATGAACACCATCCTCCAGCCCCAGCTCTCCTTTGTCATTATGGACCAGCACACCGGCGAAGTAAAAGCGATCTGCGGCGGACGGGGACAAAAGACGGGAAGCCTGACCTTAAACCGTGCCACCAATACCCCCAGACAGCCGGGAAGCGCATTTAAGGTGTTAAGCTCCTTCGCCCCTGCTCTGGACGCCTGCGGAGCTACACTGGGCACAGTCTACTACGACGGCCCCTACACCGTTGGGACCAAATCCTTCCGCAACTGGTGGGGTGACAGCCGCGGCTACACCGGATACCACAATATCCGTGAGGGCATCATCTACTCCATGAACATTATAGCGGTGCGGTGCCTGATGGAAACCGTTACTCCTCAGCTTGGCGTGGATTACGCGGAGCGGATGGGAATTTCCACCCTGACAAAGGACGACTTAAACGCGGCCACCGCTCTGGGCGGCTTAACCAGGGGCGTGACCAACCTGGATATCACTTCCGCCTTCGCCTCCATCGCCAACGGCGGCGTATACACCAAGCCCAGATTCTTCACCAAGATTCTGGACCACGACGGCAATGTTCTCATTGACAATCAGCCGGAGACCAAGCAGGTGCTGAAAGATTCCACCGCATTCCTGCTGACTGACGCCATGTCGGAATCCGTCAAGAGCAACCGGCTCTATGCCCGGTCCGGCGTTTCCATCAACTCCACCAGCACGGCCGCTGCTTTGGACAACATGTCCGTTGCAGGAAAGAGCGGGACCACCACCAACAACGTGGATATCTGGTTTATCGGCTACACCCCCTACTACACCGCAGGTGTCTGGGGCGGCTGCGATGACAACCAGTCCCTCTCCGGGAACGGCGGCACCAGCTTCCACAAGGCCATCTGGCGCAAGATTATGACGCGGATTCACGAGGGGCTTTCCGACCCGGGATTTGAGGTTCCGGACAGCATTGAATCCGTCCAGATCTGCCGCAAATCAGGCAAACTGGCAGTCTCCGGCGTCTGCTCTGCAGACCCCAGAGGAAACGCTGTCTACACCGAATACTTTGCAAAGGGCACAGCTCCCACTGAGGTCTGCGACAAGCATGTAGCTGTAACTGTATGTGCAGACTCCGGCATGAGGCCTACCGCCTTCTGCCCCAACAAGACTACCCGAATCTGCATGGTCCTGCCGGAAGGAGAAAACGGGACTACGGATGACTCTTACTTCTCCATTCCCGGAACCTGCCCGCTTCACACAGGAGCCGCTACCATCATCACTGAGCCCTCCTCTGAGCAGGGAAGCGAGGGAGTTGTAACTCCCATCGGCCCGGGATATCAGTCCCCCACCACCAGTCCGACACAGGCGGTGGGGCCGGGAGTGCCGTGATCTGTTTCAGACACATCACATTCAGATCCATATGGGATATCAGGATAAAACGTATATGAAAAAAGAGGCCGCTGTAACTGATATAAATTACAGCAGCCTCTTTGTCTCTCATAAAGCCGTGGAATCCTATGATTCTCCGTCCCTCAAAAGCTCCGGAGCCAGCAGCCTTACGATCGCAGGTTCAATCTGCAGAAAGTCCAGCAGTCTTCGGATCTCCTCCCCGTTCCTGCCTTTCCCCTTTCCCTTCACCGCCCGGATTAAAATATTCTTGGGCGTGTGCTCCATATCGATGAATTCCAGGATCTGCGTTCCATATCCCCGGTACTCCAGAACCTGGGCCCGGATGGCATCGGTATAGAGAGCGGCCATCCGCTCCCGGATCAGCCCGTATCCGAATACAGGAGCCATCAGTTCGTTCTTCATCTGACGGTTCAATTCATGCTGGCAGCACGGAACGGAGAGAATCACCTTTGCTCCCCATTTTACCGCCTTCTCAAGCGCATAATCCGTCGCCAGGTCGCAGGCATGAAGGGTAATCACCATGTCCACCTGGTCCGCTCCCTCATATCCGGCAATATCCCCCTGAAGGAAAGTCAGGTCGTGATAACCGTATTTTCTGCTTAACTGGCCGCAGTGCCGGATCACATCCTCCTTTAAGTCCAAACCGGTGATCTGGACCTGGTACCCCTTTAAAATATTCAGATAGTAGTAAACCGCAAACGTGAGGTAGGATTTTCCGCAGCCGAAATCGATGATGTGCAGCTTCTGATCCGCCGGAAGTTCCGGCAGCACATCCTCGATCATCTCCAGGAAACGGTTGATCTGGCGGAACTTGTCGTAGCGGCTACGCACGATCTGGCCGCTCTCTGTCATAACTCCCAAGTCAACCAGGAAGGGAACCGCCCTTCCCTCCTCCAGGATATAGCGTTTCTTCCGGTTATGGGCCGGCTGGATTCGGACAGGTGCGGCCCCTGTCCGCTTTTTGATCTTGATGGAGGGCTTTCCCTTTTTGCTCACCAGAATCAGGCCGGTCTCAGATGCCGAGGCCATCTCACACTGGCGAAATGCCTTCTCCATCTTCTCTGCCACATACTCCGCCGCCTCTTCCCGATTCAGGTTCCGGTGAAATGCCTGGGCTCCCACCTGTTCCTCTGCCTGAAAACAGAGTTTCTCTTTTAAGAGCACCGGTCGGATCTTTACTTTTGACATGCGGTCAGGAAACACCGGATTGCTCAAGATCACCCGTTCCATACCCTCGTTCAGAAAACGGGAGGCCGCTTCTTTGATTTGTTTTTGCTGGCTCTTCTCCATCTGTTGTTGTCCTCTTTTCGGATTAATACGCTCCAGGACGGCGTTTAGTTTTTAAAGCTGTGAATCGGCGCGGGGATCCTCCCACCTCTGGTGACGAAGGCTTCGCAGGAGAAGGTATTCACCGGGATGATAGGTGCATACCCCAAAAGGCCGCCGAACTGGGCTGTTTCTCCCACACCTTTTCCGATCACGGGGATCAGGCGCACGGCTGTGGTTTTCTGGTTCACCATTCCGATCGCCGCCTCATCGGCAATGATCCCGGAAATGGTGGAGGCCGGTGTATCTCCCGGAATCGCGATCATATCCAGTCCCACAGAGCAGACACAGGTCATGGCCTCCAGCTTTTCAATGGTCAGTGCTCCAACGCTGACCGCATCGATCATCCCCTGGTCCTCGCTGACCGGGATAAAGGCTCCGCTTAATCCCCCCACATAGGAGGAAGCCATCACGCCGCCTTTCTTCACCTGGTCGTTGAGCATAGCCAGAGCGGCCGTGGTCCCGGGAGCGCCCACCCGCTCCAGTCCGATTTCCTCCAGAATCTCCGCAACGCTGTCTCCCACTGCCGGGGTAGGCGCCAGGGACAAGTCGATGATGCCAAAGGGAATCCCCATCCGTCTGGAGGCTTCCTGCGCCACCAACTGGCCTACTCTGGTAATCTTGAAGGCAGTGCGCTTGATGGTCTCACAGAGAACCTCAAAATCTGCTCCCCTGACCTTCTCCAACGCCACCTTCACCACGCCGGGACCGCTGACTCCTACGTTGATCACCGCATCCGCCTCCGTCACGCCGTGGAAGGCTCCTGCCATAAAAGGATTGTCATCCGGCGCGTTGCAGAATACCACCAGCTTGGCGCAGCCCAAGCTGTCCGACTGGGCCGTGGCCTCAGCCGTCCTCTTCACAATGGTCCCCATGAGATTGACCGCATCCATATTCAGGCCGGTTTTCGTGGAACCTACGTTTACAGAGCTGCACACCCGCTCCGTCTGTGCCAGAGCCTGCGGAATGGACTCGATCAAATTCCGGTCCGCCTGGGTCATGCCCTTGCTGACCAGGGCAGAGTATCCACCGATAAAATTGACTCCCACTTCCTTCGCCGCCCGGTCCAGCGTCTTGGCGATGGACACAAAATCCTCCGGACACTTGCACGCAGACCCTCCCACCAGAGAGATAGGGGTTACGGAAATCCGCTTATTGACAATCGGAATGCCGAAATCCTGCTCAATCTGCTGTCCCGTAGCCACCAGATTTCCCGCCAGGCTGGTAATCTTCCTGTAAATGCGGTCATTTACCTCTTCAAGGCTGCCTCCGGCGCAGTCCAAAAGGCTGATCCCCAGGGTAATGGTCCGGACGTCCAGCTTCTCATGCTCGATCATATTGTTGGTTTCGTTTACTTCATATATGTTAATCATGTGGTCCCCTCTCTCACTGTCTTAAATCCGGTGCATTTTCGTGAAAATCTCTTCCCTCTGGATCTTGACCTTAACGCCGATGTCCTCTCCCAGGGCCTCCAGCTCCCCGGCCATCTGGCCGAATTCCCCTTCCAGATTGGTAATATCCACAATCATCATCATATTGAAATATCCCTGAACGATGGTCTGGGAAATGTCCAGAATATTGATCTTGTGCTCTGCCAGGTAGGTGCATACTCTGGCAATGATTCCAACGGTGTCCTTTCCAACTACGGTAATAATCGCTTTGCTCATGGGAGTTCTCCTTTTTATTTTTTCTAACACTTTATTGATACTTGTTTTTCTGCTGTCCAGAAAAACTGCTATATATAGACAATCTCACTCATCCGGTCACGGCCCGCCACGGAGATTGAAAAATCCCTTGAAGTATAGGGCGTATCCCCATGGTCGATTTCCAGACGGACGGTTTCGTAAGCCAGCTCCTCGTAATTATTTTCCTTGCTCAGATGGCCCAGAAGGATTTTCTTCAGCTTGTCGTGGAGAATATGGGTTAAGAGCCTCCCTGCATTCTCATTGGACAGATGGCCGTGGTCTCCCAAGATCCTTCGCTTGAGCGGATAGGGATAAGGGCCGGTTTCCAGCATCCGCACATCGTGATTGGATTCCAGCAAAATCGCATCCAGTTCCTGAAGATGTTCGATGATATAGGAATCGAAATGCCCCATATCCGTAGCTACGGCCACCTGCTTTCTGCCGCAGCATACCCGGTAAGCCACCGGCTGGGCCGCATCGTGGTCAATGGAAAAGGGCAGAACCTTTAAATCCCCCACCTGAAAGCTGCAGTCCGGCTGGACCTGGCAGTATAAGCTTGCGTCATAATCCCCAAGCTCCTTCTTTCCCGAAAGCTCCCGGATGGTGCCCGGAGTAGCGTAGATGGGAAGGCCGTATTTTCTGGCCAGAACCCCAAGGCCCCGGATGTGGTCGGAATGTTCATGGGTAATGAGGATTCCCGACAAATCCTCCCCTTTTAGCCCAATCTCCTTTAATCCCTGCTGAATCCGCTTGTTGCTGATGCCCGCATCCACCAGAATATGGGTGGAATCTGAGCCTATGTAAATACAGTTGCCGCTGCTTCCGCTTGCTATGCTGACCATTCTCATTGTGTGGATTCCTCTGTCTCTTGTTCTGATAGGAGACGGGCAATCTGCTCTCTGGTGTCCTGAAGGCTTCCGTTGTTGTCAATCACCCTGTGGCAGATTAAGCGGAATGCTTCATCCGAAAGCTGATTCTTCATGACCTGGGCCGATCTTTCCCGGTCATACCCTCTGCTCTCCAGAAGGCGCTGCGCCCGATTCTCCTCCGATGTATAAACATACCATATTTCATCGCAAATGTCACGAAATTGTTTTTCCGGAAGGGCGGTTTCCACAATCTGGAGAGGCAGGGGGCTCTCATCAATCCTTTTCAGAATCTCCTCCCACACCAAGGGATGGGTCAGACGATTCACCTCCTGAAGGGCCTCCTGATTTCCGAAAATCATCTGCGCCATCTTAGGCCGGTCAATGGCGCCAGACGAATCCAGTATCTCATCTCCCAGATACTCCACAACTCTCCCATAGCCCTCTCTCCCCGGCTCCATCAGTTCCTTTGCCACCTGGTCCGACAGAATGACATGGGCCCCATATTCATTTTTCAGAATGTCCAGTACCTGGCTTTTTCCGGCTCCTACGCCCCCGGTTACACCGACGATCCGCTTCATTTTCCCTGCTGCCTCCTTTTTGCCCGTCTCCGCCTATTTTGCCGCAAACCAGGAATCTCCTGTCTTGGCCTCTACCTCCAGGGCGACCTTCAAGTGGGCCGCTCCCTTCATCTCCTCCTCCAAAAGCGCTTTCACCCGGCTGGTCTCCTCCTTGGGCGACTCCACCAGAAGCTCATCGTGGATCTGGAGAACGATTCTGGCCTTATAGCCTTCCGCCTTAAGTCTCCGGTCCACCCGGATCATGGCAATTTTCATAATATCCGCCGCAGTTCCCTGGATAGGAGAATTCATGGCCACCCGCTCCCCGAACTGCCTTTGCATGAAATTGGAGGACTTCAGCTCCGGGATCGGCCTTCTGCGGCCGTAGAGGGTAGTCACATACCCCTGCTCCTTCCCCTGCTTCACCAGGCCGTCTAAGAAGGTTTTCACTCCCGGATAGGTGTGGAAATACTGGTCAATGTACTCCATCGCCTCCTTTCGGGAAATGCTCAGGTCTTCACTGAGGCCAAAGGCGCTGATCCCATAGACGATGCCAAAATTCACGGCCTTGGCGTTGCGCCTCTGGAGGGGCGTTACCTGGTCTAAGGGAGTGTGGAACACCTGGGAAGCCGTAATCGCGTGAATATCCTGGGCGGAACGGTAGGCTTCGATCAGCCGCTCATCTCCGGACATATGGGCCAGGATCCGAAGCTCGATCTGGGAATAATCTGCATCGATAAACTGACATCCCTCAGCCGGTACAAAGACCTTGCGGATCTCCCTCCCCAGTTCCATGCGCACCGGGATATTCTGCAGATTGGGCTCCGTGCTGCTGATCCGCCCGGTAGCGGTGATGGTCTGGTTGAATTTCCCGTGGATCCTGCCGTCAGGGCCAATGTATGCCGCCAGCCCCTCCGCATAAGTGGAATAAAGCTTGGTCAGCTGCCGGTAGTCCAGGATCTTTTGCACGACCGGATGATCGTCCGCCAGCTTCTCCAGCACATCGGCGGCAGTAGAATAACCGGTTTTCGTCTTCTTCCCTCCCGGAAGCTTCATCTCGCCGAAAAGGATTTCTCCCAGCTGCTTGGGGGAATTGATGTTGAACCGCTTTCCTGTCTCCTGGAAAATCTCCGCTTCAACCTGGTCAATCTGTACCTTCAGACGGTTTCCGTACTCCTTCAGGGCGGCCCGCTCCACCTTCACCCCTGCCTGTTCCATATGGAACAGACTGTAAATCAGAGGCATCTCGATTTCCCGGTACAGCCGGTCCATCCCTGTCTTTTCCAGCTCCTCCTCCAATAGGGGGGCTGTCTTCACCGCGGTAAACGCCATATAGCAAAGGCATTCCCCCGCTTTTTCATTTCCTGCCTTCAGCTCCTGGCCCAGTCCTGCCTTTCCCAGCAGTTCGCTCTTAGAGGGCAGCGTCAGTCCCAGATAATCTGCCCCAAGGTCATCATAGCCGTAGCTGTCCTTTAAAGGATTCAGCAGGTAGGCCGCCACGGCCCCGTCATAGACCGGCCCGTCCTCCGGTATGGAAAGAAGCGGAAGCTGCTCCTTTAGATCCAGGACCCACACAGAGGCCCCTTCCCGCTTCTGCACCTCCCCAACCAGCAGCCGCGCCTGTTCTGCCAGCCACTCCCCCGTCACATCCCCTTCCGGAGTCAGGAAGACCGTTTCCCCATCCTCCAGGGCCAGGGCCAGACCGGCAATCCGGCCCGAACCGGAACTTTTCTCTGCCTCCTGCCCCAGAAAAGCAGGGTCAAAAAGGGTAAGCTGCTCCGGCTCAGGAGCCGGCGCCAGGGCAAGTCCCAGCCGTTGAGCGCTTTCTGCCTTTTTCCGGCAGGCCTCCCACTCCGCTCTGGTCCGCAGCCGCAGGCAGACAGGCATCTGTCCCCTCCCCCTGCTGCTTTCAAATCTTCCGAGGAGAGATTTAAACCCCAGGCGCTTCATCTGCTGATAGGCTTCATCCGTATACAGGTCCCCGATTTTGCTGTCCTCCAGAGCAAATTCCACCGGGGAATCGGTGCAGATGGTAGCCAGCTCCTTGCTGAGCTTTGCCAGGTCGAAATGCTCCCGCAGGGCTTTCTGGGCCCTGGGAGGACGGATCTCATCCAAATGGTCGTAGGCATTCTCAATGGAGTGGTAATCTGAGATGATGGCGGTAGCCGTCTTCTCCCCGATGGAGGGGACGCCGGGAATATTGTCCGAAGCGTCTCCCATCAGGGCCTTCACATCAATAAATTCCTCCGGTGTAACGCCGTACTGCTCCTTCACATCGCGGGGATAATAATCAAATACCTCCGTCTTTCCCCTGGAGGTCTTGGGGATCCGGATCTTAATATGGTCATCTGCCAGCTGCAGCAGATCCCGGTCGCCGCTGACCACCGCCACCTCCAGGCCGTCCTTCTGGCATCGCTTGGCCACAGTTCCCAGCACATCGTCCGCCTCGTAGCCCGGAAGAGTCAGGATGGGAACGCCCATGGAGCCTAAAACTTCCTTCATCAAAGGCACCTGCTCCACCAGCTCCTGGGGCATGGGTTTTCTGGTCCCCTTGTAATCCCCGTACATTTTATGGCGGAAAGTAGGCTCCTTCAGGTCAAAGGCCACCGCCAGGTAGGAAGCCTGCTCCTCCTCCAGAATCTTAAACAGAATATTTAAAAATCCGTACACCGCATTCGTGTGAAGCCCCTCGCTGTTGGTCAGATCCGGCACCCCGTAATAAGCCCGGTTCAAAATGCTGTGTCCGTCGATCAAAACTAATTTTTCCATCCCATTTATCCTTTCCCATTATTTCACATCCGGTCCTAAAAGCCCGGAAATCCTCCCTGCAGCCAGATCCGAACCTGCATAAACAGAATCACCGCCACGGTCCAGAAGCACAGGGTATTCACCGCGTACCGGGCGGTCTGGAGCAGATAGAGAGTGCGGATGTGCTGCCTGGAGAGCTCCAGGGCCGATTCCAGCGCTCCCTTGATGTTGTAGGTGCCGGTGCCTTCCTCCAGCTGCCTGATCCCTACGTCCACCGTAAAATAGATCTCCAGTTCCTCCCTGCACTCCTCACAGGAATCAATATGTTTTAAAAACTCCGCCAAATCTTCATCGGAGATTTCTTTATTAATATAAGGCATCACCAGTTTCTGGGCTTCCCTGCAGGTCATATGGGTCCCTCCCTCTCTTTGTTGCTCAAGTCATTTTGCCCTGGTAACATCATACAATAAATATTGTTCTTTTTCAATGAAAAAAACACTTGCGTAATTCTCAGTCTTGTGATAGAATAATTGACGTTGTAAATGCCGCTGTGGCGGAATTGGCAGACGCACTTGACTCAAAATCAAGCGGAGAGATCCGTGCCGGTTCGAGTCCGGCCAGCGGCATCCATAGCAAAACGAGAGCTGTTGCATTCATGCGGCAGCTCTTTTTTTATATTGCTATTCCCCTCCTTTAATGGTATGATGGAAAGTGAAAATTGTCGAACAAAGGAGGAATTTTTCTATGACCACCAGCCAAAAAGTTCTCATCGGAGCTGCCGCGGCGGCGGTGATCGTCGGCGGAGTTGCCATCGGACTGACTGTCAGCCGCACTCCGGATAAACTGGACCTTTCCACCATTCACACTGAGGCTGCCGAGGAAACCATGGCATCTTCCGAAACTGCTGCAACGGCTCCTGAGACCATGGAGAGCACCGAGCAGAAGCCGGATGCTTCTTCCAGTATAACCGCAGACCTGGAAACCTATACTTCTGGTAAGGTCTCCATCCAGTACCCTGTGGTTTCCAATCTGGAAGACCAGGAGCTTCAGACAAAGATCAACGAACTTTTGAAAAACAATGCCCTTTCCGTCATCGAGGCGAATGCGATCGACACGGAGAATGACCAGATGGATATCAAGTGCAGCGTGATCTCCGTCAACCGCAGCCGCCTGACCGCTACTTACCAGGGTACTTTAAATGTCCAGGGAGCAGCCCACCCCACCAATCTCTTCTACTCCAATACCGTCAGCATGACTCAGGCTGCAGACCTTGGCTTCAGCGATTTTACCGATGCCTACACCATGGCCGGCTATGTTCTCAGCGATGATGTGCAGTTTTTAAACCTTACATCGGATGAGCTGTCCGCCGTACTGGAATATCGGAGCAGCCTGTCCCTGGAGACCCTGACGGAACTCTTTGAAAGCGCGGATTTCCCCCTCAATCAGGAAGGCGAATGGCCCCAGTCCTTCAGCTACGAAAAGCAAGGCGCGATCTGTTTCTCCCTTCCGGTTCCCCACGCCCTGGGCGACTATGTCATCGTCTCCTACGACCCGGTTACCAAATAAGAGCAGTCAAATATCATACCAAAGGAGCATATTTTTATGGAAAATGTAATGATCTTCGACCACCCCTTGATCCAGCACAAAATCTCCATCCTTCGGGATAAGAACACCGGGACCAACGAGTTTCGGGCTCTGATCGAGGAGATTGCCATGCTGATGGGCTACGAAGCCCTGCGGGACCTTCCGCTGGAGGATGTGAAGGTGGAAACCCCTATCGAGGAGTGCATGACGCCTATGATTGCCGGCCGCAAACTGGCTGTGGTTCCCATTCTGAGAGCCGGCCTTGGAATGGTCAGCGGAATCCTGGCCCTGGTTCCCAGTGCGAAGGTAGGACACATTGGGCTGTACCGGGACGAGGTAACTCATGAACCCCATGAGTATTACTGCAAGCTCCCCCATCCCATCGACCAGAGGACCATCATCGTTACCGACCCCATGCTGGCTACCGGCGGTTCTGCTGTAGCTGCCGTGGACTTCATCAAACAGCACGGCGGCAAACGCATTAAATTCATGGCCATCATCGCCGCTCCGGAGGGTCTGGAGCGTCTGCACAAGGCTCACCCCGATGTTCAGATCTATGTGGGACATTTGGACCGCTGTCTCAATGAAAATGCCTACATCTGTCCCGGACTGGGCGATGCAGGCGACCGGATTTTCGGAACGAAATAAAGTCCCCGTGTATTGCAAAAGCCCTGCCCGGCAGCCTGAATCGATCAGCTGCGGGGCAGGGCTTTTTACACGATCATTTAATTGGCAGTCTTACTTTACGACTTTTAAAGATTTGGAAGTGCCGGAAGTGCTCTTTCTGGTTCTGGTCTTCTTAGCAGGAGCCGCTGCTGCCGTTTCATCTGCTGCTGCCTTCTCCTCTGTCTTCTCGGCAGCTGCCTCCTGGCGCTCCTCTCTGGCGGCAATCTCATCCTTTCCCTTATAGATAGAATCTGCGGGGACACAGCCTCTTACGCTGGATAACGGATAAACAATGGAATTCTTTCCGATCACGGTTCCTGGATTCAGCACGCTGTTGCAGCCGATCTCCGCGCCGTCTCCCAAAACAGCGCCGAACTTCTTCAGCCCTGTTTCCTGATCTCCCTCCTGGGCATGAACGGATACCAGAGTCTTGGTGGACTTTACATTGGAGGTAATGGCTCCCGCTCCCATGTGAGCCTGATAACCCAGAATGGAATCCCCTACGTAGTTATAGTGGGGAACCTGAACGCCGTCAAAGAGAACTGCGTTCTTGATCTCACAGGAGTTGCCCACTACAGCGCCTTCGCCGATGATCACGCGGCCGCGGATAAATGCTCCGTGACGGATATCCGCATGAGCACAGATAATGGCGGGACCGCCCATTGCGATGGTGGGGGCCAGACGGGCGGAACGGTGAATCCAGATGTTCTTTCCTACCTTCCGGTACTCATTCTCCGGCAGAGTAGCGCCCAGCTCTTCAATAAAGCTTCCAATATTCTCTAAAACCTCCCAGGGGTAGGTCTTTCCCTCAAACAGCTTAGCTGCGATGGTGTGGCTGGTATCGAACAGCTCTGTAATCTTCATTTCCTCTAACTTCATAAATCCAGTCTCCTTTAAAAATGATTTTATAACTATAACCGATTCTAGGACTTTCCTGTCCCGCTCCGGCTGTTTTTCTTTTTCTCTGAGGCGCCTTTTTGATAAAAGACCGCCGCGGCGTCAAAAAACTGCCGCATCTGATTCTGATTGTCCATACGGATCACGCCTATGGTTTTTCCCGCCACAAAGCGCTCCAGCTTTTCCATATACTCCTCTGAGGTAATGCTTCCCTCCGCCACATAGGTCAGCCCCTTTTCCCAGCTGGCCGTCAGTTCCGGATTTAGCAGGGGACGGATCGAGTGGTCCACCACATCATAGACCATCTCCCCCAGCAAAGTGGGCGTTATCACCTGTGTCTTCTGGTTCAGGTTCAGATACTGTATATGAAAGAGCTTTTTTAAAATCTCCGCCCGGGTGGCACTGGTTCCGATGCCGCTGCCCTTAATCTGAGCCCGCAGCTCTTCATCCTCGATCAGCTGGCCCGCATTCTCCATGGCAAGGATCATGGAACCGGAGGTATACCGTTTGGGAGGCGAAGTCTCCCCTTCCTTAACGGTCAGATCCGCTAAAGTAAGTATATCACCTTTTTTCAATTTCGCAAGCATTTGCAGGAAAGACGCCTGGTCAAAGGACCGTTTTTTCTCGGTTTTTTCTTCCTTTTCCCCCTTCTGGTCCTCCTCTTCCACCGCCGGCTTTTTCCCAAAATTCACATCCGCAGCTTTTAAGTATCCTGGCTGGTCCATCACCTTGAAGCTGGCGAAAAAGTGTTCCTTCCTGCGCTCCAGCTCCAGGCTAAACCGCTGGTATACCGCAGCCGGATAGAAGATACTGAGAAACCTCCGGCAAATCAGCTGATAAATCTTTTCCGACAGGGGAGCGAGCCCTCTAAGAGCCGCCAGTCCCTGGCCGGTTGGAATGATGGCGTAATGGTCCGTGATCTGCTTGTCATTTACATAGCGGGTCTTCCCGATGGTCCGGTAGGCGCTTCCCGCCAGCACCTCCTGGGCGAAAGCAGACATGGGACCGTAATTTTTCAGTCCTGCGATGTTTTTCCCAATCTCCTTTGCCACAGCCGTGGAGAGGACTCTGGCATCGGTTCTGGGATACGTCACCAGCTTGCGCTCATAAAGCTCCTGGACCACCCGAAGCGTTTCATCCGGACTGATTTTAAACAGCTTGGAGCAGTCGTTCTGCAGTTCTGCCAGATTGTAGAGAAGCGGCGGGTTCTTGGTCTCTTTCTTCTTCTCCTTTTTCACCAGCACCGCCGTCATGGGAGGATCCTCTTTCAAAAGATCGATCAGCTCCCTGGCCGTTTTCTCCTCCTTAAAGCCGTTGTCTTTATAAAGGAAAGGCGTTCCGTAATACCGTGAGCCCTCCACCGCCTTCCATTCACCGTCAAAAATCAGGTTTTCATACTCCTCTCCCGCTGCCTGCACAGGAGAAAAGGAGCCGATCACCCGATAGAAAGGCGTCTTTACAAACTCACGGATCTCCCGCTCCCTGCGCACCACCATTCCCAGCACGCAGGTCATCACCCGTCCAACGGAAAGAACCGTCCGGTTGGTCTTCAGATAGGCCGCCATAGGCGGGCCGTACTTTAAAGTCAGGGCTCTGGAAAAATTGATGCCCATCAGATAATCTTCCTTCGCCCGAAGATAGGCGGAGGCAGACAGGTTGTCGTATTCCGACTCGTCCTTGGCTTCCCGGATGCCCCGCAGGATCTCCTCCTCAGTCTGAGAATCAATCCACACCCGTTTCTGCCGTTTATCTTTCACACCGGCCATCTGGGCCACCAGGCGGTAAATGTATTCTCCCTCCCGCCCGGAGTCGGTACAGACATAAATAGTATCCACATCTGGCCTCGTTAATAAACCCTTTACGATTTGGAATTGTTTGGAAACACCTTCTATGACCTCATACTTAAATTCCTTTGGCAGAAACGGAAGCGTTGAATAGCTCCACCGCCTGTACTTGGGGTCGTAGGCTTCCGGATAGCTCATGGTCACCAGATGGCCTACGCACCAGGTCACAATGGCCTCATCGGACTCAATATAGCCGTCCGTCCTTTTTCCCTGGATTTTCAGCGCATCGGCAAACTGCCGGGCAACACTGGGCTTCTCCGCAATATATAATGCTTTTGTCATGCAATCCCTCGTTTTCCTTCTGCCCTTTTCCCGGCTGGGCACAGGGCGTGGTAACAGTATACCATCATTTTTTCCGGCTGACAACCAATAAGCGGTATAAGTCAACAAAAATCTCCAGCCGGACTGCCGGACTGGAGATTCCAAACAAAGTCTTTTCTTTACTGTCCATCTGTCGTAAAGCGATAGACGGTAACGGTGTGATATTCTTCTCCTGCCTTCAGGAAGGGCGAAGGAAAGTTTTCTTTATGTACCGCATCCGGATAATACTGGGTTTCAAAGCAGTAAGCATGACGCCGGCCATAGTCGGCCCCATCCTTGCCCGGGAGCTGGCTGGAAAGAAAGTTTCCGGTATAAAACTGCATGCCCGGCAAATCCGTGTAAACCTCCATCACCCGTCCGCTGTCCGGGTCCAGAGCCTTGGCTGACAAAGACAGCTCGCCGGCCGGATGATTCAGAACCCAGTTGTGGTCATAGCCATTTCCCAGCACCAATGCTTCAAAAGGCTCCTCAATATCCCTTCCAATGGGCTTCATCTCCGTAAAATCCATAGGAGTTCCCGCCACAGGGGCGATTTCTCCGGTGGGGATAGAGACCGCATCTGCCGGCGTGTAGAAGTCCCCGTCAATCCAGACCATCTGTTTTAAAATATCCGGCTCCTTATGTCCTGCCAGATTAAAATAGCAGTGGTTGGTAAAATTGGCGATGGTGTCCCGGTCACTGACCATACGGTATTCCAGCTTTAAAGCATTGTCATCGTCCAAGGTATAGCTGACCTGAATCTTGGCATTTCCCGGATACCCCTGGTCCATATGAGGACTTTCCAGGAAGAAATTCACCCCGCTTTTTCCCGGCTCCTCAAAGCTTTCCGCCCGCCAAAGCCTGCTGTGATAATAATTGGGACCACTGTGAAGATTGTTGGGGCCGTTGTTGGCCTCCAGGGGATAATCCACTCCGTCGATGGTCACACAGGCTCCGCCGATGCGGTTGGCATTCCGCCCGATGGGCGCTCCGAAGTGGGGTGGATTGGTCAGATAGGATTCCACACTGTCATATCCTAAGATCACATCCTCAAATTTGCCTTTCCGGTCCGGCACCATCATGGCCGTCCAGACTGCTCCAAGTGTAATAAAGGAAGCAGACACCCCGTTTCGATTGGTCAGCGTATAGCGCTCCACCCTGGTCCCATCGGACATAGTTCCAAATAAATCTTTAACAACTGACATCAGTTCTGAACCCCCTCGTTCACCGGCCTGACTGACCGGCCATTTTTTATTTCGCCTGAATATATCCCTGAGCGGTGAGGAGCTCTGCGCAGAGGACAGCTCCGCCTGCGGCTCCACGAACGGTATTGTGGGACAATCCTACAAATTTGTAATCATAAACCGTATCCTCTCTCAGACGGCCTACGGAAATTCCCATTCCGTTTTCAAAGTCCACATCCAGAGATACCTGAGGGCGGTTGTCCTCCTCCAGATACTGGATGAACTGCTTGGGAGCACTGGGAAGGTTCAGCTCCTGGGGAAGCCCCTTAAAGCTTACCATCTTCTCGATCAGCTGCTCCTTGGTGGGTTTTTTGCGGAATTTCACAAAAACAGCCGCTGTATGGCCATTTAATACCGGCACCCGGATGCACTGGCAGGTGATCACCGGTTCCTGCGCCTTAACAATCTGACCGTTCTCCACTTTGCCCCAGAGGCGCAGAGGCTCCTGTTCGCTCTTCTCTTCTTCGCCTCCAATATAAGGAATGATGTTTCCGATCATTTCCGGCCAGTCCTTAAAGGTCTTTCCCGCCCCGGAAATAGCCTGGTAAGTGGTTGCCACCACTTCATAAGGCTCAAACTCCTTCCAGGCAGTCAGCACCGGCGCGTAACTTTGGATGGAACAGTTGGGCTTCACGGCAATAAACCCTCTGGCAGTTCCTAAACGCTTTTTCTGGGAGGCAATTACCTCAAAGTGCTCCGAATTAATCTCCGGGATTACCATAGGAACGTCCGGCGTCCAGCGGTGAGCACTGTTGTTGGACACCACCGGAGTTTCTGTCTTAGCGTAAGCCTCTTCGATAGCCCGGATCTCCTCCTTTGTCATATCCACAGCGCTGAATACAAAGTCTACCTGGGCAGCTACCTTCTCCACCTCATTGACATTCATCACCACCAGGTTTTTAACTCCATCCGGCATAGGTGTAGCCATCTTCCAGCGGTCGCCTACTGCCTCCTCATAGGTTTTTCCGGCAGATCTGGGGCTGGCCGCCACCGTGGTCACCTGATACCAGGGATGATTTTCCAATAAAGCGATAAAGCGCTGGCCTACCATACCCGTAGCGCCTAAAATTCCAACCTTCAATTTCTGATCCATAATTGATTCTCCTCATCGTTAGTTTTTTCCTAATCCTATAACAAAGAGCAGAAAAAATCAAGATTGATTCGTCATAAAAATACATTTGT
>ERZ1643246.2261-NODE-2261-length-18732-cov-20.791026_pt1 | contig 18732 bp, 16 predicted proteins | sample MGYA00579265_ERZ1643246 | MGnify/ENA primary metagenome ERZ1643246 (study PRJEB29033, sample SAMEA4952261) | chicken gut metagenome | biome: Broiler Chicken; feature: Gastrointestinal Tract; material: Caecum | place: Ireland | collected 2018 | study: Broiler...
ACAAAAAAATTACGGACTTTTTTTAATTAAACATAGGCAAACTTGGGTTTTATCATAATAGCCATTATCTTTAAAATATTGGATATTATCTTCACCTTTATTATAAGGTCCATGAGAAGAAATAGTAGTGTAAAATGTGTAAAATTTATCAGTGTCTGGAACCATGTACTCAACTGTTTTTTCAATAAATTTACTATCTAATGGGAAGTTACCATCAAATAACACCTTATCTTCAGGATTAATTTCATCTAAAAAATATGTATTATCAAAGCCTAAGTTTTGAATATAGTTTTCTCTAGAATAGTAGCTTTTATTATTATCATGTAGATAGGTTGTTGTATAACCGTTTTGTTTTAATATATTGGCAACAGAATAAGGTACTACTATATCTTTTTTAGGAGTTACACCATTAGAACTACCGGTCATACCGATAAATTCGGAAGCATTGGTTTTATTTTTAGAATGAGTATTTGTTAAATTAATACCATTAGATTGTATGCTATAAAGATTTGGTGTAAGATATTCATTTATAGCAAATGGTACTCCAGTTTCAACCATTATTGTTATAACATTCATATCATTTAACAAGCCTGAAAAGTCATTGATTTGTTTTTCTTCAACTGTGCTAAAATATTCATCTAGTTCAGATTCTTCAATATCATAATTTACTTTTGTTTCAATAACATTATTAATTTCCGCTAGACTATGGTTATAAAGGCCATATTGCTCTAGTGAGCTTTTTTTACTGTAATTTGAAGAATAGGCTATTACCTCAGAGGCATCCTTATTATTGTATAATGCATTTTTATCATAATCATCAACAATTTTACTATTAACTGGTAATCTAATTAATAAAGAACATAAAATTATGATAACAAAGGTAGAAATTCCAAGCTTGTAATAATGCGTTGGTTTAGTTTTTATTTTCTTTACAAATATTACACCTAACGCTATATATACTGCAATAATTGAAAGCATTATAGCTATGTATACAAAATTAATATAATGCATATTTACAGCTTTTGATGCTTCAGTAATTAACAAAATATATTTAAATGAAAAGATATCACCACTAGCATAATATAGTAACATATTAAGCGTAATTATAATTATTGTAAAGACGAATAAAATGGAAGAATAAATAAAACTATTTTTGATTTTTTTAAACAAAAAGATAGGAGACATGACAATGAAAATAGAGGATAACTCTAAAAGAAAATAGTTATTAACAAAATGGCCATAAATTTCATGATACATTATCATTTCAGCTATAACTAGTAATAGGCAAGTTGAACCAAAAAGTATAACTTTTGGTAAAATTTTTTTCATAATATTTCCCCCTTCCTTTTTTGATATTACATTATATATAATGTAAAGCCTTTAAAAAATGTTATAATTTTTTATTGTGTACTATAATATAACACAATTAAGCATATTTTGCAAATTTATGTAAGATTATTACATATTTCGAAAATATCTAAGTATTTCATTTTTTAGACTTTTTCATGATTTTATATGCTATAATATAATTATGAAGAGGTCGATATAAATTTAATACTTATTGGCCATAAAATAAAAAAAGGAGGAGTATTACGTTATATTTATAATGTAATAAAATTAAAATGAAAGATTACGATGTTGTGGTAATTGGTGCTGGTAATGGTGGATTAGTAGCTGCGATACGTGTATTACAGGCTGGTTATTCATGCTTACTTGTTGAAAAGCACAATATTCCAGGAGGCTTTGCCACAAGCTTTAAAAGAGGAAGATTTGAATTTGAGGCAAGCTTACATGAATTAAATGATTTTGGTTCAAAGGAAGAACCAGGAGATGTTAGAACTCTTTTTAGAAGTTTAGGTGTTGAGGATAAGATCGATTGGATTAGAATTGATGATGCTTATCATTTAATAACTACTGATAAAAAGTATGATTGCCAAATGCCATTTGGTGTTGAAAACTTTATTAATAAAATGGAAGAATATTGCCCTGGTAGTAGAAAGTCTGTCAGTGAATTTTTTGAGCTTTGTGAGGAGGTCAGAAATGCTCAGACTTATTCAAATTCAGTTAATGGTAATACTGATTCTAATTATATGAAAACTAACTTTCCTAATTTTGTTAAAGCCGGAAGCTATAGCGTTAATGAGGTTTTAGATACTTTAAAAATGCCTCAAAAGGCTAAGGATATCTTAAGTGCATATTGGTGCTATTTAGGTATAGATTTAGATAGAATGAGCTTCTTACATTATGGCTCTATGGTTTTACGTTATATTACTCGTTATGCATGGATGCCAAAGGCTAGATCACATGAGATAAGCCTAGCTCTTGATAGCAGGATACGTGAACTTGGAGGAGATATTTTCTATAATTGTGAGGCTACTAAAATATTAGTTGATGATAATAATAAAATTAAAGGTGTTGAGTTTCATAATGGTAAGGTTGTAAATACAAAGCATGTTATTGCCAATTGTTCACCACATGTTGTATTTGGAAAATTATTAGAAAATAAGGCTATTACTGAACAAATCATAAGAGCTACTAATAGCCGAAAATTTTCTGGTCGTGGATATACTTTATTTTTGGGCTTAAATAAATCTGCCGAAGAATTGGGTATTAAGTCTCATAATTATTTTATTTATGATACTGCTGATTCAGTTAAGCAATATGATTTAATGAAGAAAATAAAAACTAACCATGTTCAAGCTACAGTGTGCTTAAATAATGCTTATCCAGAATGCAGTCCAAAAGGAACTTGTATGATGTATTTTACTACAATGTTTATGAGTGACGATTGGGGTAATGTTAGTGATGAGGACTACTATAAAATGAAGGATGAAGTTGCTTTAGACATGATTAATGTATTTGAAAGAGAGACTGGTTGCAAAATTAAGGATGCAATAGAAGAAATTGCAGTTGCATCTCCTACTACATATGCCCGTTATTGTGGTCATCCTGAAGGTGTTATATATGGATATGAAACTGGTGATTGGGATAGCCTAATGCCAAGATTAATGATGATGAAAGAGGATGCTAAGCTATTTGAAAACTTGCGTTTTGCAGGCGGCTATGCGATGCGTTCTAGTGGCTATTCTAGTGCTTATATTTCAGGTGACTTATCTGGAAGACAAACAGTTGGCGATTTGAAAAGGGAGGGCAAGTAAGATGAAATTTAAAAGACAAATTTTTGGTTTTATGGATATGCTTCGCTTTAAAAAGCTAGTTCCTAACCGTAGAAAAATGCTTGCAAGTGGTTCTATTACACCTTTAAAGAAGACATGTCGTGTTAATGAGCAAGCTAAAAGACTACACCCTGGATATATGCAGGTAAAATTAGTAGAAATTCGTAAAATAAGTCAAACAATGACAGAATTAACTTTTAATAGAGTTGATAGTAATGCTTTCCCTTATTTTAGAGCTGGTCAATACGTAACTATTCAAGCTCATATAGCAGGTAGTATTGTAAGTAGACCTTACTCAATTGTTTCAACACCTAAGGATGCTTTAAGTAATAAGCTAGTGTTAGGAATCGAGGAACAAGGCTTTATGTCAAAATATTTGTGTCATGAAGCCAAGTTGGGTGATGCATTTATGATGCTAGAACCAGCTGGTGAATTCCATTATGAGACATTACGAGATAAAAAGAACATCGTTTGTATCGCAGGAGGTAGTGGAATAACTCCATTTATGTCTATGCTTAATGCCAAGGCTCAGGGAACTGAAGATTATGATGTAACCTTATTTTATGGTGCTCGTGATGTTAAGCATTTAGCTTATAAGGATGAACTAGATAAATTGGCTCAAAATGGAATAAAGGTAATCTATGTTTTAAGTGATGAAGAAAATTCTAATATGGAGCATGGCTTTATTGGAATTGATTTAATTAAGAAATATGTTAATATTAACGATTCAACTTTCTTCTTATGTGGACCTAAAGCAATGTATGACTACATCATTCCTGCTTTAAAGGAAGCTGGATTAGCAAATAAATATATTCATAAGGATGCTTCTTGTTGTACCGATTTAAATATCGAAAATCCTCGTAGCTTTAATATAGTTGTTCATATGCAGGATGAAACTTATAATGTTAAGGCTATGGAAAATGAAACTATTTTGGTTGCACTAGAGCGTGCTAAATTAAATGTTCCAAGTAAATGCCGCGCTGGTGGATGTGGCTTTTGCCATGCTAAGCTAGTTAGTGGTGAATTTTTGATTGCAAAGGATAGAGATGGAAGAAGAGAGGCGGACAAAAAGTTTGGCTTTATCCATCCTTGTGTAACATATCCTCTTTCAAATATGGAAATAATTGTCAATGAGGCTTACTAATTATGGAAGAAAAATATAATGCCTTATTTACACCTTGGAAGATAGGAAATGTAACAATTAAAAATCGTATTGTAATGTGCCCTATGGGTGGAACATCACTATTTGGGTGGATGGAGCCTAATCATTTTGACAAAGTTGCGGCTGATTTTTTCTTACAAAAGGCTAAAAATAACGTTGGTCTAATTATACCTGGTATAGCTCCTTTAAGAGATTTAATTGGTAATCGTTGGTTGTACCAAAATAAAAGGATGTTCAAAAAGCTGAAGGTTTATATGGAGGAAATTCATAAAACTGATGCTAAGCTTTTTGTTCAATTAACTGCAGGCTTCGGTCGAAGCTTTGCAGTTACCAATTCTTTGGTTCCATTACTAAAACATAAAATTTTAGGTAAAATTGCTTCTCCAATTGTTAACTTAAGTTCAATTTGTGCTTCACCTTCAGAACTACCATCTAGGTGGGCTGAGGATGTAATGTGTAGAGAAATAAAGAAAAATGAAATTCAAAAACTAGTAGAAGCATTTGCTAAAACTGCTAAGCTTTGCAAGGAAGCAGGCGTAGATGGGGTAGAGGTTCATGCTGTTCATGAAGGCTATTTGATGGATCAATTTACTTTAGGCTATACTAATAAAAGAACTGATGAGTATGGTGGTAGCTTTGAAAATCGCTATCGATTTGCCGTTGAGGTTGTTAAGGCTATTAAAAATGCTTGTGGAAGTGATTATCCTGTTTCTTTAAGATATTCAGTAGTAAGCAAAACTAAAGGCTTTGGTAGTGGCGCTATTTATGGTGAGGATGATTATACTGAAGTAGGTAGAGACATTAAGGAAAGTGAAATAGCAGCTAAATATCTCCAGGATGCTGGTTATGATATGCTAAATTGTGATAATGGTACCTATGATGCTTGGTATTGGTCTCATCCTCCTGTATATATGCCTAAAAATTGTAATTTAGCTGATGTAATGCATATTAAAAAATTTGTTAATATTCCTGTAGTGTGTGCTGGTAGGATGACCCTAGACGAAGCAAGTAAGGCTATAGAGGCTGGTAATTTGGATGCTATGGGAGTGGCTAGACAATTTTTAGTAGATGGAGAATGGGTAACAAAAATTTTACAGGATAGACCTTTAGACATTAAACCATGTATTTGCTGTCATAACGCTTGTTTTCCTTTAGCTCATTATAAAGGTGCAGCTAACGATGAATCTTTTGATGATGCTTCGCATATGTCAAGATGTGCTTTGAATCCTCAAACAATGCAAGGCCATAAATACGACATAGTTAAAGCTAAAAAAAGCAAGAATATCGCTATTATAGGTGGAGGTATTGGCGGTATGGAGGCTGCTATAGTTTTAACATTACGGGGCCATAAGGTAACGATTTATGAAAAAACCTCTATTTTAGGTGGTGTTTTTATCCAGGCTTCTAATTTTGATTTTAAAGATGATGATAAAAGACTTCTTAAATGGTATCGTCTTCAAATTGCCAAATTAAATATTAAGGTTATATTTAATATGGAAGTACGTGATGTTAAATCTTTAAAGGCTGATGAGGTAATTATAGCTACAGGAGCTAAGCCTCGTAGAATTTCAATACCTGGTTATGATAAGGCAATTGATGCTGTTGACTATCTAAAGGGAATTGAAGTAGGAAATAGGGTATTAATAATAGGTGGTGGACTTTCAGGCTGTGAAATTGCTTATGATTTACATCAAAAAGGAAAGACACCAATAATTGTTGAAATGAAACAAGACCTAATGGCTGTTAGAGGATTGTGTCTTGCCAATTCATCCTATTTAAGAGACTATTTTAAATATCACAATGTAGCAATACATTTGAATTCTAAAGTTATGCAAATTGATGGTAATTATGCAACTATAATTGATAATGCTGGCAATAAAGAAAAGATAGAATTTGATGATATTATTGTTTCTATTGGCTATACCCCTAACCCAGTTGTTAAAAAGGGTCGACATATTCACGTAATCGGTGATGCTAAAGAGGTTGGTAATCTTAGGACTGTAATCTGGCAGGCTTGGGATGTGGCAATCAAATTATAAATTTTATATTGAGGACCTAAATAATAAGGTCCTTTTTTTTATAATGTAAAAAAATATTTAAATTGATAATTATTTGAAAGTTTTTGGCATATATTAGCGTAGGTGATAGTATCAAAACACAAGTAGATCAAATAGTTATATCCTACGATGTCGTAGGGGATGGCTATCCAATTATTTTGCTTCATGGTTGGGGCGCAAACAGACTAACCTTTAAAAGGCTTTCTCTAAATTTAAGCGATAGATTTAAAGTTTATTCTATTGATTTGCCAGGCTTTGGTGATACCCAAATAGGATTACCATATAATGTGTATGAGGTTGCGGATATTATATTTAAATTTTGCCAAAATTTAAATATTGAAAAGCCTATTATTTTAGGTCATTCCTATGGTGGAAGAATTGCTATGATATATGCATCAAAATATGAATGCTTAAAGCTAGTTTTAGTTTCAGCCGCAGGAATACGACAACGAATCAATTGGAAAAAAAGATTTAGTATAAGAGTTTATAAGATTTTAAAAAAATGTAAAATCAATGTGAAGATGGGCTCTAGGGATTATATTGATGCTGATAATGTTAAAAGAAGAATGCTCATAGATGCAATCCATACTGATTTAAAGGCGGAAATGAAAAGGATAAATGTAGAAACTCTTTTAATTTATGGTCAAAATGATAAAGTTACGCCATTAGATTTAGCTAAAGACATAAAAGCTAATATTAAAAATAGTAGTTTAATTACCATTGAGGAATGTGGTCATTTTCCATACTTAGAAAGACCAAGTGTATTTCAACTGATATTAGATAGCTTCTTGGTGGTGGATTTATGATATATGTGATGTTTATTTATGCATTTTTAAAGCTTTATATTATATTAGATATTTATCAACAGTCACATTATCATATCAAAGAATATTTTATATACTTTATTAAAAGATTTTGGTTTTACGATTTATTTATATTGCTAGCATTGATTATTGGTCTTTATTCTAACATAAATATTATTGAAATTATTTCTGCGATTTTTATTGTTGGTTATTCAATATTATATTTTTTTGTTAAGGTTAGACTTAAATTTAGTCATAGAGTAATAAGACTAATTATTATGTCAATTATTTATTTAGCAATAGTAGCCTCAATAAAATATGTAGGATATTATATTTTATTATTTGATGAGTTTAGTTTAATATTAATTTTTATAATTGAAGATTTTTATTCTAAAATAGTAAATAGGAGATTTATTACTCTGGCTAAAAATAAGATTAATAATTTTACAGGAAATAAAATTATAATAACAGGTTCTTATGGTAAAACTTCTACAAAAAGGCTTTTTAATCAAATTCTTAATATATATAGTAAGAGTATTTGTACACCTAAAAGCTATAATACTATTTTAGGAATTTCTAAGTTTTTAAATGAAAATCATATTTCTTCATATGATAATATAGTTTTAGAATATGGCGCATCCCAGCCTAATGATATTAAAAAATTATGCTCTATTGCTAAGCCTGATATTGCCGTTATATGTGAAATAGGCTATATGCATATGAATGGTTTTAAGGATATAAATAATGTTATTGAAGAAAAGATGAGCCTTATTGAAGATGCTAAAATTGTAATTTTAAATTATGATAATCAATATATTAGAAATTATGACATTAAGAATAAGATTGTTTTATCATATGGATTAGAATATGGAGATTATCAAGCTAGAAATATTACAAATGGTAGCTTTGATTTTTACTATTTAAATAAATTCTTATGTCATTTTGATACTAATTTAAATGGTATACATCAAATTTTAAATTTATTAGCACCATTAAGCTATATTTATTATTTAGGTTACGATTTAAATAGGGCTATTAGAGTTGCAAGATTATTAGAGGTAGAGTCTAACCGTTTAGAAATAAAAAAATATAAAAATAGCATAGTTTTGGATGATTCATTTAATAGTAATGTAAAGGGCTTTATTAATGCTTTAAAGCTATTAGGAGGATATGATGGGAAAAAGATTTTAATAACACCAGGAATAGTTGAACTTGGAAAATATGAAGATATGATTTATTTGCAATTAGTTGATCATATTGTAAGTAATTGTAATGTTGTGATTTTAGTTGGATATTATACCTGTAAAAGCTTATATCAAATGCTTAGAAAATATAATATTGAGCTTTATGTTGTTAACAGTTTTAAGGAGGGATATCAATTATATAAGGCTATTTGTAAAAAGGAAGCTTTCAGTATTGTTTTAATAGAAAATGACTTACCTGATATTTATAAAAGGGGATTGGAATTGTGAATTTAGGTATTTTATTTGGTGGAAATTCTCTTGAACATGAGATTTCCATCGTATCGGCTTATGGCTTAAGAAAAAAGCTTATAGATAAGCATAATGTAACAATGATATATATAGATTTTAATAATCAGCTTTATGATGCCTCTAAAGTTGAATTTATGGAGTTTAAAAATAATAAAATCAAAAAATTAAAAAAGGCGCGCTTTAAAGATTCTAAAATTAATCGTAAAAAAATAGATTGTATAATTTTGTGTATGCATGGTGAAAATGGTGAGGATGGGTTAGCAGCCGCACTTTGTAGGTTTTATAAGATTCCATTTGTGGGAAGTGACATTTTAGCAAGTAGCATAGCAATAGATAAGTTTGTTACCTATCAATTTTTAAGTCAAAATGGAATTTTAATGATAAAAACAGTTAGCTATACTTATAATGATTATTTATCTGGTAAGGATTTTGATGATTTTCCTTGCATTATAAAGCCGGCCAAGGGAGGTTCATCAATAGGTATTTTTGTTTGCCATAATAAAGATGAATTTCAAGAAAATATTTTAAAGGCTTTTACAGTTAGCAATAGTGTAATTATTCAGCCTTATTATGATAATATTGTAGAATACAATTTAGCATTATATGAAGATGGTGAATCAAGGTTAGAAAGAATAGTAAAAAAAGATGAAATTTTTTCTTTTGCAAATAAATATAATGATTCCTTTAAGATTATGCATCAAGCTCTTGAGGATGAAAGATTAAAGGAAAGATTTAAGACTATTGGCAGAAAAGCCTACGAATTATTGCAAGCTAAAGGAATAATAAGAATTGATTTCTTTTTAATAGATGATACAATTTATTTAAATGAGGTTAATATTATTCCAGGGGCCTTGGCGATGTATTTGTTTGAAGATTTTGACTCTGTTATTAATAGATGTATTAATAACGCCATTGCTAATAAGGTTAGTTTATATAAGAAGGGTAATTTTTTAATAAAAAGCGACATTTATAAATAATATTGTTTAACTATTAAAAAAATTATGATAAAATTACCTTTAAAGAAGGTGTAAAAATTGCAAAAGACATTAGCAACTAAATCGCAAAGATTTTTAGCGTTTATTATAGATATGATAATTATTTATATAGCGAGCATAATATTAAGTGATATTATCTTTATAATTATTAATTTTGATACTTCATCGCTTGATAATATTATAATGAGAATATATGATGAAATGTATCTTTATTTAAATTCCTTAATACAAGGTGTGAACTATGATACAACGCAATTAACAACGGCCGTTATTCAATATTTAAAAATCTGGGCTATTAATAGTACAATTGTGTTAATATCACAACTTATAATGATTATTTTATATTTGGGTGTATTACCTATATTATGGGATAAACAGACAATTGGTAGATTTGCTATGAACGTTAAGGTGGTCAGCAAAGATTTTAGTAATATTTCAAGAGGGAAAGTATTTAAAAGAGAAATTTTAGGCACTTGGTTATTTTATTTTGTGTTTAGAACTAGTGGTTTTATTGCAACTATTATTTTGATATTAATAGACAAACGTTCTTTAGTTGATTATGTTGGTGGTAGCTACTTAGTTAATACAAATCAGGTTATAAAAGTCAATAAATTTGATCCTAATAACATAATTGATGCTAATGAAAGTAAAAATAATGATAATGATCAATCTGAAAATAAGTTTACCTATTTTACTCCTTTAAATGATGAACAGAATAAAGAAGATTCAAATGATGATGATTATATTATTAAGTAATCGAGGTTTTTATGAATAGTTTTATTATCATAAGAGATAATTTCAAGGAAAAAAATATGCTCATAGATATGCTGAAAGCTTTAATTGGCAATAATATAGAAATTATTGAAAATAGGGATAGTTTTGTAATTTTTCATTCTTATTCTAATTTGGAGGATATTAAAAGCTTATTGTTATCGTTTTGTAATGAACTAATGATAAATATTTGTGCATATTTATCATTTTATGATAATGATAAGACACAATTGGAAATTAATTTAATTGAAAAGGTAATTCCTATTTTGCCAATTGGTATACATTCATTTAAAGAGACACTACTTTTAACTTTAAACAAAATAAATGGTAAGGAAGCTTTAGATTTGATCTTACAATCAAGTACTATTGATAAGGAATTTATTAAAGGCTTTGCTGAAAATGATCTAAATGTATCTAAGGCTAGTAAAAATTTGTATATTCATAGAAATACTATTAATTATAAATTGGATAAAGCTAAGGAGCTAACTGGCTTTGATTTACGTTGCTTTAAAGATATATATATTCTTTATAGTTTAATTTTAAAGGATGAGGTCTATTAATATGGATTTTGAAAAGTACTGGTTATTAATTACTACTAAAATGCTTAATTTATATAAAAATGACTCAAAAAGAATTCAACATTTTTTAAAGGTATACACTATAACTAAGCTAATATGTCAAATGGAAGAGGTAGATGAAAAAACATTATGGATTTGTTGTTGTAGCGCTCTCGTACATGATATAGGTATAAAAGAAGCTACCAAAAAACACGGCTATTGTAATGGCTATTTGCAGCAGCTATATGGTCCTAATGAAGCTATGAAGCTTCTAGAAGATTGTAATTTGGATAGGGAATCAATTGAAAGAATTTGCTTTTTAGTAGGACACCATCATACATATAATGATATAAAGCAACTAGACTATCAAATATTAGTTGAAGCTGATTTTTTAGTTAATTTTTATGAAGAAGGTTTAAAACCTTATAATCGTGATTATTGCATTAACAAAATTTTTAAAACTAAATCCGGCTTAAAACTTTATGATTTAATGTATAAGCCATAAGAATAATGCTTTCTTTTTGTGCACTTTGCACATAGATAGAAAGCGTTTTTTCTTATATAATTAATTTAGAATATTAGGAGGAAGTAAAATGGCAACTTTAGATTTAATAAATATTAATAAGATTTACCCAAATGGAGTCCAAGCTGTTTTTGATTTCAACTTACATATTGATGATAAGGAATTCATAATTTTCGTTGGTCCATCTGGATGTGGTAAATCTACTACTTTACGTATGATAGCAGGTTTGGAAGATATTTCTTCTGGAGATTTCTTTATCAATGATCAAAGAATGAACAATGTAAGCCCTAAGGATCGTGGAATTGCGATGGTATTCCAATCATATGCACTATATCCACACATGACAGTATTTAATAATATGGCTTTTGGTTTACAATTACGTCGTTTACCAAGACAAGAAATTGCTGCACGTGTAGCAGAAGCAGCTAAAATTTTAGGCCTTGAAGGTCTATTAAATCGTTATCCACGTCAATTATCAGGTGGACAATGTCAACGTGTTGCATTAGGACGTGCAATTGTACAAAATGCAAATGTATTCTTACTAGATGAGCCTCTATCTAACCTAGATGCTAAATTACGTGTAACAATGCGTGGAGAGCTTACTAAACTTCATAAACGTTTAGGATGTACAACAATTTATGTAACCCATGACCAAATTGAAGCGATGACAATGGCTGATAGAATTGTTGTTATGCGTGATGGTCGTATTCAACAATGTGGTACACCAAAAGAAATTTATGATTCTCCATCTAACGTTTTCGTAGGAGGATTTATTGGTACACCACCAATGAACTTTATACATGGTATTTTAAAGGATAATGGAACATTTGTATCTTCTAAGGGTAATTATACAATTAAAATTCCTGAGGGAAAATTAACTGCTGCTAGAGAACAAGGCTATGAAAATAGAGAGGTTATTTTTGGTATTCGTCCAGAGGATATTTCAGATAACCCAGTTATTATTGAAACTTATCCTGATGCCGTAGTAGATATTACTGTTGAAATTTCTGAACTTTTAGGTGCCGAGACAAATATCTATACTTCAGTTGATGGTGATTCTATTATAGCTTCAGTTTCAGCTCGTGATGATTTAGCTCCAGGACAACCATTAAAACTTGTATTTGATATGAATCATTGTCATTTATTTGATGCTGATACAGAATTGATTATAAAGTAATTTTTAAGTTTAATTATCTAATAATAGGTATATTTAAAAGATGATAAATGAGCTCTTAAGGTGATAATCTATTGATTCACTTTAGGGCTCTTTTTACATTCATTTAAAATAGTAAAATAATAAGGCTGATTAAACAATCAGCCTTATTATTTTACAAATCATTAGCTATTTAATTATCTTCTTTATTTGGGCAACTTATTTGCAGCATTGAATCTATCATATTGTGAATTAATTCAGCATAGCGATTCTGGGCTAAAGTATAAAGCATTTCCTTCCCTACCTTTTTAGCTTGAATTATTTTATGCTGTTTTAAAAGCTTTAGATGGTGAGATACGGCAGGTGCTGACATACCTATAGCTAGGGCAATATCACTTACACATTCAGTGGTGTGACATAATAGCCATAATATTCGAAGCCTTGTTGCATCTGATAATACTGATAGAATATCAGCTATTTCTGAGGCTTTTTGGTAAGATGGTATTTTCTTTATTAGAGTTTCAAAATTTAATGAATGTTCATGAAAATTTTGCATAATATTTTCTTATAATCTATATTATCAGATTATAGCTCCTTTCTCTTTATATTAAAGATTATATCATATTTTAAATTTTTTAAAAGAATGATATTTTATTTGTAATAATTAAGTGTATAATTATATTGTTTAGGAGGAATAAATTATTATGTTAAGGTTAAAACAAATAAAAAAAGATTACATTGTAGCTGATATGAGAGTTGAAGCCTTAAAGGGTATTGATTTATGCTTTAGAAAAAATGAGTTTGTGTCTATTTTAGGACCATCAGGTTGTGGTAAAACCACTTTGCTTAATATAATTGGGGGATTAGATAAGTATACAAGTGGTGATTTAACTATCAATGGAAGATCGACAAAGGAATATAAGGATAGAGACTGGGATGTATATCGAAATCATAGAATCGGTTTCATTTTTCAAAGCTATAATTTAATTCCTCATCAAACGATTTTAGGTAATGTAGAGCTTGCACTTACTATTTCAGGTATGTCAAAGCAAGAAAGAATAGAAAAGGCAAAAAGGGCCCTGGATAGAGTTGGACTAAAGGGTCAATATAATAAAAAGCCAAATCAGCTTTCTGGTGGACAGTGTCAACGTGTTGCTATTGCTCGTGCTCTTGTTAATGAACCAGAAATATTACTAGCAGATGAGCCCACAGGTGCCTTAGATACAGTAACAAGTGTACAAATTATGGAGCTAATAAAAGAAATAGCTCATGAAAAGCTTGTTATTATGGTAACACATAATCCAGATTTAGCATACAAATATTCAAGTAGAATTGTAAAGCTTTTGGATGGTAATGTCGTAGAGGATTCTAATCCATTTTCTAGTGAGGATGAACAAAAGGAAAATAATCAAAACAAGGATAATTTTAATGAGGGCAAGGAAAAAGCAAAAATGTCATTATGGACTTCATTTAAGTTATCATTTAAAAATTTGTTTTCAAAACGAGCTAGGACAATTTTAACATGCTTTGCAGGATCAATAGGTATCATTGGTGTTTCAATGGTATTGGCTGTTTCATCAGGTGTTAAGGGCTATATTAATAGTATGCAGGATGATATGCTTTCAGGAAATCCTATAAGAATAGATGAAACAACCTACGACATAGAAGCATTTTTAGGCCAAATGTCAACTGGTGAAAAGCTTGAGCTTATAAAGGATAATGAAATTAGAGTAGACTCATTACTTGCTTTTTTTGCGGAAAAATTTACTGGTGATAATTCTTTCATTGTGAATAATACTATTACTAGAGAATATGTAAATTATATAAAGGCTATGCCAAAAGAGTATTCTAATGCCATAGCATATTATTATGGAGTAAATTTAAACAATAATATTTACACAACTTTTAAGCCAAATAATTCGGCTAGCGAGGAAAGAGTTTCTTTAACGGCTTTAAAAACAATGTATACTAAAACGTTAGAAACTAGTGAATACTCCAATGTTAGTTTTTTGGTTAATCAGGTATCAATTTTAAGTCAATCTATTCCTAATGAGGAATATATTGCTTCACAATATGAGTTATTAGGTGATAGTAAAATTGCTACAAAGGCTGATGAGATTATGATTGTCCTAGGAAAAGATCAAGAGATAAACGATTTAACTTTAGCCTTATTAGGATATTATAATCAGGATGAATTTATCAATTTGGCTCAAGGTCTAACAGATAAAAAAACTACCTTTACATTTGAAGAAATTTTAGGGAAAGACCTTATTTATTATCCTAATGACTCCATTTATACTGAAAATACTAATCCTTTAACTAGTGCTAATGCTCCATTCGTTTACAATGCTTATGCTGATGGTATCGATGAAAATGAGGGCATGAAGTTAAAAGTTGTAGGAATTTTAAAGCCAAAAGATGATATTTCATATGGAGCCTTAACAAGTGGAGTTTATTATACTCCACAGTTAGTTGATTATCATAGAGCTAGTGCACTTAAATCTAAATTATATGATTATTCCAAAGACAAGGTTGATGAAAATGGTGATTTTGTTTTTGGTGTAAGTGATGGAGCTATGACAAATATAAAGGATGCGATTTTCTATAATTACCATTATTATAAGTATGATGGTACTAAGGTAGATAATCAATCTACCATATTAACATCTAGCAATTCTAGTATCATGTTTAATTTAGGCTCAATGACAGGAACTACTGATTTAGGACCTTCACTAAGAGAACTTGGAATTTGTGATATTCCTAATTCTATAGCGATTTATCCTTTAAGCTTTGAAGAAAAATTTTTAGTTACAGACTATTTGGATAAATGGAATGAAGATACCGATTTAACTTTTACTTATTTTGATGAGGATACTAATCAAGATATAACAGTAACTGTTTTAAAGGAAGATAGAAATAATATAGAATATACAGATATGCTAGAATTAATTATAACTATGATAAATTCAATGATTGATATAGTGACATACGCTTTAATAGCCTTTACGGCTTTATCGTTAGTTGTATCATGCGTGATGATAGCAATTATCACCTATGTTTCAGTAATGGAAAGAATAAAGGAAATAGGTGTTATTCGTTCATTAGGTGGTCGAAAAAAGGATGTTTCTCACTTATTTAATGCTGAAACCTTTATTATAGGTGGAGCTGCTGGTATTGTTGGTATTTTGGTCACATATTTATTGTCTTTAATTGTCAATCTAATTGTAGGCTCATTGACAGGAATATATACTATTGCTTCTCTTCCTTGGTATCAAGCAATTATTATGATATTAGTAAGTATTATATTGACTTGTATTTCAGGCTTGATTCCAGCAAGGTCTGCAGCTAAAAAGGATCCAGTTGTTGCTTTAAGGACAGAATAATAAAATTAAAAAGAGGTGTGTTGTATGAAAACAATATTGGTTACAGGTGGAGCTGGTTATATAGGCTCACATACATGTGTAGAGTTACTTAATAAGGGATATGAGGTTATTGTTGTAGATAATTTATGTAATTCCTGTATGGAAGTATTTGATAGAATTAAGACCATAACTGGCAAGGATGTTATTTTTTATAAGAAGGATTGTTGTAAAAAGAAAAGCTTTGAGCAGGTTTTTAAAAATCATAAAATTGATGCTGTAATTCATTTTGCTGGCTTAAAGGCTGTTGGCGAATCTGTTATAAAGCCGTTAGAATATTATGAGAATAATTTAATATCAACCTTAAACCTTTTAGAACTAATGAGAAAGTATAATTGTAATAATTTAGTATTTTCATCTTCAGCTACTGTTTATGGTGATCCTGTAAGAGTTCCAATTGATGAAACATTTGATTTACATGTTACTAATCCTTATGGAAGAACAAAGTTAATGATTGAAGATATTTTAAGAGATTATTGTAAAGCTAATCCAAATTTAAATGTAGCCTTGTTGCGTTATTTTAATCCAATTGGCGCACATCCTAGTGGCTTAATTGGAGAGGATCCAAATGGAATACCTAATAATTTGATGCCTTATATTACTCAAGTAGCCATAGGTAAAAGAAAGGAATTAGGTGTATTTGGTGATGACTACGATACTATTGACGGTACTGGAGTTAGAGACTATATTCATGTATGTGATTTAGCAATGGGCCATGTTTTAGTTTTAAATAAATTATTCCAAAATAGTGGATTAGTAACATATAATCTAGGAACAGGTAAAGGCTATAGTGTTTTACAGGTTCATGATGCAATGGAAAAGGCCTGTGGATTTAAAATACCTTATGTTATTAAACCACGTAGACAAGGAGATATAGCTATTTGCTATGCTTCATGTGATAAGGCATTTAAGGAATTAGGATTTAAGGCTCAATATGATTTAGATGATATGTGTAAAGATTCTTGGAATTGGCAAAAGAAAAATCCAAACGGTTATAAGACTAAAAAAGACTTAGTATTAAATAATTAAAAATTCAAATTCTTGTTTCAATGCGAAACAAGAATTTTGTTTTTTAAGGGTCTTTTATATAAAAGATAATCATGTTAAAATATTTTTGGTGATTTTTATGGAAGAACTTTTAGAAAGTCTTGGTAATTTTAAAAATGCTATTTTTACGAATAAAATAATCAAAACAGATAAAAAAGTTTATGGATTATACACTGATGATATGAAGAAAATTGCTAAAAAAATGGTAAATGATAATAAATTATTTTTTTTAGATGAAATTCATAATAGCTATGAAGAGGATATGATTCATATTTTTATGCTAACTTTTATAAAAGATTATAATTTGGTTAAAAAATATTTACAAAAGACAATTCCAATTATCAATAACTGGGCTATGTGTGACCAATTGGCGTGTAATTTAAAAATTGTAGCTAAGCATAAAGAAGATTTTTTATTGTTTGTTCAAAATTATAAAGATTCAAAAAAAGAATACGAAGTTCGCTTTTTGTTAATCATTTTAATGCGATATTACTGTGATATGGATCATATTAATTATATTTTTTCAATTATTGATGAATGCTATAAGGACTATTATTATATAAAGATGGCAATAGCTTGGCTTTTATGTGAGGCTATGATTAAGTTTTCTAGCTTAACTACAAGCTATATAAAAAAATGTAAATTAGATAATTGGATAATCAATAAAGCCATTTCTAAAATGAATGATTCAACAAGATTTTCAAAAGAAGAAAAAGCTTTTTTTAAGACGCTTAAACGTAAAGGAGATAATTTAGATGATAAGATTAGATAAAATATTAGCTCATTGTGGCTATGGTAGCCGAAAAGAGGTTAAAGAATTAATTAGAAAGGGATATGTCCTTGTAAATGGCGAAGTAGTTTTAGATGATGATTTTAAAGTTGATCCACAAATTGATGAAATAACTGTGGCAAATGAAGATGTATCCTATGATGAATTTATTTATTTAATGCTAAATAAACCAGATGGCTATGTAAGTGCAACATTTGATAATAATGATCCAACAGTATTAGATTTAATATATGGCTATGAAAATAGAAATTTATTTCCAGTAGGGCGATTAGATAAAGATACAACTGGGCTTTTATTATTAACAAATGATGGAAAGCTAGCACATAAGCTACTTTCGCCAAAGCATCATGTAAATAAAACCTATTATGTTCAATATAAGGGTTTATTAAATAATAATGCCATTATAAAATTTAAAGAGGGCATTGTTATAGATGATGGCTACAAATGTCTTCCAGCGCTTTTAGAAATTAAAGGAGAAAATGAAGCCTTGATAACAATTCAAGAGGGAAAGTTTCATCAGGTTAAAAGGATGTTTGAAGCTGTTAATTGCAATGTTACTTATTTGCAAAGAATTGCTTTTGGAGGAATAAAATTAGATGATAAATTAGTTGAAGGAGAGTATAGATTATTAACGGAAGAAGAGATAAATTTATTAAAAGAAAATAATTAACAAAAAAACAAAAAAAAAGATAAAATAGGTATTGACAAAAAAAATGAAAATTGATAAAATGATTGAGCGTGCTTAAATAAGCAAGCGAAAAATTAGGTCTTTGAAAACTGTATACG
>ERZ1643246.2262-NODE-2262-length-18731-cov-8.118012_pt1 | contig 18731 bp, 18 predicted proteins | sample MGYA00579265_ERZ1643246 | MGnify/ENA primary metagenome ERZ1643246 (study PRJEB29033, sample SAMEA4952261) | chicken gut metagenome | biome: Broiler Chicken; feature: Gastrointestinal Tract; material: Caecum | place: Ireland | collected 2018 | study: Broiler...
AGAATCTTCCTCCAACATCGTCCGGCACGACGAAGGTCTCATAGCCCTCTTCATCTGAGAGATGCTTCAGGGCTCCTCTGGCCTTGTCCGTGGTGGCATAGATTCTCTTTGCCGCCTCTTCCTTGCCATACTTCTTCTCCAGCATCTCCTTGAAGATGCGGAAAGCGATGGCAGGCTCCGTAGTAGTCCCGGACTTTGATATGATATTCACAGAGAAATCCCGGTCCCCCACCACATCGATGAGGCCCTGCAGATAGCTGCTGCTGATGCTGTTGCCCGCGAAGTAGATCTCCGGGGTCTTTCTCTGCTCTTTGCTGATATTATTGTAAAATCCGTGGCGCAGGAACTCGATGGCCGCCCGGGCTCCCAGATAGGAGCCGCCGATGCCGATGACCACCAGTACCTCGGAATCGCTGCAGATCTTCTCCGCGGCTTTCTTGATGCGGGCAAACTCTTCCCTGTCATAGTTGACCGGCAGATCGATCCATCCCAGATAATCATTACCCTGGCCGCTTCTGGATACCAGCACCTCTTTGGCCGCGTCAGCGATCCCCTCGAAGGCCTGCATTTCATGTTCACGGATAAACCCTGCTGCTTTGGAATAATCAAATGTTACTTTTGTTCCCATTTTCTCTTATCTCCTTTGTGTAGTTCTACACAGTCCAGCCGGCTTATCCCCGGCCCGGGGCTGGTTTATTTTTCTGTTCTTAGTTTAGCAAATACACGCAACGGAATCAAGTCAAATATTCCCGGATCACCTCCCTCATCAGCTTTTCGTCCTCAGGGTTCATAAGTTCGGCGAATTTGCTTCTGGGGCTGGCTTTTTCGCGGATTTTTTCCTCCACCTGCGTGATCGCCGCCTCCTGTTCCGAACGCTTCAGGGGACTTGCAGCCGCTTCCTCCTGCACCGGCTCCGGCTCCGCGGATATGACCGTACAGGAAGCCTCCCGGTTGTCCAGATAATCCGTCCAGTTTTCCAGAAGTCTCTGCTGCTTGCCCGAAAAATTCAGGCTGAACCGGGCCAGCAGGAGCAGACTGATCATGCTGCCTGCGGTCAGCAGATACTGGTAAAGAACGTACCGCTCATACTGCAGGAGATAGATCCCCCAGATCCCCAGCAGCAGAAAAACGCCGCAGAGACTGGCTGCCAGATTGACGCCGTTTAAAAGGCTTCCCACCCTCTGGCCCAGGATCCTCCCCTCCTGAAGGCGGCTCCTGAGAAATGCGCCTGTATCCTTCATAGCGGCGCCCCTTGCGCCCGCTGTATCCAGGATCTCCCGGGTCCACTTTCCTCTGGGTGCCTCTCTCCGCCTCATATCCCTGACTGCAATATGATAAAAACGACTGCTCCAAAACAGGCACCATACTCCCAGAATGCCTGCGGCTATCATGCCGTATAGAAAAAAGTTTTGATCCATGCACGCTTGCAGCATAATCATTACCCCCTTGATTTTTGTGAGGCCATGATATACCCATCCGGCGGCATTTGTAAACAAAAAACGTTCGTCTTATTTCGACCGGCTTTTCTCTTTTACAGCCGTTTCACCATATTCAGCATCAATTCGACACTGTGGCGGATGGCTTCCCGCTCGAATGCCGGATAATCCACAGAAGCGCTGTCATCCGCTTTATCTGAAATAGCCCGCAGCACCACATAGGGTACACCGTTCAGATAGGCCGCCTGGGCAATGGCCGCTCCCTCCATCTCCGTGCAGTAGCCCTGGAAATTGCCGCTGATCCGCTCCTTGGCGGCCCGGTCCGATACGAACTGGTCTCCGCTGACCACTCTACCGGCAAATACCTGAATCTCCGGAATTACCTCGCGGCAGACCTCCTGGGCCAGGGCCACCAGCTTCTCATCCGCCGGGAAGGACAGGGTGTCCATCCGCGGAATCTGTCCCAGCGGGTATCCGAAGCCGGTGGCATCCATATCATGCTGTACCGTATCCGTAGAAACCACAATATCTCCGATGTTGATCTCATTCTTCAGACTTCCGGCAATTCCTGTATTGATCATATAGTCCACCTGGTAATCATCCACCAGAATCTGGGCGCAGATACCCGCGTTTACCTTGCCGATTCCGGAGCGCACCACGACCACCGGTTTCCCGTTCAGATTTCCGCGGCAGAATTCCATGGCCGCTTTCTTTTTTATCTGCACATCCGTCATCTGTTCCTTCAGCTGGCTGACTTCCTCCTCCATGGCGCCGATAATTCCCACTAAACTCATGATTTTTTATCCTCCTGACATTCAATATGGAATCTTGTTCCCATTTCTGCTATAATAACACGATAGGCCGGACCCCGTCAAACAGGCCCGGCCGGTACCATCAGAGAAAGGAGCATGCAGTTATGGTATACAAAACACAGGGAACCTGTTCCCAGCTGATTTCCTTTGAGCTGGAGAACGGAAAGATCCACAACGTCTCCTTCCAGGGCGGCTGCAACGGCAACCTGAAGGGAATCAGCGCTCTGGTGGAGGGCATGGATGCCAGGGAGGCCATCTCCAAACTGGAGGGGATCAAGTGCGGTTTTAAAAGCACCTCCTGCCCGGATCAGCTGGCCCAGGCTCTGAAGCAGGCACTGTAAATTCTGTTTTTCCATACAGAACATCCCGCGGCTCTCCGGATAAATCCGGAAATGCCGCGGGATGTTCTGTCTCTGGCGATTCCTGGCAGGCCCTCTATCTCTCCCACTTGTCGCAGAGAGAGTTAATCTGATCTGTAAACTTTGCCAGATCTTTGTTGGCTCCCCCCTCATTGCGGCGGATGACTGTCAGAAGCCTCTGGCCGGCTGCCACCAGACGGTCAAAGACCGTTTTCGCCCTGGAAGATCCTTCCTGCTTCCCTGCTTTTTCGATCTTTACAGGCGCAGGCGCCTCCAGCAGTTTATTGGCCGCCAGATCATAAACCGTTCCGCTGTAGGGAGCTGCCGCCTCATATCCCAGCTCATGGCGCAGGCTTTCCGCAAACAGCTTTGTCACCTCATCTTCCCCATGGGTGACAAATACCTTCAGAGGACGGTTCCGGAAAGCCGCTGCCCACCGGAGAAGTCCGCTGCGGTCCGCGTGTCCGCTGACCCCCGGCAGTTCCTTTACTTCCGCCGCAACCTGAATCTCCTCGCCGAAGATCTTTACCTTCTCCGCGCCTTCCACCAGCGCTCTTCCCAGCGTTCCCTCGGACTGATAACCCACAAACAGAACCGTGCATTCTTTTCTCCAGAGGTTATGCTTCAGGTGATGTTTTATTCTGCCGGCATCGCACATGCCGCTGGCAGAAATGATTACTTTCGGCTGCTGGTTGAAGTTAATCTCCCTGGATTCTTCTGTCGTTACAGAGACCTTCAGACCCGGAAAGCGGATGGGATTAATTCCCTGCTCGATCAGAGCGCTGGCCTCCCGGTCGAAACAGTCCCGGTAGTGCTCATCAAAAATACTGGTGGCCTCCACGGCCAGAGGACTGTCCACGTAAACAGGAAAATCAAAGGGCACCATGCCGTCGGCTTTTATCTGACGGATAAAGTAAAGCATCTCCTGGGTTCGTCCCACAGCAAAGGATGGAATCACCAGATTTCCTCCTCTGGACAGGGTACGGCTGATGACTTCCGCCAGAGCCTTGGCGTAATCCGGCGGTGCCTCATGCTCCCGATTTCCGTAAGTGGACTCCATCACCACATAATCCGCTTCCTCCACATAGCTTGGATCTTTAATCAGCGGCTGATTCTGATTGCCGATATCTCCGGAAAATACAATTTTTCTCTCCGTGTCCCCCTCCCACAGCCAGATTTCTATACTGGCCGATCCCAGCAGATGCCCCACATCCACAAAGCGGACCCGGATTCCCTCATATAAAGTAAGAATCTGATTATAGGGGCATCCGGCCAGATTCCGAATCAGGCCCAGGGCATCCTCCATGGTATAGGGCGGAATGTGATCCGGTTTCCCGGCTCTGCGGTTTTTCTTTGTCTTCCACTCCGCCTCCGTCATCTGGATATGGGCGCTGTCCCGAAGCATAATATCGCAGAGATCCGCTGTGGCCTCCGTGGCATAGACAGGACCCCGGAAGCCCTCCGCGTAGAGGGCCGGCAGATTGCCCGAGTGATCTATGTGGGCATGGGTCAGCAGCACAAAATCCAGTTCTGCAGCCGGAACAGGGATCGGTTTATTCTCATAAATATTCACTCCCTGTTCCATGCCGCAGTCCACCAGAAATTTCCTGCCCGCCGCTTCCAGATAATAACAGCTGCCCGTCACTTCATGGGCGGCTCCTAAAAATGTAAGCTTCAACCTCGCACCTCCTTATCTGCATCCCGTTCTGTTATCCGATTTTTTCTTCCTTCTGTTCTGATTATAACAAATTTTCCTCTGCTGTACGATATTTTTTCCGCCGGATCCCTCCCGGATCCTGCAGAATATCACGGCTGCAGCGGTGCTGACGGCCGTGGCCAGAATGGCCGGTCCGATCACAGCGGCCGGATTCACGCTGCCGTACTGGCTCCGGTAGGCAATTACATTGACGGGAATCAGCTGCAGGGAAGAGATATTTACGATCAGAAAAGTACACATCTCATTTCCCGCAGTCCCCTTTTCCCGCATGGGACCCGGCAGACGGCCCGCCCGCCGGTCCTCCTCCAGTTTTCCCAGTTCTTCCATGGCGTGCAGGCCCGCCGGCGTGGCGGCCCATCCAAGTCCCAGAAAATTGGCGATCATGTTCAGAGAAATATATTTTCCGGCCGGGTGATCTGCCGGCAGTCCCGGAAAGAGAAACCGGATCAGGGGACGTATTTTGTCCGTTATTTTTCCGATCAGCCCCGATCCCTCCGCAATCTTCATAATCCCGCACCAGACTGCTGTAATCCCCGCCATGGAGATACAGAGAGTCACTGCTTCCCGGGAGGAATCCAGCACTGCTTCCGTCACCGCGCTTAGGTTTCCGGTAACAGCTCCGTACAGAATACCCAGCAGCAGCATGCCGCCCCATAAATAATTCATCTGCAAACCGCCTGTTTTTTTCAGTCTATGAATTCTCCGGGTCCTCTATGACGCAGAGAAAGAACCGGAACCCGTTTTCCGGGTCTCCGGTTCTTTCTCTGCCTGCGCTGCCCGGGGCAGCTGATTTTTTCTTTAGTATTTTCCGTACTTTTCCACCGCAGCCAGCAGCGCTTCCATATTTTCTTCCGGGCAGTCCTCCAGAGAGTAGCCGGTGGTAAACAGATATCCGCCTCCCGGCGCCATAATATCCATAAGCTCCTTCACCTGCTCGTCAATCTGCTGCGGATTGCCGTAGCGGACCGTATAGACCGGGAATCCGCCCATAAGGCAGGCCACATCTCCCAGCTCCTTCTTGGCCAGCTTCAGATCCACCTCCTCAAAATGGTAGATAACCTTGTGGGCCGGCACTTCTTTCAGATATTTCAGCCTGGTATTGTAGGATCCCTCCGTGTACACCACGGGGGTGATATCGTGATCAATCAGTCCCAGAATCCACTCCTGCAGATACGGCCAGTACAGCTCCCGGTAATCTGTATCGCTGATAAAATTATCAAAGCCCTTGTGCAGCATCACCCATGCGTACTTGCTTCCGGTGGCGCTGCAGAAGTCCAGGCTCTGTTTCAGATGCAGCTTCACGAAAATATCCAGCGCCCGTTTTACATTGTCTCTTTCCTCAATCAGATCCGGCATCATACCGAAGGTTCCTCTTAAGGTGTCGCCCAGCATGTCAAAAGCGGTTGCGGAACCGCCGCCCATAATGGAATAATAGCCCAGCTCTTTCAGCTTCTGGTCATACTTTCCGATAATCTCATTCATCCGCAGATTTTCCTCGGCGGCGGCCAGAAGTCTCTTATATACCGGGATCGCCTGGGGCGAAGTCAGCATGGCCTGCGCGCCTCCCAGAATCATTTCATAGTAATTCAGATCCGCCAGCGGCTCAAAAATTCCCATGGTTCTGGGAAGATGCTTGCTGATCCAGAATCCGGCAGGATCCCGGAAGAATTCTTCATACTCTTCCGCTTCCAGGGTGGGAAATTCGATAAACTGATACGTATTGTTTACATCCAGTCCTTTGGGATCTCCCGGCCACCGGGCCGTCTTCACATCCAGATTTTCCAGCACCCTGGCCGCCGGCATAAAGTTGCTGATGCTGGCCGTATCCGTGCTGGAATGGGTTTCATAGAAGGACAACATGGCCTGGCAGGCCTTTTCATGGTCCACCATGCTTTCTGCCATGGTGATCCCCGCTTTATGGATGGGGTAGGTTCCTACCAGCAGCACATTGGGCACCCGATCCGGCTGGCCTCCGTGGACGGCTGTCTCCACGCGGTTCTTTCTCTCCTCATATAACTTCTGATAATCCGGCATTCCAAAAACCTCCTTCCGCTTTCTAAGATTGCTGTTTTCAAATTCCTCCTTTTTAACTGTACCATTTTTAAAATCCCGGCACTATATCCGCAGCGCACAAGTTTTTACTGGAAATTTCTCTGTTTTTTGTACTATATACAGAAAAAAACAGGATGTCCCGCACCGCGCAGCCGGACACCCCGTCTTCTCTCTTCCTTCTTATTTTTTTTCTTCCAGCAGGCGGCTGTATATTTCCCGTTTGGAGCAGCCCCTGTCCTTTGCCACCTGCTTCATGGCTTCTTTCCGGTCCATTCCCTGCTCCATGTAATGTGCCATATGCTCCTCCAAAGATACAGCTGACCAGGCTTCCCGGCTTTCCTGCTTCTTTTCCTCCCGGGAACGTCCCCGGATGACCAGCACGCACTCTCCCCGCGGCGCTTCCTGCTGATAATAGGCACAGATTTCTTCTATCGTTCCCTGCCGCACCGTCTCGTGTTTTTTGGTGAGCTCCCGACATACCGAAATCCTCCTGTCTCCGCCCAGGCATATTCTCAGCTCCTCCAGCGTCCGCAGAAGACGGTGGGGCGCTTCATACAGAATGATCGTCCGGGATTCCTTCTTGAGCTCCTCCAGGATTTCCCTTCTTTCCTTCTTTTCCTGGGGCAGAAAGGCCTCAAAGCAAAAACGCCGGCTGGGAAGGCCGGACAGCACCAGGGCCGTCACGCAGGCGGCCGGACCCGGCACAGCCGTCACCGGAATGCCCGCTTCCCAGGCCATGGCCGATAATTCCTCTCCGGGATCGCTGATGCCCGGCATTCCCGCATCTGTAATCAGGGCAATATTCATGCCGGCCTTCAGCTTCTCCACAAGCTCCCGGCCCCGGACCGTTTTGTTATATTCATGGTAGCTGACCATAGGTGTATGAATGTCAAAATAATTCAGCAGCTTTCTGCTGTTTCGGGTGTCCTCCGCAGCGATCAGATCCACTTCCTTCAGAACGCGGACCGCCCGGAAGGTCATATCCTCCAGATTTCCGATGGGAGTTCCGCATAAATATAATGTACCGGCCATCTCCACCTTCCTTCCTATCTTCCGTCCCCGTAAATTTCCCGAATTTCCTCCGTGTACACACCGGGCTTTTCGTAGACGATCAGGGGTTTTTCCACAGTGATCCTGGCATTTCCGTTTTTACACGCTTCCAGCAGAACCAGATTCGGCTCCCGGTCCGTGAAAGGGTACACCAGCCGCATGCGCTTTGGCTCCAGCCTGTACGCCGACAGCACGCGGATAATCTCTGCCAGACGAAACGGTCTGTGGATCAGATAAAACCTGCCCCTGGCTGTCAGTACCCGCGCCGTCTCCCGCGCCAGATCCTCCAGGGTGCAGAGCAACTCATGACGCGCAATCGCTTTGGCCTCACTGGGATTCACCAGCCCATGGCTTCCCGTCATGTAGGGCGGGTTGCTTACCACCACATCAAAAGAAGCCGGGCCGAACAGGGCCGAGGCTTCTTTTATATCTCCCCGCACAATGCGGATGGATTCTTCCAGATGATTATAGGCTGCGCTCCGCCTGGCCATATCCGCGCTTTTTTCCTGGATCTCCAGACCCGTAAAAGATCTTCCGCGGGTCTTTGCCGCCAGCAGAATCGGGAGGATCCCTGTGCCGGTTCCCATATCCAGCACATTCTCTCCTTCCTTTACGCGGGCAAAGGCAGACAGAAGAACCGCATCGATTCCGTAGCGGAATCCCTCCGCCGCCTGGATGATAAAATATCCGTTCTGGAGATCATCCAGATGTTCGCCCGCCTGAAGCCTTACGTCCGCCATGCTCCGCATCCTTCCTCGCCTGATGTTTTTTCTCTTTGGATCTTTCCTTCCTTCCGGCCGGCTCTCCGCCGTGCTCTTTTTCCAGAAGCTCCAGTTCCTTTTTCTCTTCCTGGGTCAGATCTCTGTCCTTTTCTTTCTCTTTATCCCTGCCCTTTTTGTGCCGCTGCTTCAGCTTCAGCGCATCGGCCGGATATTCACGGATTTCCTTCTCATCGTTTACTTCTACCACAACCTTCACCAGCTGCCGGAGAACGTTGACGCTCTGCACCTCTCCCCGGTCGCCTTCAGGGGTGATGACAATATCGCCGTTCCCCGGAAGTTTTTTATTCAGGTACTCATACGTCTCCTGTTCATTCTTCAGGCAGCACATGAGCCGCCCGCAGGTTCCGGATATCTTGGCCGGATTCAGGGAAAGATTCTGCTCCTTGGCCATTTTAATGGAGACCGGTGCGAAATCCGACAGATACGTGCTGCAGCAGAGCGCCCGTCCGCAGATGCCGATCCCTCCCAGGATCTTTGTCTCATCCCGGACGCCGATCTGCCGCAGTTCAATTCTGGTTTTAAAGACAGAGGCCAGATCCTTCACAAGCTCCCGGAAATCCACTCTTCCGTCCGCGGTAAAATAGAACAGCACCTTGTTATTGTCAAAGGTATATTCCGCATCAATGAGCTTCATCTCCAGATTGTGGGCCGCGATCTTCTTCTGGCAGATGGCAAAGGCCTCTTTTTCCTTCTTCCGGTTGCTCTCCTCCCTGGCATCATCCTTGGGAGTGGCCAGGCGGATCACTTCCTTCAGCGGCTGCACAATCCTGGAATCCTCCACATCCTTGGGACCCAGCACCACATGGCCGTACTCCACGCCCCGGGCGGTCTCCACGATTACATGATCGCCGGCTTTTATATTCAGAGATTTCGGTCCAAAATAATACACTTTCCCCACATTCCGAAACCTTACGCCAATAATTCTGGTCATTCTAATTCTCCTTAATCGTCAAAAACAGCAGCTCCATCACCAGATCAAAATTCACATTGGCATGCAGCCGGCCGTCCGCCGTATGTATGGCTTCAATGATCTTCTCCAGCCCCTCATAAGAGCTGGTGATGGCCCGTTCCTTAATGGAATTGATCTCTTCCTTAAAAACGAGATGGTCCACTTCCTTTGTTGCCTTAAACAGCAGCACATCCCGGAACCACATGACAAACAGATCCAGATAATCATAGATATTGTCTTTCTCCCGGGACATTTCACGGACAGCGTCCACCAGCTCATAGACCGTCATACCCTTTGCGTGCTTCAGGATCTGCAGGGCATTGGAGGTCAGCTCCGCGAACTCCGCGGAATTCGCCGCCATCTGGGCCCGTCCGATATTGCCCTGGGCGAATGCCGCCTGCACCTCTGCCTGATAATCCGGAATATGCATGCGCTCCATCAGATAATCCTTCACCAGCTTATCTCCCACGGGCTTCAGGCTCAGAAGCACGCAGCGCGAGGTAATGGTGGGCAGCAGCGCGTCGGGATTATCGGCCAAAAGCAGGATCACAGCATAGGACGGCGGCTCCTCAATCGTTTTCAAAAGAGCATTCTGCGCCTGCAGGGTCAATTTATCTGCGTCGTTGACAATGTATATTTTGTAAGGGCTCTCATAGGGCCTGATTCCCACATCACTGATCAGCTGAGATCTTATCTCGTCAATTCCGATGGATCCCGGCTTCTCATGGGTCACACTGATAATATCCGGATGATTCTTACTCAGCGCCTTCCGGCAGGAGGAACACTTCATGCAGGGTTCAATCCCGTGCTCCGCGCACTGCAGCGTCATGGCAAAAAGGGATGCCAGAAGCTTCTTGCCAGCCCCGTGCTCTCCGCCGAAAATATAGGCGTGGGAAACCTTCCCCAGACGGATGGCATTCTGGAGATGTGAAATAATTTCCTCATGACCGACTACTCCGTCAAATCCTTTCATTACTTCCACTTCTTCCACAGGAATCACCTCCTTAAATAAAACGCGGTGCGTCATTTTTCAGCGCACATCCAGTATAGCATAGATTCATTTTAAGATACAGCGTTATTTTTCTGACAGAATGTACCCGCGGATCTCCCGCAGGCAGTCCTCAAAGGCTCCGTTATTTTCAAAACGCCGGCCAATCCCCGCCGCCTCAAGCTTTTCCTCTGAAAAATCCTCGCAGTCTGCCAGAAATCTCCGGCACATTTCCGCATAGGCCGGCCGCTCCTGCTTCTCCTCCCGCTTCAGGGCGCGCTGCAGCCGGATCCCGTCCTCTGTCTCCACATACAGGGGACAGACCCCCTCAGGACCGAAATATTCCCGCATCTTTTTACAGGATTCCAGCGTCCCGATCCCCAGGTAATCCTTCTTCTGCAGATCAATCTGCCCCTCATCCGCTGTAAAATAATACCAGGGTCCGGCTATGGTCTGGTAAACTCTCTCCTCAATGATCTTCCCTGACAGCCTTAAGTTTACCAGCTTCTGCTCATCCACAAAAAAATACTCGCGGCCGTCCTGCTCGCTGCTGCGGATGGGGCGTGTGGTATACAGAACCAGCGGCTCCAGGGAAAGATCCGGATCCTGCAGCAGCGCTTCATAAAAGTGATCCTTTCCCGATGCGCTTTTTCCCATAATATAAAAAATCTTGCCCATTCTATGTACCTGCCCCCTGACTTTCCGGTTCACAGCCCGGATTTTCCTGCTAAATAAGTATTTTTGCATATGGCAGAATAAAAGTCAAGAGGCCGGAGCCCATCACTGCTCCATCTGTTTTCCAAGAAACAGGGATGCCGTCATGGCCAGCTTCTGCTCCATCTCACCCATTCTGCCGCTGGAATTCTTGCCCAGCAGAATGACCGCGCCGATGGCATCCCCGGCGCAGATGACCGGCACAATGACCTGGGAAGCCGTGTTCATCTTATCATCCGGAGTCACTGGAATAAAATCTTTCTGGCTTCTGTCGGCGCAGATACTCTCCCGGTCCGCGATCATCTGTTCCAGTTCACGGCTGATGGCCTTTCCTGCATATTCTCTCTGCTCCGGACCGCAGGCAGCTATAATCTGGTCATGATCAGAAATGCAGACCAGATGGCCGCTGACCTGGGAGAGGGACTGGGCGTACTCTTTCGCGAACACACCCAGCTCCCCGATGGGAGAATACTTTTTCAGGATTATTTCTCCCTCTTTCCCTGTAAATATTTCCATAGGCTCCCCCTCCCGGATCCGCATGGTCCGCCGGATCTCCTTGGGAATCACGACCCGCCCCAGATCATCAATGCGCCGCACAATTCCTGTTGCTTTCATATAAAAATTCCTCCGTCTTACAGTATTTACATTTCTTTTCCTGTGTGTCAGTAAATGTAGTATCTGTAAAACAGAGGAATTTATTCTCATGCCGTATGGCGTCTTCTCATTCTTGCCCTCATGGAAAATCCGGAAAAAACAGTATTTTCAGGATCTTTCCCGGTAAAAGCTTCCGCCGTATTTTTCCACTTCATCACAGACCCAGCGTATCTTGTTCTGGGAGTCTTCGCTGGTTCCGCAGATGCCGCCGTCCCAGAAGATCAGTGCCCCGTCTCTTCCGTAGATATCGATGGCCGTCCTCACGGATTCCCTCACCACCTCTTCCGGGGCGAAGGGAGCGCAGCCCGGGCCGTGACGGTCCCAGCCGCCGGTAATCACAAGCCGGTTCCCAAGCTCCCGCTTATCGGCCAAAAGCTGTTCATTGGGTTCCGGAAGCTGACAGATATCGGCGCCGCAGTCCAGGAATTCCCGGATCAGGTACTGGCAGTTTCCGCAGCAATGGAACTCCGCCAGAGCGCCGGCCTCATGGACCGCATCGTTGATCCGCTTCAGATGGGGCTTGTAGATGCGCCGGAAAACATCCCTGGCCAGAAACGGCCCGCCCGCCGCCGCAAAGTCATCTCCCGTAAACATAATGTCGGGATGGATGTATTCGCCGATCTTTCCCGCAATCTTCACCAGAAAATCTGCAATGGCCGAAACAAACGCCTCCATCTCCTCCGGCTCCTCACAGACGGCGCAGAGCGCGTCCTCCCATCCCAGCATATTCACCGGAATCAGAAAAATGCCGGCCGTGTTCAGCATGGCGATATTCACCTTGTCCGGATCGCTGTTTTCACGAAAGCGTTCTGCCATGCCCTCCCAGTCCAGCGCCTCCGGATCGGGAAATTTTACTGTCTCCCGCCACTGGGAAAGCTCCTTCATAGCTTTCCAGCCCGGCATGGGCATCTCTCCCACATCATTTTTTACCCATTTGATATTACAGAAATCCGCTCCCGTTTCCGGATCCCTCTCCGACCAGAAATCCGGCATAAATACATTGCAGTCTCCAGGAAAAACCGGCACCCGTTCCGGCTTTCCTCCCCGGGCCGCAGTCAGATAATTTTCTCTCGCCGTCATATGCAGCCTCCCTTCCAAAACAGGCAGCCAGGCACTGCCTTCGTTTTCTTTTCTAATTCTGAATGATGCCGTGCTTCTTCAGAAGCTCCTGCCTGCATACATCCGCCTCCTCCCAGATGATGCGGTCCATTTCTGTCAAAGGCGGATTAATGAAGGGATAGTAATTGCCCCCTTCCGAAAGGGTCATGATCTCTTCGTGGATTTCCCTGCGGAGCTCTTCCTCCGTCAGACTTCCCACGGCCATACCGGCCGCATATTTCTGAAAATTGGGAGAGACCCCGTAGGCCATCCGCTCCCCGGTAATCTCCTTCATTTTCTTCACATCGTTAATGTCCATGCACTGGAGGCAATCCACTCCTATGTCACAGATATCGGGAATAATATCCTCAATCAGACCGCAGGAATGCAGTTCAAAAATCATGCCAAGACTGTGGCAGTGATCGGTAATCTTTTTCAGCCGCGGCTTGAACATGGTCCTCCAGATTTCCGGAGAGAAAAACAGGCCTCTCTGGGTTCCGTAATCATCATGAAAATTCAGCACATCCGGATTGTAATATTCCTTCAGCTTGGTGAGCTGCGCGCACTTAAAGTCCACCATGGCGTCCAGAAATTCCTCCACCTCCTCCGGATCCGTCAGCAGGGAGCAGAGCGCATTCTCAAATCCCATCAGCGTATGCATTCTCTCAAAGAGGCCGTTCAGACTGCTGGTGTACAGCATCTTATGTTCCCGGTCGACCTCCGCCACATGATCGATTTCTGCGGCTTTTTCCCAGTCCCAGGCTTCCATGTCCGGGAACTTGATCTGCTCTCTCCAGCGGCAGATATCACTGCAGATGGGCGGCACGGTACTGTCCGGCACCGGCGCCATCTCCCCTTCCGAATAAGCCCAGGTAACCCCGAACCAGTCTTTACCGCCCTGTCCCCCGGAAGGTCTTTCCCAGAACCCGTTCTGGGGAGCCAGAAAGCAAACTCCCTCGCTTAAAAGATGGGGCAGCCCATCGGGTATTTCATGCCTGTAAACCTTCAGCATATCTTCCTTCTCGTTTACCATATTCTCCTCCTCTCCGCAGAGAAAATACCCCGGACCATAAATCCTCGATTTAAGGTCCGGGGTATCCAGCTGTTCTTCATTCAGTTTCTGCTCCGTCCCTTAAAAATTCCTAACTTCTTCCACGGTCGGAATGGACGAGGAGGCGCCTGGTCTGGATACAGCTATGGCTGATGCCCGGGCCGCCTCATCCAGAGCCTCCGGTATCGGCCGCCCTTCCAGAATGGCAGCCAGGAAAAAGCCCGTAAAGGTATCGCCGGCCGCTGTGGTATCTACCGCATTTACTTTATAAATATCCTGGTGAAACTCCTGCAGGCTGTCCTTATACATGGAACCTCTGGATCCCATGGTCAGCACAAACTTTCCGCCGGGATACGCTTCCAGCAGACGCTCCGGCTGCTTTGCGGGGTCGCTTTCTCCCGTCATCTGCTCTGCTTCCACCTCATTTACCAGAAAATACGCAACCTTTGTCATATCGCATGCCTTCAGCTTATCGTCAAAGGGCGACGGATTCAGAACAATCACCATGCCCCTCTCCCAGGCTCTGTCGATCAGATAATCCAGATGGTTCACTTCATTCTGCAGTACCAGCATATCCCCGGCCTCAAAATGACTCAGCACTTCATCGATATGTTCCTTTGTCTGCTTCTGGTTGCTGCCCCCGAACAGAAGAATGCAGTTCTGTCCGTTCCTGTCCACCTGAATCACCGTATGCCCGTTCCGTCCCTCTGTTCTTCTGATGAAGCGGGTATCCACGCCGTTAGCCCTGCAGAGCTCCAGCAGCATTTCACCGTCCTCGCCCACAGCGCCCGCGTGGTAAACCGGAACTCCCGCCCTGGCCAGCGCAATGGACTGATTCAGTCCCTTTCCTCCCGGAAATGTCTCCGTCTTTTCCGAGGAAATCGTCTCGCCTCCCCGCACAATGTGATCCACTGTATAAACGTAGTCGATATTCAGGGATCCAAAGTTTAATACCTTCATGCTTCAACCTCCCTCTCCATGTTCTTATTCTCCAGAGGCGTCTCCGCCCCGGATCTGCTCCTTCTCCGCAAAATCAGCAGCACAATTCCTGCCGCAAATGTAAAGATACTCATAAACTGAGAGGTGGACAGCGGCCCCACAAATCCGCGTATGGAATCCCCTCTCCAGAACTCCAGGATAAAACGTCCCCCGCTGTACAGAATCAGGTACCAGGCCGTCACTTCCCCGTCCCTCTTCTGAAGCTTCTTATCATAAAGGATCAGGAAGAAAAACATCAGGAAATCCAGCGCGCTGGAGATCAGCTGCGTGGGGACGAGCGCCACCCCGTTGGGCGCAAAATCCGAATGGGTAAAGGTCACCGCCAGCGGGCCATGGGACTCTACTCCGTAGCAGCAGCCTGCCAGGAAGCAGCCGATCCGCCCGAATCCCTGGGCCAGGGCAACGCTGGCCATGCCCACATCAAAAAACTTCCAGACCGGAAGCTTCTGCCAGCGACAGTACAGGTATCCTCCCAGAATACCTCCCAGAATGCCTCCCATGACTACCCAGCCGTTGGCCAGGGACGTCCAGAAAACAGAGGGATCCGCGAGAATATCCGGCAGAACGGTGATTATATACAAAAGCTTGGAACAGAGGTATCCCAGCACCACACAGCAGATCACCAGTCCGAACACCTTGCCGGCATCCAGGCCCTTCTTCTTTGCCCTGTATTCGGCGCAGAAGTACGCTGCCAGAATTCCCACAGCCGTCATCAGCCCGTATCCGTGGATCGTAAAGGGTCCGATTGTCAACAGATCATTATACATAATTTATCCTGCTTTCTCTTAGTCTCTTCCAGCCCCGGTCTCCTGCCGCAGCAGCCGGATATGCTCCGGGGTAGTTCCGCAGCAGCCGCCGAGGATGCCGGCGCCTGCCTCCGCCAGCCTTTTCATGTGCTCCGCGAATTTCTCAGGCGTCATGGGATAGACAGAATTTCCCCGGCTGTCCGTTACGGGAATGCCCGCGTTTGGCTTGACGATGAGCGGTACCTTTGCCGCCTTTTTCATGCTCTCCACAACGCCGAGAAGCTGATCCGGCCCCACAGAACAGTTTACGCCCACAGCGGAAGCCCCCTGTTCCTGCAGAACCTCCACAGCCTCCGCGGCAGTGCCGCCGAACAGGGCCCGGCCGTCCTCCTGCACGGTCAGCGTACAGAGCACCGGCAGATCGGTTTCTTCCCGTGCGGCCCGCAGTGCCACGGAGGTTTCTGCCACGCTTAGCATGGTTTCCGCCACCAGCAGATCCACACCGGCCTTTGCCAGAACTGCGGCCTGTTCTCTATAAGCCTCCAGAAGCTCCTCCTCCGTAAGCTCTCCCAGAGGCTCCAGCAGCTCACCGGTTGTTGTCATATCGCCGGCCAGGAGTACTTCGTCTCCCACTGCTCTCCGGCTGGCCTCCACAAGACCCCGGTTCAGCTTCTCCACCTCCCCCTCCAGACCATGTTTTTTCAGGCTGATCCGGTTGGCCGCAAAAGTGGGCGCGTAGAGAATATCACTGCCCGCGTCCCGGTACTGCCGCTGCAGCTCTGCCATTGTCTCCTCATGTTCCAGAATCCAGGCCTCTGTACAGACATTTCTCGGCATGCCCTTCTTCATCAGATTGGAACCCGTGGCACCATCCAGATACAGGAGGCGCCCGGAGGCCAATGCTTGAAATTCATCTCTTTTCATTTCGATCTCCTGTCGGGTATTCCGTCCGGCGCTTATTCCGCCCCGCTGCTGGAGCTGCTGCCGGAGGTGCTGTCCGTACTGCCGGAGCTGCTGCTGCTGGAAGTACTGTCCGTGCTGCTGGAGCTGCTGCTGCCGGAAGTACTGTCCGTGCTGCTGGAGCTGCTGCTGCCGGAAGTACTGTCCGTACTGCTGTCAGAAGACGTTTCCTCGGTCTTGATCGTATAAAGATCCTTATCAGATACCAGGATATTCTTCCAGACGGATGTCTCCTCAATACTGCTGGAATCTTTCCATTCCTGCAGCTTATTGTTATAGTTTTCATTTTCTCTTTCCAGAACAATAGAATCCTTCTTGGAAGCTGTGGCCTCTTCATCGAAAGCCAGATCCAGACGGACGATATAATAGTACTCGTCAGTCTCGATTACACTGCTGTATACCTGGCCGTCCGACATGGAATTTACAGCCTCTTTTACTTCATCCGGCATAACCGTATCATCGCTGCCATAGCTGTAGCTTCCGGAGACAAATTCTTCATTCTGGGCTTCCGATATATCGTTAAATTCTACTGTGGAAGGATCCTCAGAGGCCTGGATCTGCTCCAGAACAGCCTGCGCGTCCTCCAGGCGGGCCGCCTTCTCATCGTCCGAGATAGCTTCTTCATCCTGGGTCAGCGGAATCCGCGCGTACGTAATGCTGGTCTGGGCAGCCTCCTCATCGCTGACCTCCCGGTTCGTATCCGCTACCATGGGCCCCCACATCTTATTCTGATAGGTGTACAGCTGCAGAACCTGTGCCACATCTTCCACCGTGGCGCCCATCCGGGTCATGGCATCCGGGTTGCTGTCGGCAAAGGTCTGCGCCGTATCTGTAATTGTCTGCAGTTCCTCCTCAGTCAGCGATACGCCGTACTCCTCCGCATGCTGTCTCTGCAGAACCATCTCTACAAAAGTATCCGTTGTGGATTCCTTAAACTGGGCGCCGTAATCGTCCGAGCTGGTTCCCGTTCCCCACATGGAGCCGGATGAGCCAAACCCGTAGCTCACCATCATATTTTCTGTCTCCGCCTGCTGGTGTCTCAGATAAAAGCTGGCGCATCCCAGATTAATCTCCTCATCGTTGATGATCAGGGCTGTCTCCGTTCCGTCTACTGTATCTCCACATCCGGCCAGTCCGGCTGCCGCCAGGGCCAGGGACATAATCCCGCAGATGGCTGCTGTCTTCGCTGTTTTCATAACTTCCTCCCGTAAATCAATGGTTTTCTAACTGATTATATCCTTTTTTCACAAACCCGGCAACTATTTCATGTATTTTTCACAAAGCTGCCGGAGCCCGGCCGCCTTTTATTCCTGCACGTATCTGCACAGGGCCTCCGCAAACCCCCGAGCCCTGTCCAGGACACTGTTTTTTCTGGCTTTGGATGGCCGGAATTTCAGCAGAAAATAAGGACTGTTTTCCAGCTTAAAGTTCAGATCATTCCCGTACTGTCCAAGCAGCGCCGGAATGCCTTCCGCCTCCAGACGGGCCTTTTCGTAGAGAGTGATCCGGATCACTTCTCCCGTCTGCTTTATCTCCGTAATATATGCTCTGTGGGCCAGCGCTTTCAGCTCCGCCACAGCCAGAAGATTCTGCACGGACCTCGGCGGTTCCCCGAACCGGTCCAGAAGCTCCTCCAGCATATCCTCCGCTTCTTCCCCGTTTTCAATCCCGGCGATCCGCTTGTAAATATCCAGTTTCTGGCTCTCGTTCGGGATGTAGGCCGGCGGAATATAGGCATCCAGGCAAAGATCCACCGCTGTCTCGAAATCCTCCTCCGTCTTCAGGCCCCGGGCCTCCTTCACAGCCTCACTGAGCATCTTGCAGTACAGATCGTATCCCACCGCCTCCATATGACCGTGCTGTTCTGCGCCCAGCAGGTTTCCGGCTCCCCGGATTTCCAGATCCCGCATGGCGATCTTTACGCCGCTGCCAAGCTCCGTGAATTCCCGAATCGCGTGGAGACGCTTCTCCGCCACCTCTTTCAGCATCTTATTTCGCCGGTACATGAGAAAAGCGTAGGCCGTCCGGTTGGTCCGCCCCACCCGGCCTCTGAGCTGATACAGCTGGGAGAGTCCCATCTGGTCCGCATCGTGGATAATCATGGTGTTTACATTGGAGATATCCATACCCGTCTCGATAATGGTTGTGGATACCAGCACATCGATTTCTCCATTGATAAAGCTGTACATGATCTGCTCCAGCTCCCTCTCCTTCATCTGCCCGTGGGCAAAGGCCACGGAGGCCTCCGGCACCAGAGCGGCGATCCGGTTCGTAATGTCCACAATATTATTTACCCGGTTGTACACGTAAAATACCTGGCCGCCCCGGGCCAGCTCCCGGCTGATGGCCTCACGGACCATCTCC
>ERZ1643246.2263-NODE-2263-length-18727-cov-29.165917_pt1 | contig 18727 bp, 23 predicted proteins | sample MGYA00579265_ERZ1643246 | MGnify/ENA primary metagenome ERZ1643246 (study PRJEB29033, sample SAMEA4952261) | chicken gut metagenome | biome: Broiler Chicken; feature: Gastrointestinal Tract; material: Caecum | place: Ireland | collected 2018 | study: Broiler...
ATGACTGCTGGGAAAAAGTCATGGAAAATATGAATTTTCTCAAAGCTCTTCTGGAAGAATTTTCTTCTTTTAACAATTCTGCCAAACTGCATTTACAGGAAATAAATCTGGATCATATTTTTCGGGAAACCGTTGAATCGATAACGCCCCTTTGTCAGGATCTGGGAATCTCTGTTCTCTATCAAAAAGAAACTGCCGTTCCACTGATCTGTGCAGATCCAACCAAGATCCGCCAGGTTCTCCTGAACCTTCTTACCAACGCCCGGGAAGCTATCGGAAGTCAGGGACTGATCCGCTGTTCTCTAAGCTGTGATGGTGAAAATATCTATTTATGTGTAAAGGATACGGGAACAGGTATTCCCATCAGTTATCAGAAGGATATTTTCGAACCATTTGTCACCCATAAACAAGGGGGTACCGGACTGGGACTGGCAATTTGCAAAAGAATCGTATCCGCTCACAACGGCCATATTTTCTTCCGTTCCGCTGCCGGTGAAGAAACCGCTTTCACAGTCATACTTCCGATCACCTGATCATGCCGGTATTTTTTTCTTATGATAGAGAAGAATCCCCAGAAGGAACCCCAACGCCAGGCCTCCAAAATGCGCCGTATTATTAATTCCGGTGCTTGTCACTCCATGATACAGCGAAAGAAACGCCAATATAAGAAGCTGACGTGAAGTAAAGTTTTCTATATGACCTTTATTTCTGAGTACAATATAAATCAATCCACCGATCACGGCGAATACTCCTCCGGAGGCCCCGGCGGACACTATATATTCATTGGAATAAATCTCATGAAAAAGAGACAGCAGATTTGCTCCGGCTCCGCCTAAAAGATAAAGGACACCATATCTTATTCTGCCCAGATTTCTCTCCAGGCAGTCTCCCACAAAAAGAAGCACCAGCATGTTATTTCCCAGATGCTGAATACCAAAGTGTAAAAACATAGCCGTAAAAAGGCGGTAATATTCATGTTTTTCAGCTATATCCAGAGTTCCTGCTGCTCCCCATCTGAGCATATGGCTCGTATCTTCCCAGGAACCGGTGAGTTCCACCAGAATGAATACCAGGATGTTCAATAAAATGATCGTATGGTTCACAGGCGCCTGTTTCCAAAAGGCAATGGCTCGTTTAAAATCTTTCAATTTGACTATAATCTTTCTAATTTTTCTAATTTAAATGTATTATAAAACTTTTACCTTGCTTATGCAAGATATAGTCAATATTGTCATAAAAATTTAGTCAATTTTTCTAAAAACTATCCATTAAATTTCCATTCAATAACAGCTAAAATTTTCTGTTTTCCTTTTTTGCAGACAACTTATTCTCTTCTTTTTTGTATATTGCCTGAATTTCATTAATGTACAGCCATTAGTTTTTGGATACTGTTTCCAAACTCTCTTTTTGTGCAGTATTTTCCTTTACATATTCTCTTTTCAAAGGTATAATCGGACTTACATCAACAGAAGATCTTTTCCCCACACGGGAGAGTCTCAAGTATCTTTTCATTCTGCGGACCTTTCGGTCCAGATTCCCATTTTATTTTCACATACAGGAAAGAGGTGATCATGTGCCCATCCGGGAAATATTGCTATTTACCATTGCCGGCGGAGGGCTTCTTATGGATCTTTTACAGGAAAAGGTAGATAACCGGCTGATCTGCCTGGGCTTTGGTTCCGGCCTGATCCTGAATATCTTCTATTCCGGTTTCACCGGAATCCTTCATTTTTTCTCCGGAGCCTTCTTCCCCCTGCTTTGTCTCCTTCCACTGTTTTATTTTCGTATGATCGGCGGCGGAGACATTAAGCTTCTCTCTGCATTGGGAGGCATCCTGGGCTACCCGAAGATTCTCAGCTTACTTCTGCTCACCTTCCTTACAGGGGCAATTCTCTCTCTTGCATTTCTTATTTCCTGCGGAAACCTCAAGGAACGCATTTCTTATTTCATCAGCTATTTTTATAGCTGCAGGAGGAACAGAAGCTGGAAGCCTTACCGGAGAAAAGGACTGGAACCGGAAAATTTTCATTTCACAGTTTCCATTTTCGCTGGGATCATTTTATTGACAGGAGGAGTCTGCTATTGAAGAAAAATACTATTGCTGTCTGCGATTCTGAAGCAGGATATGCCGGAACTCTCGCAGAATATCTGAACAACCGAAAAAAACTGCCTTTTCGTGCAGAAGCTTTTACAGATCCTGAAAAATTCTGCCAGTATGCCGGTATAAATCATCCGGAATTTCTTCTCATCGCAGAAGAAAATTTTAACAGCCAGGTACAGGCTCTTCAGATTCCCTATACGATCGTCCTGTCCTCGGACAGAGAACCGGAACATGTGGAACAAAAATGTATCTATAAATATCAGTCTGCCGAAAGCCTTATTCGGGAAGTCATGGCCTATTGCCAGGAATCTGTTTTTCCAGACGCCGGCTATGGGTATAAAAAGAAAATCCAATTAATCGGGATCTATTCTCCCCTGGGCAGGTGCGGGAAAACACTTTTCGCACTCACTGCCGGTCAGATATGGGGCGAAAGCCGGAATGTTCTTTATCTGAATATGGAAGATTATTCCGGCTGGAAAGATTTTTCTGAAGAAGATACCTCTCAAAACCTAAGCGCTCTCTTCTATCATCTTCGCCAGGGTAAGATCTTTCCTCCATTGACAGGCCTGGTCCATTCCTGGGGAAATCTGGATTATATCCCTCCCGTCTCTTCTTTTGAGGACCTCCGGAATATCAGTTACAGGGAGTGGACAGATCTCTTTACACATCTGGAAAAAGAAAGCTCTTATCAGCTTTTAGTACTGGATATAGGAAACGGCATAGATCAGCTTTTTTCCATACTGGATCTGTGTACACAGATTTATATGCCTGTTTTGGATGACTGGGTATCAAAGGAAAAGCTGGAACAGTTCAAAAAGATCGCTTTTTCCCTCTCAGATACATTAGGATCAAAAATTCAGGAGCTTCGTCTTCCCTTCACCCCCTGTGCGGAAAAAGGGCAGGATTTTCCCAAAAATCTGCTTTGGGGGAAATGGGGAACAGATATAAGAAAAATTTTGGAGGTGAAGGCCATCCATGAATAAATCCGAAGCTCTGAAAAAAAAGCTTCGTACAGAGCTGGCACAGGAACTGGAAAACACCTGGGAAGTTTCCGATGATGAAGTTCTGGAAATCATAGACCGCCTCCTTTTAAAGGAGAGCAAAAGCACTTATCTGCCCATTGTCCGTCTGGAAGAGCTTCGCATGGAATTATTCCGTTCCCTGCGGAAAATGGATGTTCTGGAAGAACTCCTGGAAAATGACAGTATTACTGAAATCATGGTAAACCGCTGGGATCAGATTTTTATCGAACAGGACGGAAAGCTTTTTCCATGGGAGAAAAGTTTTTCTTCACCGGAAAAACTGGAGGATGTCATTGGCCAGATCGCTTCCCGATGCAACCGGGTGATCAATACCCTTCAGCCTGTTGTAGATGCCCGTCTGCCGGGAGGAGAACGGGTCAATGCGGTAATTCCTCCTGTGGCTCTTGACGGACCGGTACTCACTATCCGTAAATTTCCCCGGGAACCTATTACCATGGAAAAACTCCTGGAACTGGACAGCCTTACCCCGGAAGCGGCTGATTTCCTGAAAAAGGCTGTAGAAGCCGGATATACCATTCTCATCGGCGGAGGAACCGGCTCTGGGAAAACAACCTTCTTAAATGCACTGTCCCAATATATCCCCAAAGATCAGCGGGTAATCACTATTGAAGACAATGCTGAACTGCAGCTCCAGGGAATTCCCAATCTGGTACGGCTGGAATGCAGACAGGCAAATATAGAAAAATCCCAGGAAATAACCATTGGAGATCTTCTTAAAACCTGTCTTCGTATGCGTCCCAGCAGGATCATTGTAGGGGAAGTCCGTTCCCAAGAAGCCGCCCAGCTTCTTCAGGCTGTAAATGTAGGCAATGATGGAAGCCTGTCTACCATCCATGCCAATACCTGTCAGGATATGGTCAGCAGACTGGAAACCATGGTCCTCATGGGAATACAGCTTCCGATCCCTGTGATCCGCAGGCAGATTGCTTCCGGTTTTGATCTTTTCATACATCTGGGAAGACTGCGGGATAAAAGCCGAAAAGTCCTGGAGATCTCCGAGATCAAAGGAATGGATGGTGAAGAACTTAAGCTGAATCCTCTTTTTATCCGAAACACCACTCTGGAAAAAACCGGAGAAATGATCCATAGAGAAAAATTCAGAAAGGCAGGGATAGACGATGAAGAATTTTAACTTTCCTTCCATGATTCCCTCAAAAAAAGCCAGGTTTTCTGCAAAAGCCCCCTTATTTTCCTATCAGAAAATCTCCTGGCTGCAGTGGATCCGTTTTACCGGGGAAGCCTGTCTGCTCTGCCTTGTCATTAATCATCTTTTCTATCAGAAAGCTCTTGCCTTTCTCTTTCTGATTCCTCTCGGGTCCTACTACGTTATCCAGAGAAAAAAGCAGGAGTTAAAGCACCTTAAAAACAGGCTCTGGCTTCAATTCCGGGATGCCCTGGCTGCTCTTCAGGTAAGCATTTCCGCCGGGTATTCACTGGAAAATGGGATTAAGGAAACCAGAAAAGATCTGGAACGTATTTACGGAAAGAAAGGGGAAATGGTCCTGGAATTTCACTATATGGAAATCCAGCTGGAACATGGCGGATCTGTAGAAAAGCTCTTGGACAGCCTGGGCAGACGCAGCGGCATTGAGGATATCCAGAATTTTTCCCAGATTCTCATACAGTCAAAAAAAATGGGCGGCAATATGCGCAGGATCCTTCAGGAATGTATTACCTCTATGGAAGAACAAATGGATGTCAAAAAAGAAATCCAGGCAATGCTGGCCTCCAGACGGCTGGAACAGCGTATCATGAGTATCCTTCCTCTAGGGATCATCTTATACCTGCAGATTTCTTCCCCTTCTTTTTTATCTGTGCTCTACGGAAATCCTGCCGGTATCGGCGTCATGACCCTGTGTCTTGGCATCTATATCTTTGCTTACCAGTGGGGAGAAAGGCTGGTGGAAATTGAAATTTAAAATCCCGAAAAATCAAAAGAAAGAACTCTTCCTTTCCCTGACTATTATTGTCATCGGAAATCTTCTGGGGATCGGAATGTTCCTGCAGGAAAATGTCTCTTCCTCCGCCCAGGCTCTTCCCAGGAAGGATTTCGGTCAGGGCGCCTATGAAGAAACCTTGAAAATATCTACCGACAGAGGAACGGAAGAAATCCAGATCACTGTAGGAGAACAGCAGTATTCTTCCTCACAGATCCAGGCCTATCTCAGGGAAGCCCATTCTTTTCTTTCCAAGTGGTATCTGGAAAATATTTCTGATACAAACTGCCTGAGGAAAGATCTGGACCTTCCCTCTTCTCTCCCTGAAAACCCTGCAGAATTTTTCTGGAGCACAGATGCCCCGGAGATCCTCAGCTGGAATGGAAAACTGGGCGAAGAAATTCCTGAAGAAGGCTGCCAGATAACTCTCCGGTGTACCCTCTCTATAGGAGAAAATGAACTGGTATGGGAAGAACATCCCACTGTTTTTCCCCCGTCTCTCTCAGATATCCAGTTATTGGAGAAAAATATCCAGCGGGAAGCGGAAGCCATCAGTGATGAAACAGATAAAGAACTCCTGCTCCCGGCTGTAGTAGACGGAACCGAGATCAACTACCAAATAGTCCGGGATCGGGATAGCTGGATCATCTGTCTTTTGTCCCTGCTTCTCGGCCTTGGAATCTTTCCCCTGGCAAAAGAAAAAGAAAAGCAGGCTCAGGCCCTGCGCTCCCGGCAAATGCAAAGAGATTATCCGGATATCATCCAAAAGCTGATCCTTTTTCTCAAAGCCGGTCTCAGTATCCGGAAATCTATGGAAAAACTGGCTGCCGATTATCTGAAAAGAAAAAAGGCCGCTCTCACCGGAACCCGATATGCTTATGAAGAATTGGTCAAAACCTGTCTTGAAATGGAAAGAGGCGTTTATGAAAAAGAGGCTTATGAAAGACTGGGCAGACGCTGTGGTCTTGCAGAATATAAGATTCTGTCTGTTCTGTTGGTGCAGAATTTAAAAAAAGGGAACCAGAGTATTTTAGAACTTTTGGAAAGAGAAGCCGTATCAGCCGGGGAGGAACGCCTCAGAAGAGCCAGGATACAGGGAGAAGAAGCCTCTACCAAACTGCTGCTGCCAATGATCCTCCAGCTCCTGGTTGTGTTTATCATACTTATGGTTCCCGCATTTATAAATTTCTTTTAAATCCAAAAACAGCTCACAATGAGAGGAGGTGGAGATATTATGAATCTCCTGAAAGATTTATGGATAGAAGAAGACGCGGTCGGCGTTGTGGAAATTATATTAATATTGGTGGTGCTCATCGGACTGGTCATCATCTTCAAAGAACAGCTTACCAGTCTGGTGGAAAATATCCTATCAAAGATCACCAGTCAGAGCAACAGCATTTAATTTTTCAGCACACTAGATTGCAGAAGGAGCAATACTATGAAAATCAAAGGAAGTATGACCTGCACCATGTGTCTGCTGCTTCTGGTGCTTCTTTCTCTTCTGGGGGCATGTATCCGTTCTTCCAGAGTCTCCGCCGGCCGGGTCCAGGCCGTAAATGCCATGGATACTGCCATGTATTCCCTCTTCGCACAGTATGACCGGGATCTTCTGAAAGATTACCATCTCTTTTTTCTGGACGGGGGGTATGGTGAAAATTCCCTTAACCTTTCCCAGCTTCTTACACAGACGGAAGCATTTACCCAGCCGGTCCTGTCCTCCGGGCTCTCCTCCTGTCATCTGGAGGCCTGTGGCATAAAAGGCTTCCGCCTGGCTTCTGACAACAATGGCGCGGCTGTACAAACACAGATCATCCGCTATATGAAGGATAATCTTGGAAGCAAAGGGATAGAGCTCATAAAAAAACGGCTGGCTCAAAACAAAGCCGTCATGGAGGAACAGGAAAAGATCCAGGAAGGTGGATTAAAGGAAGTTCCTATTGACCAGGAGGCTCCAATGGAAGAAATATCAGAAACAAATAATCCACTGGAAATCATAGAAAATATCCGCAGTCACGGTTTTCTTGGACTGGTACTGCCGGATGGAGGAGATTTATCAGAGAAAACTCTGGATCTTCCGTCTCTTCTTTCGAAAAGAGAGTTAAACATGGGAATGGGAGAACTGGCTCTTTCATCAGAAAAGGCTTCCGCAACAGATAAACTGCTGATACAGGAATATATTCTGGATACTCTCAGCTATTATACCTGCCAGAACCGCACCGGCGGACTGGATTATCAGGCCGAATATGTGCTTGGCGGAAAAAGCAGCGATCAGGAAAATCTCCGCTATGTGGTAAACCGCCTTCTGCTTCTCAGAGAAGTTTCCAATATTGCTTTTCTGTATACTGACGGACAAAAACGTGCGGAACTCCAGGCCTGTGCTTCTGCCCTTTCCTTACTGCTTCTGATCCCGGAGGGTATGACTCTGGTACAGGGTGTGTTAGCTGCAGGATGGGCATATATAGAAAGCATCTGTGATGTAAAAACACTGCTGTCAGGGGGCACTGTCCCCCTGGTAAAGGACAGCGCTTCCTGGAACACACATCTCTCTCATCTAAGCACAGAAGATTTTTCTTCCGGCTCTTCGGGACTGGATTATCGGGAATATCTTTTTCTTCTCCTGTCTTTCTCGTCAGCAGATACTCTTACCCTGCGCTGTATGGATATGATCGAACAGAATATCCGTTCCATAGAGGGTAGGGAAAACTTTGCTTTTGATGCCTGCCTGGATGCTCTGTCTGTAAGTTTTCTGATTTCCGGTCCTGAAGAACAGCAATGGCAGGGAGAACGTTTTTACACATATGATATGTAATAGGGGGAGGCGGAACATGGCACTTCTATTGAAAGCACAGCAAAATAAAAGGAAGGAGGGCGGCTCTCTTCGGCACAAAGGAAGCCTTACAGTAGAAAGCGCCTTTATTCTGCCCCTCTTTTTTCTGCTGATCACTGCTTTTATCTGTATTTTAGATTTATATCGGATCTGTACTCTGGTACAGACTTCTCTGTGCGAAGGCGCAAAGGAACTGGGTATGTACGCCTATTGCCGGGAAGAAGAGAGCAGTTCGCCGGTTGGAGTCGTAACCGATGCAGTGTGTATCGCCTATGGAACGGGAAAAGTACGGGAATCTCTGGAACATGAAAATCTCACAGGGATCCAGGGAGGGATCAATGGATTTATTCTTATCGGCTCGGGATTTCAGGATGACACCGTTACTTTAAAGGCCTCTTTTCTCTATACAGGACCCGGCGGTCTCTTTCGGATATTTCCTGTCCGGATACAGCTGCTGGGGCAGGCCCGGGCCTGGACAGGTTATAACGGCAGTCTTCTTTCCAGTCCGTCTTCAGAAGATATGGTCTACATTGCAGAATGGGAAAGTGTCTATCATACATCCAGGGACTGTACCCATCTGGCACTGTCTATAATCAGAGTATCGAAATCAGGTATTGAAAACCAGACAAATCAATATGGGGAACATTATTATCCCTGCGAAAAGTGTATGAAAAACGGCACTTTAGAAAGTTTTGTCTATATCACAAGAACAGGCAGCTGCTGTCACAGTACCAGAAACTGTCCGGGGCTGACCAGGACTGTAACAGCTGTAAGAAAGTCTGACATAGAAGGACTGCGGGCCTGCAGCAGATGTGCCGCGCAGCATTAGAAAGGAGGTATCTTATGGGTTTAGAGTGGGTTGTAAACGGGGTAATGCTTGCCTTTTGCAGTATACAGGATATCCGGGAAAAAGAAATTTCCCTGTGGAAGCTGAAAGTATATGGGATTCTGGCCGCAGCAGTAAGTATCTGGAAACTGTTCTCGCCGGAAGATGATCTTTTGCTTCTGATCTGCCGGCTCCTTGCCGGCCTGCTGCCCGGCATCTTTCTCCTGGTGCTGGCTAAGATCACCAGAGAAGCTGTGGGATATGGCGATGGTCTGATTTTGCTTTTTATCGGCCTGTCCCTGGGATTCTGGGAATGTATCGGTATTTTTTTCATAGGACTTCTTGGAGTATTCCTGGCCGCGGTTCTGGTCGCTTTGTTTTTTGGCAGAAAAAAAGGGCTGGAAATACCTTTTATTCCTTTTCTGTTAACAGGATTGGCAGGTGGATATTTTTGGATGAAAGGATAAATACAAAAAAATATAAGGGAAGTTACACTGTGGAAATGGCTCTGCTTGCCGGTATCTGGCTGCTGGTGATCTTTGCTTCGCTCCTTTTACTCATCGGAACCTATACCCGGATACGGGATACTGCCGCTCTGGCCGAAGCCGCAGTATATGGCAGTTCCTGCGCAGTGAGCAGTTCCGGAAATGGAGTTGAGGAAGCCACAGGAAGACTCCAGGGCCGGGGAGACTATTTTTCAGTTTCAGGAAGTAAAAGGGAAATTACCGCCGGCTTCTCCCATACCATCCGGATTCCTTTCTGGAATCTCAGATGGCAGCAGACTGAAACCTTAAAAAGTAAGGTGATCCGTCCTGTACTTTTCATTGAAAAGGTTGAGAAGGCAAGAAATCTGATCCAAGCCGCAAAGGACCCCTGATAAGGAGTGTGATGTTTTATGGAGGTGAGTTATAAAAGAAACAGAGGATTCAGCTACCTGATCCTTACTGAAGATCCTCAAACAGCCGGACAGCACTATCAGAAAGCCATCTTCCTGGAGAATACTATTCCCGGTCTTCTTCCCTGTAAGATCCAGCGGCTGAACGGCGAAGAATCTTTCTGCTACGATATCACAGGCTGTCAGTCGCTGAAAAATCTATTTGAAAAAGAAAAGCTTAGTCGGAAAGATCTGGAAGATATCCTTCAAAGCTGGCTGAATCTATGGGAAATCCTGGGCGAATATCTTTTAGATACAGATTTTCTCCTTCTGGATCCTGCTTATCTCTATCGGGAAACCCAAACCGGAAATTACCGGTTCGTCTGGTTTCCTTATCGCCTCAGGGAAAAAGGCAGCACTTTTCAGACACTGACAGAATATTTTCTTCCCAGGATCGATCACAAAGATAAAGGAGCTGTTGCACTGGGATACGGTGTCTATAAAGAAGCCGCAGGGGAAAACCTGCACCCGGCAGTCATAAAAAATCTGCTCTGGGAATCCAAGCCGCAGGAAAAATCCGAAAATATATATTTACAGAAAGATAGCTCCGATTTTTCTCAGGTGGAGGATCCAGAAAAAGAAGCTGAAGAAAAAGAGCGCCAAAGAATACTGGATGAATTCTACAGCGAAGAGGAAGAGACTCCCGTTTCCTATGGAATTTTCGGCGGGATCGGTGGAATCTTTCTGGTGTGTATCCTTGTCTTTCTCTTTTGGCATTTTCGTCTTTTTTCGCCTTTCCATCTTTTCTTCTTTCTGATTATCTTTCTTTTTCTCTCAGGCCTTGGAATCCTTTTATATATTTTTCTGGCCAGAAAGAAAAAGAAAACATTCCCTGCAGCTTCTTCAAAAAACCTTCCGGCTCATGGTTCTGATGATTTTTCTCTCAAATCTCATACCCCTGAGCCTGTTTCTTCCGATCCGGAGCAATGGGAAAAAGAAGAAAACAGGGTTTCCGAATCTCTTACTGCGGTCTTAAAAGAGACAGAACTTTCTGCCCCCTTTCTTTCCGGTCTGGGGACAAATGCCGGAAAAAATTTCTCTCTGGAAAAGGAACAGACACTTATCGGAAAATGGGCTGCTTCTGCGGATATCTGTCTTGACGCGCCTACCGTCAGCCGGATACATGCCCGTATCCTGAGGGAAGGAGACAACTGTTACGCTGTAGATCTGAATTCTAAAAATGGGACTCTGATAAACGGGATTCCTTTGGATCCTGAGGAAAAGAATCTTTTGCAAGACAGTGATATCATCTGTTTCGCAAAAGAAGAATTTCGCTATTCTTCCCCTCATTCCCGGCCTTTGAACGACCGCCCTGAAAATTAGCATTTGCAATACGATGAATTTTCAGTTAGAATAGGGAATAAGAGTATACTATTCCTATGAGAATAAAGAGGAGTATGTTATGGGAATCATTATATTTTTAGGTGACAGTATTACAGATGCCGAAAGGAAAAGCTCACCCAATCAGCTGGGCTATGGATATGTGAATATACTAGCAGAATCCATAAAGAATTCAGAAAGAAATTGGAATATTGTAAACCGGGGGGTAGACGGCTATATTACTGAACGTGTAGCACGTTCTCTTCATCACGATTGTATTTCTCTCCACCCCGATTATGTAAGTATTTTAGTAGGGATTAATGATATTGGCATGATCGCCCGTTCCCAGGCTTCCTGGCAGGATAAACTGTATCTTCTTGAGGACAGTATCCGTTCCTACCATGAAATGCTTTTTGATCTTTCCCGGGAGACAACAGCAAAAGTCATCACTCTGGAACCTTTTGTTTTTCCCAAAGATGGCAAATACCAGGATTGGATTCCCTGGCAGAAAAAGATGTCTAAAAATATCCATAAGCTTGCCAAAAACTATGGGGCTTATTTCATTCCTACACAGGAACCTTTAAACCAGAAGATTGATGAACTTGGATATGACGCCGTAACTACAGACGGTATCCATCTTACCCCCCTCGGACATCAGCTCCTGGCTGATATCCTGAAGGAGTCTTTTCAGATCTGAGCAGATTTGAGATTTTGGGAAGGCTTAGTCCTCACAGACAATAATATCCTCAAAATCTGCTTTTACAACTTTTGCCAGATCTTCCGGCTTTAATTTTAAGGTAGTGCCTATCCTGCCTCCGCTTACATAGATTTCTTCATATTGCAAAGCAGACTTATGGATAACAGTAGGATATTGTTTCTTCATACCCAGAGGGCTGCAGCCTCCTCTTACATAACCGGTAACTTTTGTAATATCTTTTACATGGATCATTTCTATAGATTTTTCTTTCAGCACTCTGGCGGCTTTTTTCAGATCGATCTCTTCTGCTATCGGGATCACAAGAACGTAATATTCTTTACTTTTTCCCTGGACCACCAGCGTTTTAAAGGACTGCTCCACAGGAGCTCCTGTCTTCTGGGCTGTATGAAGTCCGTCTATAAACTCCTCACATTCATACTGAATAGTTTCATAAGGCACCTTATTTTTTTCCAAAATTCTCATAGCGTTGGTTTTGATTTCTTTTTCTTTATGTTTTCCCATTTTTCTTTCTCCTGTAATTTTGTATAGATTCTTTATTTATGGAAATCCTAAGAGCAAAAGGAGGTCATCTCATGAAAGAAAAAACACGCTCCAAGGATGACAAATACAATGTAGAAGCTACTTCTGCTGATGATCTGGACGGTTGCGGGACTACTGAAGCAACTGGATTGATTCCCTCTCTGCCCCAGTCCCGGGAACAGCTGGATTCTTATAAATCTATCCTTCCTTTTTCTCCGGACTGCATCACAGAGGACACCTCTCATAAATCCTGACTCTGCTCTCCGGTATAAAGCTCCTTTCTGAAACAGAGGCTCTCCCGGAAAAACTTCTTTGCTTCTCCGGGAAAAGCCTCTGCTTTCGTTCTTTTACATATAGTGCATTATTCTATCTCCTGGACAGCCCGTTGACTATCCGCTATGCGTAAACCTGACGCCGAAATGACGAAGCCTGTCAATCCGCATCTCTACTTTGAGTATCTGTAGTTTTTTCTCCTGTACTGTTCTTACCCGTTCCAGTACTATTTTCATCTTCTCCGTTATCCTGCTCCGAACTGTTGCTGTTTTCCTCGTCTATTTCAGCGTCCGTTCCGTTGTTTTGGGTGCTGTCCCCTGTGTCTGTACTCTCTTCATCAGTGTCCTCTGTCTGGAACTCCCACTCTGTATGAAGTTCTCCTGCTTCATCTGCATCCTCTTCCAGTGCGGATAAGGAAAATTCTGCATCCGGATTTTCTTCATGGATCCCATGTTCCTGAGCCAGTTCCTCTGTGTAGTCTGACAGTTTATAAACAGAGCACTCTGTATAATCTGCATTATAGTGCATAACAAGAGGGATCATAGAATAGCTGTCTATTGTGACTTCGTCTCCGTTTTTCTTCAGTGTAAAGTCAGCCATTCCTCCCAGAAGATTTTCCAGATTGGACTGGGCACTGACAAAATTTCCCAGAGAATAGTACACCAGAGTTTCTTTGCCATCCGGTTTTTCTATCAATTCATATCCTTTTAAAATATGGGGGTGCGAACAGATGATCACATCCGCTCCCTGTTCTGCAAGAAACTGTACTCTCTCTTTCAGTCTTTCCTCCGGTTCCACAGATTCATCCTGTCCTCCATGGAGATATACGATAGCTACATCAGCTTCCTGTTTGGCTTTCTCCAGATCTGCCTGCGCATTTTCTTCTGAATAAAGATCCACCATATAGGAAGAATCCTCTGAAATAGAATGATTCTCACTTAACATGGTACTGTAATTCATAACAGCGATCTTGAAGTTTTTCTTTTCGATGATCTGATATCTGGAATCATTTTTGCTCTTATGGATTCCCAGCAAGGTTATTTTCTCATGCTCGTCTTCCCAGAAAGAAATCGTATCTCTGATCCCTGTTTCTTCCTGATCAAAGGCATGCTCTGTTGCCTGGGTAACGATGTCAAATCCGGCATCCGCTAAAGCATCTCCTACCTCAGAAGGGGTGTTAAAGTCCGGATAACCTGCCGCATCTTTATGATCCGTTGTCAAGGGTGTCTCCTGATTGACAGAAGCCAGATCCGCGTCAGAAACATCTTCTTTGATGTTCTCATAAAGAAAATCGAAATCCCAGTCATTGTCACTGCCGGCTTCAATAAAGGCATCATGGATCAGGTTGTCGCCTACGGCTCTTATATGAAGGGTATTATTCTCTGCTTCCTCCTGAGCTGCTGCCTCTTCCTGCTGCTGCTTTTCGATCGCTTCCTGTTGTTTCCGTTCCTGGCTCTTCCTATGTATGGTAACAACAGCTGCTGCGATAAGGATCACTACTATCAGCAGGGCTCCAAGGGCCATCATCCTCCTCCGTCTGATCACCTGACGGCGGCGTCTGGCTCTGGCCATCCGCCTTCGTCTCTCTTCTTCCCGGAGTCTTTCTTCCTCCTGCTGCCTCCTTCTTCTTTCACTGCTCCTGCGGTGTTCACTCATAATTTCATTCCTTTCCCGCAATATGATAATTTGCCCAAAATCCTTAGAGATTTCAGAGCTTTTTTCTATTTGCGTTCTCTTATAAAACGGTGTATGATACTCCCGATATTAGAAGAAAAAATTACTAATTAATTTCATATTTGTTAAATATAATATTGAATATAATAATATGAAAGTGAATCTTATGTCAACAAAATCCCGTAATTACTTTTTAGACAATTACAAAGCCTTATTGATCCTGTTAGTGGTCATTGGCCATTTTATAGAACCCTGTTATACAAACAACTTATTTCTCACCATTTTAAAATGGGTGATTTTTTCTTTCCATATGCCTGCCTTCATTTTTATTTCCGGCTATTTTTCCAAAAAGGATATGGGACTGGAAAAACTGATCCAGAAACTGGTGATCCCCTATTTTGTTTTTGAACTGCTTTATTATTTCCTGTATGTTCTTATAATCCACAAGGAAACCGGCCTGTATTTTAACCGTCCCAAATTTTCTCTGTGGTATTTAATGTCTTTGTTTTTCTGGCGGATCATTACTCCATATTTCAAAAAAATACCAGGAAATCTGATCATCGCCATTATATTGGGACTGCTGGTAGGTTTTACTCAGCTGGGAAATTTCTTCAGCATTCCCAGAACTTTGTTTTTTTATCCTTTTTTTCTGGCAGGTTATTATTTCCAGGAAGACTGGTTCAGAACAGTCTGGGCCCATTGGAAAGGATTCACCGCCGGGCTGGGTGTACTGGCAGGACTTCTGGGCGGCTGGGTACTTGTTACCGGTCAGAAACTGAGTCCTCTTATTTTCTATGGAAGATATTCCTATGCGGATACTAACCTGAACAACAGCCAGGGTGTGTTTGTCCGGCTGCTGTGTTATGGGATCTCTTTCCTGGCGATCTTTGCCATCTGCTCCATAATCCCCAGGAAACAGCATTTTTACTCTATACTGGGCGTACGCACCATGTCCATTTATCTTTTCCATGGACTTGTATATAGTATATTGAAAGACGGCCATGTTCTGGAACAGGTAGATACTCCTTTGGAAACCTGTCTGCTTCTGGGATCTTGTGTTCTCCTAACTTTTGTATTGGCTGCAAAGCCGCCTTACCGTTTTGTAACCTGGATATCTTCCTTTCCCGTACGGCTTCCCAAAAAGCCCTGTAAATCAAAAAAAACTGCGATATAAATATTGGATTGAAATCCTGAATATTCCGGGATAAACTTCTGCCCCGTCTTTTTCTTTCCATATTCATACCGCGGTTTTTTCTATTCCTGATAATCTCTCTCACAGTCCTTACACTTTCCATTGATCGTACAATGAAAATGCAGCAGCGTATCCGGTACCCGAGTACAGGTGGCCTTTGCATATTCCACTTCGTGTTTTCCTTTCTGCAGGGTCCTGGGACAGCACACAGGATACTCTCTCACATACTTCTCTCCCACTACTTTTCACCTCGTTCCAATCCATACTTTCAATTCCGCATACTATCATAACATCAAACTCTCTTTTCCGCAAAGAATTCCCTGTAAAACTCCGGAAAAAGACCTGCAAAAAATTGAATTTCACCCTTCTGGTGTGATATAATGAGCCACGGCAAAATACTGCTTTTGAAAACATAAGGAGTTAATTATGGATACATTTATATTTGTTCTGGAGATCATCGGCACCGTTGCCTTTGCTTCTTCCGGAGCCATGACCGCCATTGAGAAAAAAATGGATATTTTCGGAGTGAATATTCTGGGCGCCACTACCGCTGTAGGAGGCGGAATGATGCGGGATATTATCCTTGGAGTGACCCCTCCCGCCGCATTTTCCCAGCCGGTATATATTCTCTTTTCAATTTTAACATCCACCCTGCTTTTTGCTATCGTATATACCAACCCGGAAATCCTTCATTCCAGGATCAAAAGCCGTTATTATGATAAGATCATGCTCTGGTGCGATACAGCAGGTCTTGGTATTTTTACAGTGGTAGGTATTCAGACTGCCTCCAGGATCCTTCCCCAGGACAATCCCTTTTTCTTTGTCTTTATAGGGGTGCTCACCGGAGTAGGCGGCGGAGTCCTCAGAGATATTATGGCAGGAGAAACCCCTTATATCCTGGTCCGGGAGATTTACGCCAGCGCCGCAATCGCAGGGGGTATTACCTGTGTGGTCTGCGGCAGTACCATGGGGGAGGCTACAGCTACAGTCCTGGGGCTGACCGTTACCGTAGTGATCCGCTCCCTGGCCGCTTATTTTCACTGGAATCTGCTCCGGATCCGATAGAATTTTTCCTCATCCATTGACTCCCCCGGGAGAAATGGTATACTTATAAACAGTTAGAAAAAAGGAGATGTTCAGATATGAGTAAAATCGATGATGTAAGAAAAGCCATGGTAGAAGCCATGAAAGCCAAAGATAAAGACCGGAAAGATTCTCTTTCAATGCTGCTGGCAGCATTGAAAAACAAGGCCATTGACAAACGGGAGGATCTCACCGAGGCCGAAGAAAATGAAGTGGTATTAAAAGAGATCAAGCAGACAAAAGAAACTCTGGAAATGACTCCGGCAGACAGAACTGACATTATTGAAGAGTGTTCCAAACGTATTGCCGTATATGAAGAATTTGCTCCAAAAATGCTCAGCGAAGAAGAGATCAAAGAAGTGATCCAGGGCGTTCTGGCAGAGCTTTCTATTGAAGCGCCCACTGCAAAAGATAAAGGCCGGATCATGAAAGTACTCATGCCAAAGGTAAAAGGCATCGCAGAAGGAAAGACCGTCAATCAGGTACTGGCTTCCATGCTCCAGTAGAATTCCACATTCGTTAAAAATTTCCAAAAGAAGTGCCGCCCCTGCATACCTTTCATTAAGCGGCACCATGTTTTCTGAAATCAACAAAGGGACTGTTTACCTCACCACTGGTGGAGTACAGTCCCTTTTTAGTCAAATAGATATGCAGGCATAAATGCCTGGCTCGTTGCTCACCGCTCTGTTACATTTTCCGGATAGCCTTTCCGTCTTCCCTTCCGCAGACTGTTATATCAAGGCTCCATGACCTGTTCCAGGAGTTCCAGCAGGATATCCTTTGAGATCATACCGCTGCCTCCGGTTACCAGACGACCATCCTCATTCAGGATATAAGTGGTGGGAAATGCCCGGATCCCATAATTCAGCACCCCGTCCATTTCCAGATCATAGTATACCGGAAAAGTAAATCCCTGCTCTTCCACATAAGCCCGGCCGGATTCCTCTGTCTCCCCCATACAGCCTACACTGTCTACCATGATAAACTGTACCTTGTCCTTCATTTCCTGATACACATCTTCAAAATCCGGCATTTCTTCTTTGCAGGGCGGGCATTTGCTGGTCCAGAAATTGATCACCGCCGGTTTCCCCTCCAGTATCTCTTTCAGGCTGGTCTGATTTCCATCCTGATCCCATACTGTAAAATCCGGCGCCTCCGCATATTCTGTGGCTTCCTTCTCTTCCTCCTGTGAGGCAGTCCCATTTTCTTTAGTCTCCTCTGAAAGATCCTCTGTCCCGGTTTGTTCTTCTGTCTGTATCTGTTCTTCCGTCTGTGCCTGTTCTTCCATCTGTATCTGTTCCCCGGCCTGACTTTTCTCCTGTCTCTCTGCCTCTTTTTGAAGCTCCTGATAGCCGAATCCGGCGATCACCAGCAGAAGCACAAGGGCCACAGCCCCCAGGATCCATTTCTGTTTTTCGTTCATAGGCTCTCCTTTCTCAGCTTACCCAAGCCAGATATTGATTCATCAGTCCTGTCATCATCAGGATTCCCACCAGGATCAGAAGTCCTCCGGAAATCCTGTTTATGATCCCGTAATGACTTTTGATCCAGTCAAAAGTCGTTTTCAGCTTCTGTATCAGCACAGCACTGATAAGAAAAGGGATTCCCAGACCTGCGGAATAGCATAACAGAAGCAGGATCCCCTGTGTCCAGGAAGCCTGAGATGAGGCCAGCATAAGTGCAGAACCCAGAAACGCTCCGATACATGGCGTCCATCCCAGACCGAATACAATCCCAAAAAGAATAGTGGAAAATATACCCATTTCCGTGTTCTGCCCCATACCGCCGGTCCCTCTGAAAATATTCAGTCGGATCACACCCAGAAAATTCAGGCCGAAAAGGATCACCAGCAGTCCGCAGATCAGGTTGACTTCCGTCTGATATCTTCTGAGAAGTCCTCCTACAGTTCCGGCAAAAGCCCCCAGCACTCCGAAGGTAACTGTAAAGCCCAGCACAAAAGCCAGTGCTTTCCAGAAGGGAGAACGTTTCTGCTCCCCTTTTCCTCCGGCAAAATAAGCCACATATACAGGAAGCATAGGCAGGAGACAGGGAGAGATAAAGGTGATCAGTCCTTCCAAAAAAGTAATCAGATATGTCATAGCTCTTCCTTTCTTTTTCCTACCGGTGCCGCATAAACTGCGCATTCATAGTCTTTTTCTCCTGAAGGACCGGGCTCGAATCCCAGCAGCTCATCCAGACAGTCCTGATCATAGGCCCCTATGGCGCAGGTTCCGCAGCCGATAGACTGGCAGGCAAGATACAGATTCTCGCATACATGTC
>ERZ1643246.2264-NODE-2264-length-18719-cov-31.327100_pt1 | contig 18719 bp, 13 predicted proteins | sample MGYA00579265_ERZ1643246 | MGnify/ENA primary metagenome ERZ1643246 (study PRJEB29033, sample SAMEA4952261) | chicken gut metagenome | biome: Broiler Chicken; feature: Gastrointestinal Tract; material: Caecum | place: Ireland | collected 2018 | study: Broiler...
TAGCGGCTCGTAATCTCTCTGCAGCAGAACTGAAGTCCCGAAGGATCGATACTCCAGTCCCAGTCTGTGGTCATCAGATACGGATTGGCCGGATTTTTGTAAATCCCTGGCATCCCCAGCTCCTGGGCAGAGCCCTTAACACCGGTCGTGTTCATAGTCCCGTAGGGAGTGACTCCATCCATGGGATTGTACTCGCACACACAGCTCTGGTAATAGTTCACGCCCATAAACGTGATTTGTGATGCCGCCTGTCTGAGAATCTCCTCGTCTCCATCAGCCATGTCCGGTGCAATCCTTTTTTTCTTCAAATATGTCATCGCCGCAACAGGATAGCGCCCGTATGCATAGACATCCATCCACCAGTAGTTTTTCAGGTCATCGTAGTTGGCTTTTGCCATAGCGTTGATAGGCTTGCAGTCCAGGGCATAGGAGGGGGTGTAGGCAAAGCTCGCCCCTATCTGTCCCTTTCCTCCCATCTGCCGGTAGGCCAACACCGCCTTTGCATGAGCCATAAACGCATGATGATTGACCTGGTAGAACATTTTCTGGTCATCAAATTTACCCGGCGGATGCTGGGCTGTCAGCCATCCCAGCGAAGTAAATATATTCTGCTCGTTCAGAGTGATCCAGTACTTCACCTTGCCGTCAAACCTGGAAAACAGCGTTTTTGCATAATGTACATAATCATCGATGATGCGGGGGCTCTCCCACCCCTGATACTCATCGACAAGGGCCTGGGGCAGATCCCAGTGGTAAATGGTCACCATGGGCTCTATGTTGTATTTCAGGCACTCGTCAATGATATCCTGGTAAAAAGCTATTCCCTCCTCGTTGACCTTCCCGGTTCCCTGAGGGAAAATCCTGGCCCAGGAGACAGAGAAGCGGTATGTATTCAGTCCCATCTCTGCCATCAGTGCGATATCTTCTTTGTACCTGTGATAGTGATCCACTGCCACATCCCCTGTAGTGGCTTTGTAAGTCTTGCCCGGGATGCGCACAAACGCATCCCAGTTCGTCATCCCTTTTCCGCCTTCCTTCCATCCACCTTCAATCTGATAGGCGGCAGAAGCACTTCCCCAGAGAAATCCCTCCGGAAATCCTGCTGCTCTCATCTGTTCCATGTCTCTTCCTCCTTTTATTTTCGATTAACGTACTATCAGTATCTCATCCAGCTCCTTCACCGGTCCGGAGGCGGTGGCAGAGACATCCGCAAATTCATCCGTGTTGGATACGATAACCGGAGTCGTGATGTCATATCCCGCCTTCACGATCTCATCCTTGTCAAACTCCAGGATAACTTCTCCCTTCTTGACTGTATCTCCGGAGGCCTTTTTCGGATAAAAATATTTTCCTTCCAGATTTACCGTGTCCATACCTACATGTATCAGCAATTCCACACCATCATTGCTGGTCATTCCGACTGCATGACCGGTCTCAAACATCATATCTATTTTTCCGTCAAAGGGGGCTGCCACTTCTCCCTTCTCCGGGATGACAGCGGCGCCTTTTCCCAGGATTCCCTGTGAAAATGTAGCGTCCTTCACCTGCTCCAGCGGGATGCACTCTCCCTGGATAGGGCTCGAAATACGGATTTCTCTTCCCTCCGGAAGGGGAGCGGCTGCAGGCTTGGCTTCTTCTGCCAGAATATCCTCATCGTCCTCGTCCACAATGTCTTCAAAACCGATCAGCATAGTGGCGATAAATGCCACAATGATTGTTATGACAATGGTAAGGGCTGCTATCAGAAGGCTGGCCGCTCTGTCCTCCTCCACATACTGAACAATCGTCACGATTGCCGGTGTTGCGATACCAAAGCATTTCATCTGAAAAAATCCACCGAAGAGTCCACCTGCGACAGCTCCGATGCAGGCTCCCAGCATTGGCCTTTTCAGTCTCAGTGTCACACCGTAGAGAGCGGGCTCTGTAATACCTGCCACAAGTGCGGAGAATGCGGAAGAGCCTGCCACCTGTTTAAAATCTTTATTTTTGCTCTTTACGGATACGGCAAGAGAAGCAGCACCCTGCGCCATGTTGGAGCAGAGCTCACCGATACAGATAAAGTTCTCATACCCGGTTGTGGCAATCATACCAAGCTTTATCGGGGTAAATGCATGGTGCATGCCAGCCATGACAACAAACGGATAAATACCGGCCACCAGTCCGATAGCGATAAAACCGAGCTGGTCATGGATAAAGTATACGACATCTGACAGGACATTGCCGAGGATTGCCCCCAGAGGTCCCAGTACGATCAGGGCAATCGGTGCCTCGATCAGCACCACCAGCATGGGGCGCAAAAAGTTCTTGGTCACCACGGGCGTAATCTTATCTGCCAGCTTCTCCACATACTTTAGGGACCATACTGCCAGGATGATCGGGATGACCGAGTAGGAATAGGAAGCATAGGTAACCGGAATAAAGCCGAGGAATTTTACCACCTCCCCTGCCTCATTTGCATTACTCATCAGAGAAATAAAATTGGGATGGAGCATGATAAGCGCAATGCTGGCCGCATAGTACATATTTGTCCCGAATTTCTTTGATGCAGAAATGGCAATCAAAACAGGCATAAAGAAAAAAGCTCCGTCTCCCATAACGCTTAACAGGTTATAGGTATTCCCTTCTGTATCAAGCACACCTATCATGGGCAGCAGCGTCAAAAGCACCTTGATCATGGCTGCGCCGATGATTGCTGGAATAACCGGCGCCATAATACCGGAAATCGTATCCATCAGCATAGAGACGATTCCCTTCTTTTCCTGCTTCTGTGGTGCTTTCTTCGGAGCCTCGTTTGAGAAGTTGCCAAGCTTATTCAGCTCTGCAAAGACATTGGCCACGTCATTTCCTATGATGATCTGGTACTGTCCTGCCTTCTTCATCACTCCCATAACACCTTTTGTCTTTTTCACTGCCTCGTCGTCCACAATGGACTCGTCTTTCAGCGTGAATCTTAGCCTGGTCATACAATGTACAAGGCTGATCACATTTTCTTTTCCTCCTACACGCTGCAGGATTTTCTTTGCAACATTTGCGTAATCCATATCTTCACCTCATTAGAATAATTAATATATGTATCCCGGAAGTATCCGGAAAAAGAAAGACCTAGCCTTAAAGAGCACATTTTCCCGGGAAATGTGCCCTTCAGGGCCAGGTCTTGCTTAACTGAATAATAACAAACCTGCGAACTAGCGGTGCTGTTCGTCCAGTATTCTCTTTATATGAATCAGCAGATACAGCTCCTCATCTATGCTGATCCGGTATCCGTACTGCTTTTCAATGAATCGGGCCACCTTTTCCACCCCCGTATAGGCATGCCCGTTTTGTGCCACCATTGCCTGGTATATCTCCTCCATGCTATCTTGATAAACCTCACCGTCCAGGGCTCTGGCTGAGAAGAATTTTAAATGTGTCAGAAACCTCTGATAGGACACAGAATCCTCGTCAAATTCAATCCTGAAATGTATTTTTACAATCTTGATAATGGCATTGATCAGCTCTGTCATCTTCTGCACATCTGAAACCTCGCTGCTCTCAAGCTCTGAGGATATAATGTGCATGGCGATAAATCCCGCCTCGTCTTCTCCCAGATCAATATCTGTCATCTTCCGTATCCACTCAATGGCCTCCTTGGCCACCCTGTATTCCTGTGGATAAAATTTTCGAATTTCGTGTCGCATCAGATTCTTAAGGCTGATTCCGCTCTGGTATCTCTCCACAGCGGAATTGATGTGATCTGTCAATGTCACATAGAGGGTATCTCTCACCTTCAGTCCTGCTTCTCTAGAAGCATTGACTACCTTGCCGGCAATCTCCAGATATTTCTCCGAGATTTCTCTCACCACCTGCTGGAGCCTGTAATTATCCTCCGCACTCTTCAGACAATAAATCTTCTCCACGCGGGACTTGTCCAGCTCTTCGCCCTTTTTCTTTTTAAAACCAATCCCGGCGCCGGTAATGATAATTTCCCGGCCGCACGGATCCAACGATACAACTGCATTTGTATTCAGAACTCTGATGATCTTCACCTGTTCCTGCCCCCTCCAGCAAGCATCCAAAACGGCTTTACAATAAAAAAACTGCCCATAATACTATTATCCCAATCAGTATTATAAACAGTCTTGCTTACCATTACGTAATAACAAACTTAATTTATATACATATTAACAGTTCTCAGTGCATTTGTCCATAGCTATATTCATTTTCGATGAAGTAAACGAATTGTCAGTTGAAATGAAAAAGATTATCCCTGGGGAAAAATGATCATAGACTTATTTTCTCAATCATACAACCCGCCGTTCGTTTTTTCAAGTTCAGATATTTCCTATCTGTTCTCTGATCGCAAGGATCTTTCGTACAGTAGAACTTCCAGAAAGAGTTACATGCAGTGCCTCCGCATATCGCTGAACCTCTTTCTGCTTTGCTGTATACCGTTTCCGTTGGGATTCCTCAATCATCCCATCCGTTCCGGTTGCTGCAGCTGCTGACACTTCCCGTTCTCTCCGATAATTCACCAGATCGATTACTTTTTCCCGTCCATAGTTCCGGATAAAACATCTCAACTTACACATCCTGTCTGTACCCGTCTCGCTCCATCCCATTGGTCTGGAACTCATGGTAGACTGAGTTTTCGCATTCGCTGTCCGATAAACGAAAGGTACCCAGGCCAATAATTGGCATTTCATAGCCACTGTTGAGCATGACGGTTCCATTTTCCAGATCGAATACGCCAGTCTCCACAGGCCGTGTCGATTCCGCAGAATTTTCTTCGCTGGCCGGTAATTCATCAGAAGATTCCTCGCTTTCGGTACTCTGCTGTGATGCAGACGTACTCTCTGATGATGATTCCGTATCAGCTTGTGTACCACAGGCCGCCAAGGAAAAAATCATTGTAAGTGTAAGGAAAAGAGAAAGCAGCTTCTTCATTCGGTTCCCTCCTTATTTTTCGCCAGTATCAACAGCACTTAAAAGTCTGTTAATTTCTTTCATATGGTCATCGGAGAGGACAATATCGGATGCCTCAGCATTTTCTTTCAGCCGTTCACTTTTTCTGGTTCCGGGAATCGGCACAATCCATGGTTTTCTTCCGAGAATCCATGCCAGAGAAAGCTGTCCAAGTGTAACATTCATTTCACGCCCAAGAGAGGCAAGATATGTAAGCAGCTCATTGTACCGTTCCATTGTTTCGTCACTAAACCACGCTGAGCCGTTCCGCATATCACCTTTGCGGTGCTTCTTTGCGGAATGACCGCGAAAACAATACAATTATGGTGAAAATGTATGAACTACTATATTGCTGATCTTCATCTGGGTCATGCCAATGCAATCCGCTTTGACAATCGACCATTTGCTGATGTTGATGAAATGAATGAATCACTTATCCGCAGCTGGAACAGCATGGTTACCAAGCAGGATACGGTCTATGTACTGGGCGATTTCATTTAGGCAAAGGAGTCACAGTGGCCAGCCTTTCTTGAAAGGCTCAACGGCGGAAAAGTTCTGATTCGCGGCAATCATGATCCCAGAGAATTCAGTCAGACCACCAAACGGTATTTTCAGGATATCGCACCTATAAAGGAAATCACCGACAGCGGCAAGCATGTAATTATGTGCCATTACCTCATCCCTTTTCATAGGGCTGATTATGATGAAAACTGCTATATGCTTCATGGGCATGTTCATAATACCCGTGAAAATACTTTCCTTCTTCGATGGCGCGAAGAGATTCGCAATGCCTGCACGGAAAGACATCATGTCCGCGGGCAGTTCATCAACGTCGGCTGTATGATGCCTTGGATGGACTATCAGCCAAGAACATTGGCAGAAATCATCGAACGGGAGGAGGCTGCTTCTCATGCATTGAGGCTCTGGAACAAACAGGGCCGGATTTCTAATCTTCTTCATCCTATCTCTCATCTGCCTGATAGATATATGGCAGCGAGTTTCTTCCCGGCTGATGTGTCCCAAATATGTGCTGAAATATGGCATGAGCATCCTTCCAAGATTGGAGTTGTCAGCCAGTCATCTTTAAAATCACTCCGCCCACGTCTCGACCGCATACATGCCGTCATCCATTACCAGCAATCCCTGGTAAAATTCAAATCTCGCCAGAAAAGCGCCTTCGGGCGAATGAAGCGTGTACACCTCCGTATTTCCCGTCACACACAGGGCGTTGCGCTTGCCTGTCACCACAAGCCCGGACAACCACTCTATCTTTTCCCCAGTTTCCTCTTCGTCAATCTCAATGTCGATGTATCCAGCCTCGCAATCCAAACGGCTTGCGGTGAGCGTCGCGCCCTCAAACACGCCTTCATCAACCCCCAGAAACTCGGCCAGCGGAGTACGGCGGATGTTCAAGGGCTTGATCGGGCAATCAAACTCTGCTTCCAAATCGTAACCCATGACCTCTGTAAAGCAAGCTATGTAAAGCGCATAGGCGTTAGGCTCCAGATTCTCCACCACCCGGTTGCCTGTGATTGCCAACGGGATGATCTCCACAATGCCATCCGAGCCATAGCGCACGGCGCTGTATGTATCCAGGCCGTAGTCGCGTATCCCAAAGGCTTGATCCTCCATCTGTGGCTCGGCCGCAGCGGCAATCAGGCTTTCCAGTTCAAGAACGCGGTTCACATCAAGCCGCCTGACAAGAGTCACGTTCTGGCACTCCGCCAGAAATGCCAGCCGTTCTTCATCGGTATCCGGCAGCGGGTCGTCGCTTTGATATTGCCACACGCACCCCTCCTCATCTAGCAAGACAGCTTCAGAACAAACGCCTGATCTGTCTTGCTGGTAGCAGCGCATGAGCAAAATGCGCGCGTCCTCCGCCTCACAGTTCGCTGGCGCAGCGAATATCAGTATCAGGGCTGCTATCAGTATTAGCGCCGTCCATGTCCGCTTTTTCTTCATGGATGATTCCTCCTGTAAAATGCTGTCATCGGTCGGGATTCCGGCTCTCGCCGGCCTCCTGCTCATTCAGGGGCACAATCATATTTTCTATCGCCACGCACAGCTTCGGATGGTGAATGACAAAGTGAATGGTGGGTTTTCTACACTTGGATATGCTTACCCACTTTCCTTCACTGATGAATATCTGAATATTCCGGAATGCGCCACGACCATTTTCCCGGGCGGTATAGCCGGGGTGCGACTGCGCGAAGGCGCGTGTGAGGCGCAGGTGTTCCCAATAGTCTGCTTCGTCGTAGTGAACCGGCATCCCGGCAAACACCTCAGACATCGCGACCGACACGCTCTCCTGCCCAAACTCTTTCTGCGTCAGGACGGGGAATTCTTCCTCGTAGCTTCCGTTGTCGAGCATTGCCGCCACAAAACCTTTCATCTGCGCGCAGGCCTCCAGCATACGCCGCCCATCGCTGTCAGGAACGCCGTTTTTCTCCAGCAATCGCGATAGACATTCCTCCGAAAGCGTGTGGGGCGGAAGGGTGGTCAGGAGACTTCGGCGCTTCCCCGGCTTAAGCGCCTCCGCAGCAAGGAATGAGCCATAGACGTTTTCCGCCGTCCCGCAGTAGATATCCATCAGTGGCTGCGCCTTTTTCAGAATGGCTTCGGCGCGCCGTCTGTAATATGCCAGATCGCTGCCGGATTTGGAAAACAGGTAGCGGCCATGAGCAAAATTCCCGGAGATGCATTCGCCCTCAACCGCCACCGCGCCGGAACAGAACAGCAGATGCCCGTAAACGGCGTTCTGTCTGCCGGGGAGATACCACGGCATAATCTGTCCCGTCATGTACAGCGGAATCCAGCTTTCCAGCCCCAGCATCATTTCGCCAAAGGGGCGGTTGAGGTCATGCACCATATCCAGGCGCAGTCCCTTTTTGAGGATTGCCGCCAGTCCGAGCATCCATTTTTTGGAGAATTCCATATCCTGCGCCAGTTCCTCAATTGGCATATCGCTGCAGATAAATACCGGCTCACGCGACCGGGAAAGCGCCGTGGCCTTGAGAAAATCCAGCGTGGCCTGACGGAAGTTCTCCAGCCCATAGCATGTCCTGGTCGTAGGAAGCTGGAAGGGAACGGTAGGCACCTTCAATTCGTCAAAGCGGATAGCGCGAATATAGTCGTTCAGGTCAAAATTGTCCAGCTTTTCCAAAAAGGAAATAGTCGGGTTTTTCTGGCTGGCCGCACCGCTCAGCAGCCACTTTGCCACCTCGCAGGCGCAAGCGCCGTCTTCGCTGAGCGCACCTTGCTGCACACCCATCAGATGCGCAAGCGCAGCGCGTTCAGACGGCTCTGCGCACCGGCGGGCCGCAAAATTACCCACACCTTGCGCAAACGCGGCGGAATTCGCGGGCGTGCGCTGTCCCGTGCGGATACGGGACAGATAGGAGGGGTCGAAATTCAGCGCCCGCGCCATATCGCTGGAACGCAGGTTAAGCACATTGATGAGCAGATCGAAATTCACTGCGAGCCGGTTTCCCTCTTTTTCGTCATATCTCAGTGATTTTTGCAGGGCCGAAAGCAGCTCCGGCTGTGTAAATCCGTCCATTCCTTTACGCTGCGCAAGGCGAGCCAACCCCTTGGAGAGATTGAGAAGCGGTTCGCCATCCGGCGCGGGCGTACGCTCCCCGCTTCGGTAGCGGCTGATAACCGCCGTGGACAAGCCGCTGGCGTCGGCCAGATCCTTTGCGGTAATGCCTATTTGATGGATATAACCGTTAAGAGCCTCTTCGAATCGCATGACCTCTTTTATCTCCTTTTCTCATGGCCGGACGCCGTTTTTCCTGCCCTGATTATACCATGAAAAGGAGGCCCTTTCAAATCCGTTCCTTTCGATGGCAAAGCCTGCGTTTCCTGCGCAGCGGTCCAGCGCTTCATCATTCCGTTCTTTTTTTGATGCCTTCCCTCGTCCTGTCGATGGCATCCTGCGCATTTTTCAAGTCCTCTAACTTTTCAAGTTCCTCCGTGCTTAGCGCTTCCACCGTATACATGCCGTCTGGCCGCGCCAGCAGACTGTCGCTGAACACAAATTCTGCCTCCGCCCCCTCCGGCGTGACCAGCAGGTACGTTGTTTCGCCGCCTTCAGGTTTCAGGGCGCTGCGCTTGCCTGTAACCGCGAGGCTTTGAAGCCATGCCAGCTTTTCCTCCGCCTCCGTGCCCTCGAGCGTCCGTTCCGTGCCGTTTTCCCGCACCGCCACCGTCGCGTCTTCAAAAATATTCTTTTCAACGCCGCAGAAATCCGTCAGAGACATGCGCTCAAACGGCGTGGGCTGATACAGAAATTCATATTCGTCGCTGTCCAGATCATTGCCCAGCACTTCCGTAAACAGGGCCAGATAAACCGCGCGGGCGTTGATATCTGTATTTTCATAGGTCCAGTCTCCCCACTTCGCCAGGCAGATGATTTCCGCCTCTCCACCGTCTCCGTAACGGATGGCGCTGTATGTGTCAAGGCCGTAATCCAATATATGTCCCGGACCGCGTTTCACTTCTTCAGGCTGTATGGCGGCGATCAGGCTCCGGATTTCCTCCACCCTGCGTTTGTCCAACTGCCCCACGCGCTCCACGTCTTCAGTTTTACCCAGCAGTTCCAGCCGTTCGGCGTCTTCTCTGGGCAGCCCCATTTCGTTTTCGTAGTACCAAATTCCGCCCTCTTCATCCAGGAACGCCGCATCTGCGTAAACGCCCCATCTCACCTGCTGATAGCAGGCCATCAGGATGATCTGCGGCCCCTCTCCTCCCTCGGCCAGCGCCGGCGCCGCCAGCGGCAGGCACGCCGCCAGCAAAAACAGCATAATCCTTTTCAGCATATTCTGTTTTCCTCCTGTTATGGTATGTCAGCATCATCCAGAAGCCATCCGGGAGCGCGCCCCATAGTCAAGGCGATAGAGGGAAAATGCAAGGATAATCCATTCCTTTATGGGCTTATATTCCCGCGCATGTCTCCACTGCGCTTTTCCGCTCATATATAAGCCGGCAGCCCATTCCCTCATATATGCCAGCCAATGCGCGCGATCATTTATCCGGTTTTCTGCGGCCCTTTCCAAGTCCGGAAAGTCCTTCAACAATATAAACCAGCCCCATCACCGCCGGCGCCACGCCCAGCGTAAACAGCCCGGCGCCCACCACCAGTGACGGTATGTGGGGCGACGGATACCCTATCTGCGAAGCCAGCAGATATCCGCCCCCGCCCAGGCAGGCCGCCCCAAGGATCAGCCAAAGCAGGGCAAAGAGCAGGAAAAATGCCGGATGCATGTTGATATAACAGTTTACCATCCACGCCGTATGAGGGCTGTATCCCCCTTCCGGAGGGCCCCCTGCATTCAGCGCGGCCACGATTTCAGCGGCAGTCCGGGCATACGGTTTCATGAACGCCCCTACCAGCATCCACATAGCCGCGCCGCAGACTGCCATGCCCAGAGCCGCCGGGGCGCGCGTCTCTCCGCGCAGCAGCCACCATATCCCCATCCCTATGCATACAATCGTCAAAAGTGCCAGCAGCCACCGGAAAAGCCACATCACGACAAAGCATATCCTCGTCTGGCGCAGGGCATATTCCTGATTTTCGCGCCATGTATCTTCCATTCTATCCACTCCTCCTTCTTATCGCTTCCTGACTGCCCAGGCGCTCCTGGCGTATACGACGCCCGCCGCCCCTAACGGCGCCCCGATGAGCGCAAAAAGGACGCTCAGAGGGACAAACAGCCAGAAAAACTCCCTGAAATCCACATCTATCAGAACAAAAGCGATGCCCAAAACCCCCATTCCGGCGAATACGACCGCGCAAAAGAGCAGGAAACCCGCGATGGCCGCCAGCTTTCCACAGATCGCGCCCAGCATAGGCTCGCGCAGCTTCTGTGTGTCCGGCGTATACTCCGGCGGAAAACTTCCGCTTTCTCCACGACGCACCGCAGCCACCGCCGCTTCCACTTCCGCATACGCGCTGACATAGCTCCCGTTGAATTTAAGCTTACAGAGTTTGATCTCTGTGTATATCAGTACAACGCCAAACAGCACAACGATGAGATTCCTCTCAATCAGCCCCACGGCCAACATGATGGCCGCCACCAGCGCGGCGATAATGCCCAGTATCCGATAGCCCCACCGAAACATAGCCGCCGACACCCTGAGGTGATTCAGGATGACCTCCTCGCGCTCCAGCCACGCATTGCGCAGGCTTTCCATCTGCTCCCGTTCCCTGTCGGCCGATAAATCCCAGGCCATATTTGCCCTCCTTCCCTGAAAGCTCGTATGCGCCCTCAGCCTGCGTAGCGTATTCCCTCAAACAACGCCTGCTCGCCAACGCCGCCGATAATATAGCCCCAGCCCGCGGTTTCATCGGGCGCTATGGTCAAATAACCCCTGCGGCCGTCCTGCACGGTGAACCATGCCCGGGAAACGCCGTCTGTGGCGGTGATCAGTATCTTTATTTCCGCCGCCAGTTCCCCCCGGGATTCCTTCCCGGTCAAATCCACACAGGTAACCGGCACTGCCGTTTTCGCCGTCAAAGCCTGCTGCGCCCAAGTTTCCTCGCTTTGCAGGTCGTATTCAAAGTGCCACAGCCCGTCTCCGGCCGTGACCAGCTTCCCATCCTCTACCGTCAGGCGGCGAACGCCCAGGCGGGTTCCCAGCGCGTCCACATATCCGGCCATGGTCATTCCTTCCGCGTCCATGCCCGTAATCCGGCCCTGCGCGTATTCCGCGCCTTCAAACGGCAGCGGCTTGAACGCTCCCGCCTCATACGTCAGGCACCATGTTACGTCGTCATCAGACATGGGATCGCCGCTCACGCAGATCTCCTTGACGCCGTTCCTGTCCAGGTCGGCAATCCACACCTGCGCCTGCGAGCAGTCCACACTCCATTCCGTCTGCGTCCCATCTTCTTCAGCCACAGTCATCTTCACGCCCGCGCCGTCCTCTGTCTGCGTCCACTGGATCGCTTCCGCGCCGCGGGTCCCATCCAGATTCATATCCAATATCTCGTCCGCCGGCAGCTCCAGCGCGGAGAATCCAACCTCCGCCGGGCTTTCCGCCGTCTGCCGGACCGGCATCGCATCCAGGCAGCCCGTCAGCGCCGTTGTAAACCGTTCGATCAGTGCGCTCAACTGTTCCTCCGAAAGGGACTCCAGCGCCACATCCGTGCCGCCGAGCTGCGAGGGTTCAGCCTCATACAGTTCAAAGCTCAGCCCCGTCAGTTCAGGCATGTCCTCCGTTCCAATCATAAGCCTGCCCCCGCCCTGCAGTCCGTCCGGGCCGGGCGCTACGCCCGCTTCCAGCGTAAAGGCGTAGGTATCCGCACTCTGCGCCGCGTCCGGGCACAGCGTGCCTTCCAGCGTAAACGCCTCTCCGCCGTCGGGGGTCATAAACGCATTCATCTCATGCTCGTATTCCATTACGATTTCCGGATTGCCGACGCCTATGTAGACCTCGCCTCCATAGCCCGGCAGGCCTTCCTCCGTGGTGGTGGAGCTCCTATACGCACCTATCTGCAGCAGCCCCGTGTCCGTCTCGCCCTCGCTGACGGTCAGCTCTACAGTCCAGCCCGTCAGCGCAGTGTCCGGCATGCTTAAGATGCCCAGGATCAGCCGCATGCCGTCGCCCAGGCTTCCGTCCGCAAGCGTCTGCGAATAGCCAAGGTCGAAGAAATACGGGGTGTTTTCCTCTGCATAGGGTTCAAAGCTCAGATACCATTTATCGGTCGCGCCGTCCTCCTGCGTATTGGTAACAACGACGTACCACGGCTCGGCAGCCGCATCATAATTCGTCCCGGCGCCCAGCACGAAATGGCCTTCGGACTGCGCAAGCGGCCCGGCTGCGCCGCGCATCATTTCCACAATCGCGGCAGATCCCAGCCCCTGCGAGGCAAGCATCACGTCCAGCACCGGAGCCAGTTGCCCGTCGCCTTCCAGTTGGTCGGCCAGCCGTGTGAGCAGTTCTGCCGCCTGCGCATGCGTACAGGTAATGTAGATTTCGTAGGCAACGGCGGGAAAGCCGTATTCCTCGGGCACATCGTAGAATTCCTTCACGGCCAGTTCCTGCATAAATTCGTCAACGATCGCGACATACGGCTCCATCAGCGGTTCCAATGCGCTGATTGCGGCTGCGGTCTGCGCCGTCTGCATTTCCAGCGTGCCGAGCAATCCGGCCGTCATTTCCTCCAGATTCATTCCCAGCAGAGTCTCCCAGTTCATCGTATAGCGTTCATCCGGCAGAAGATCGCTCGCTATAGCCAAACCCTGCGCGTCCGCATCCAGCACGATGTCAAAGCCCACGTTTTCCTGGCTTTCACGCAGGCCCAGTTCCAGACGCGCACCCTGCTGCTGAAGGCCCGCGCCCAGCCGCAGGACGAGATCCGGCATCTCCGCTTCAAGGGGGATACCCTCGCCGCGTACCTCCGCCACAATCATTGCACCGTGTTCCTGCCCAAACGCCTGAGCCAGCAGCCCGGACGCAATATCGCCCGGCTCGTAAACATGGGAGACCAACTGCCCGCCGCCATTATCCCCTGTGGATTCCACGGCTTCCTGCTCTGCCAGAGCGCCGGGAAAGCAAAACACCGTTGCCAGCAGCATCGTCCATTTTCTCATCATATACCTCCTGCATTATCTTCGCCATTACTGATTGTTAAAAAACATCCCAGCGCAGCAGTATGCACTGCGCTCCCCCCGTCGGCCAACCCCAGAACCGCCACTGCGTCGCGCCGCTGTGCTGATTCGTCACCCGCGTCATCGCTGCGTTGATGCCGTCTATGGGCAGTTCCTCACCATAGCCAAGGAGCAGTACCCATATATCCCGCTCGCCGTCATAGGCGCGCTTATTGTAACAGTACTGCGCCATCAGATCCAGGTCGTCGAATGTCGCGCCAAATCCGGGAATTCCCGCGTGAAAGAAGTAACTGCCGCCCGAACCGTCCGCGATATCCGCGGTTTCCCAGACGGGATCCCAGGAAAGAGCACCCGCGCAACGGTCGCGGCCTGCGTTAAACAGCGTGTAAACGCCGATTTCCGGCGCGACCAGGTCGCCTGCAACATCCGCTGTGGAGACGTCCACAACATACCATTGCCCGCCTAGTTCCACCGTGTTCCACGCATGCAGAACCCCGGCGTTGTATCCATTTTGGAATCCCACCTCAAATCCCGCCATGCCCGCCAGCAGGTAGAAAGCGTCGGAATAGCCCTGGCAGTTGGCCCAGCCATGGGTCAGCGCGAAGGCGGCGCTGACGCCGAGGGCGTCCTCGCTCGGCTCCTTTTCAAGCATCTCATTGAATGCCAGCCGGGCGCACAATTCGTCAAAGATCGCCCGCTCCAGTTCAAGCGAGGAGGAGTACCGCGCCTGTAAGCGCTCTACAATGGCTTCCTCCTCATCCAGTGCCGACCGCTCCTGCTGCGAAAGCGCGCTTTCGTCGTCGGTTCTCCATGCGTCCAGCATCCTTACGCCTGCCCGGTATACCGGCGTGATTACAACCTCCACGCCGTTCCCGCCATGGTCGAAAGAGGCGTACAGGCGGCTCATCAGCGGCGCCATCTGCAAAAACTCCTGACGCAGATCATCTTCCGGCATGGTCAGCGCCTCTTGAACCGACAGCGTAAAGCGAATCTCCCCCGCCCTCTCCTGCGTGCAGTCGCTCAGGTAATCTGCCGCTTCCATCCATGTGTCAAAAGACGGCGCGCCCTCGCCCATGGCCGGCATGGCCACGGCCAGCAGGCAGACCGTAAGTATCCAGAAAACAAGCCTGCGCCTGAACATCGGAATCCCTCCTTGTGCCGCGCGCCTTCCGCCGGATCGGAGAGAGGCGCGCGTTCAATCTTTACGTCATTGATTCACGGTAAAGCTGCCCAAAATCATGGCCGCATCTGCGTCCGAAACGTTCGTCAGCGTAATCGTATAGAACACGTTGTTGACGATGTAATAGTACTGCATCGTGGGATAAACCGCGTCATAGGTGCCCGTATAATACGTTCTTCCGGAAAACTCCACCGGGCCCGCCATATCGTAATTGGTTATGCCCATGCTGGCATAGGCGGCGGCGTAGTCCGCCTCCAGCGTCGGGAGCGTATCCATGGTAATGCCCTGCGCGCTCTCCTGCGCCACGTTCATGTTGGCATCGAGATCCGCCGAGTAATACAGCAGAATGCCCATCGACTGGGCATTCTGCAGCTGCTGGCTGAGCCCGGCAGCGTCCACAGCCGCCTGACCGTAGGTCTGTATCAGCTGCTGAAGCGTGGCTTCGTTCAATTCCATCCAGCCCTGCGGAACCTGCAGGGTAAAGCCGTTTCCGGTTACGGTCTGCCCGCCCGCAGCAGCGGGGGGATTCACGGTCGAGGGCAAAGCCGCGCCGCCCTGACGCGCCATAAACAGCGTTATGCCGTCTACATCGACGCTGATCGTGCCGTCCGCCTGCATGACAAACGTCCAGGTGTATCCATCCTGCTCCGTCACGGTGGCGGTGGAGCCGTTCTGCACCCAGGTGCAGGCGAGCGATTCCTCGCCGTCCCAGATTGTGCCGGTTCCGCCGGCGTTGAAGGTCACGGTCATCTGCGGGTCAATGGTCTGGCCGTTTGCGGAAGCCTTCGTCAGCACCCACTGGCCCTCAAAGCTGCCCGTGGCGGGAGCCGTGCCGCCCGTGGAGGGCAGCAGGCCGTCCGGCAGCAGCCCTCCGCCGGGCGCGTTCGTCGCCTGCGGCGCGGCTGCGGTCTGCGTAAAGTACATGGCCACGCCGTCCACCATGGCCAGCAGCGTGCCGTCCGACTGGAGCGTGAGCGTCGTGACCTCTTCAGAGATCTGACTGGTAATCGTGACCGTGTTGCCGTTCTGCGCCCACGTCCCGTTCTCTTCCATAGGAGTACCGTTGATGGTTTGTCTGGCAAAACCCGTACCGTCGGGGTTGAGGACAAGCGTCATGCTGACGCCATAGGTTTCCGGCGACATGACCACGCCGCTTGCGACTGTCTTCGTCATCGTCCATTCACCCGCCAGGCTCGCCGTCTGGGCGAATGCCGGCACGGCGAGCAATAGCGCCGCCAACAGTACCGCCAATAATTTCTTCATGATATCCTCTCCTTTTTTCTCAATCTGATTTCAGAGCGCGCCCGCGCCCGAAATGCTTTTGTCATTCTCCCGCTCAGGCAAGCCCACGGATGCCGAGCGTCTGCGCAAGGTCGCAGTCGATCACATATACGCCGTCTCCGGAGAGATACTCCCGCCATTCGTCCGCCGTCAGGAAGCGGGCAAAGGGCATCGTTTCCTCCTCGGTCGCGTTATAGGGCAGCATGGTCGTCTCCAGCAGGTAGTACGTGCCGCTGTTTTCCCAGGTTTCCAGCGCCACCTGCGCGTGTCCCGGGGTGATGATGATCATGGCGTGCATCTGCGCCGACTGCAGGGCGGACGCCATCAGAAGCGCGGTTTCAATGCAGATGCCCGACCGGCTCTGGATCACCGCATCGGGGGTCAGCACGCGCTGTGAGCCGCCAAAGGAATACGGTCCCATGTTATAGCGCACGCCAATATCGCTGATCGCACCTTGTATGGCCATGGCCTGCAGTACGGTGGTAGATGGCTCGTCGGTACCGTCCGGATAGGCGAGCTGATAGCCGGGCAGGGAACTGTAACCCGCGCCAGCGTTGGTTTCCAGCCAGTAGATGGCCTCGCGCCGCAGCGCCAAAACCTCCTCCGCGTCGGGCCGGAGCCACGCCAGCAGGTTGTACGGTTCGATCACGCCGAACTCGCTGTTCAGCATCGTAAAATCGTATATGCTGTGCAACGTGATCGTTTTGCTCTCCGCGACCAGCAGTTCGCCGGTATCCATTTGGGTCACGCGCAGCGTGATCTGCGTCTCGCGTCCGCTTCCCAGGCTGGTCAGGCCGCTCATGGCCGGGGGCTTGATCATCAGATAGGTGATCTCCGGCCCCACGTTCACCGTCCGCTGGTATTTTTGCGAAAAGCCCTCGATCTCCACCTCGACCAACAGCCGGGTTTTCCCCGCATCCGTGCTCAGCGCCAGGTTCACCGCCGAATCCATGGAGGGATACAGGTTAGGATAGATTTCTTCGGCCATCGAGTAATCCACCCATATCTGCTGCTCGCCGGTATCATCCTCCAGCGTCAGCATGTTGGCCAGGTTGACAAACTGCTGCTCTATGACGGCGTACATCAGTATTTCATAGCGCAGCATCAGGTAAGGCTGGCGCATAAGAAGCTGCGTTGCGGAAAAATCCATCAGCGCGTCGTCCAGCAGCGCCGCCTTGTAATCAGCATACAGCTTTTCCTGGAAGGCGTCGATCTGACGGATATACAAGGGCCATGTCTGCGTCATGGCCGGCGGGCATGCCAGAGCCTGATAATTCTCCTTGACATCGCCCATGGCGATATACATGGTGTTGAGGGAATCGGCTTCCGAGGCGTACATTCCCTGCGCGGCCTTTTGCTGATACGCCCCGAGCGGGTCGCTGGAATCGTAGTACCCGATATAAAAGGCCAGCAGGCTTTCCGCGATGCGGCAGGCCTCCAGCGCGTTCTCATACTGAAAGGCGCCTTCTCCGCCAGAAACCATTCCCTTCATGCCCTCCAGTGCGCTCCGGCAGGCGGAAACCTTTTCCAGCTTCTCCCTGCACAGCGCCGCGTACGCCTGCATTTCGGCGGCGTAAGCCGTATCGGCATTGTTCACGGACGCCTGATAACTCCGGGCAAACGCTGCCGTGGCCTGCGCGATCTCCATGCAGTCCTGATAAAGCGCCGCCATCCATTCGGAAAGTGCTCCGCCCTCCGGTACTTTTTCCTGAGCGCCCTCCGCAACGGGCGAAAACGTTTGCGAGGCCAGCACCAGCCCGGACAGCACCGCGTCGGCCTCCGCCGGGATATATGCCGCGCCGTAAAGTATGCTGTAGCCCTCCCGCTGTTCCCACAGATAAGCGCCCTCTATGATCTGGCCGCTTTGCGCGTCGGTATAGGCATACATCATGGCGTCCATGGGGATGCCCCGCATATCCATAGGCTGGCTCTGCGTGCCGGGATCGTACACCATGCTCCCGCCCATGGCGGCGCGCAGCGCTTCGCCCGTCTGGGCAAAGAAGTCCTCTTTGTTCACATCGCCCTCCTCCGCCCATGTCAGGCGGAAATTAGAGGCGGTTTCCCCGGGATAGACCCATATATAGCCATCCCTTTCCGTAACGCTGTAGCCAGCGTCCACCTGAAAAGAGAGCCTCAGCGCTTCGCTTGTATAGGTGGTATACGCCTGTTCCGCCGCCGCCGGAAATGCGGACAGCAGCATAACCGCCGCAAAAAGAGCAGCCATTCTCCTGCAGTGCTTGCGTTTCATCCACGCACGCTCCTCTCTAAAACATAAGCTTACTTATATTATATTTCAGCGATGCATGGCAGTAAATATTGTTGACGTATTTGTCAATGACAAGTACAAACAGCGTACTTTGAGCCCGCAAACAAATATGTATGATACAAAAAATACATGTCGCGCAGGGATGCTGAAAAACGGAAAAGAAAAAGGTGTTGTTTGTCACGCTCTGCATAATGGTTGCGGAGATAGTTTTGCCGGTACACGGCACACTCTCCGTAAGCGTCAAATAAACCGCCGTGAGATGTAGCAAGGCATTTCGAGGTAGGCGCATTAAATAATGTAGCCAGCATATACTTCTTGATTCTTTCCACGAGGGCGTAAAATTTTCTGTGTCTATGGGGAAAATCTTCTTTGATAAGAACAAGATATGTATAATTGTATTGTCCAAATTTCTGGTTTTCTGCTGTCGAATTATTTA